>JGI12048J13642_10298982_pt1 | contig 11930 bp, 6 predicted proteins | sample ElkSlonscriptome_16_FD_13642 | JGI IMG/M metagenome (IMG submission 13642) | reverse complement strand
ATGACGGAGGACAAGCGACTTCAGATCGGCGAGCGGATTCGCGCCGCCGTCCTCGCGACTGGCTACCACACCCTGGGCACCCTCGAGTTCCTCATGGATGAGCGGGGCGAGCTCTATTTCATGGAGATGAACACGCGGATCCAGGTGGAGCACCCGGTGACCGAGATGGTGACCGGTCTCGACCTGGTGGAGCATCAGCTCGTGGCCGCCGCAGGTGAGAAGGTGAACCTCCCCGACACGAGGCCCTGGAAGCCCCGCGGGCACGCCATCGAATGCCGCATCAACGCCGAGGACCCGCGAAGCTTTGCGCCCTGGCCGGGGCTCATCACCGAGTACCATCCACCGGGCGGAGGCGGCATCCGCGTCGACTCGGGCGTCTACGGGGGTTGGCGCGTGCCGTCTCACTACGACTCGCTCATCGCCAAGGTCACCGCCTACGGCAAGAACCGCGAGGAGGCCCTCGCGCGGATGCGGGTCGCCCTCGAGGAGTTCATCATCGGCGGCATCCGGACCAACATTCCGCTGCACCAGGCGCTGCTCAGCGATCCCGACGTGGTCGCGGGCGACATGAGCACGCGCACGATAGAGCGTATCGTCGCCAGCGGCTTCTGAAGCCGACGACGGGCCGCCCACGCGCGGCGGGCAGGGGAGACCGAACGGCTCTCGGCCCGGTCAGTTGACGAAGCCGCGCGTGTTGGTCTCGTGATGGTCGAGCATCTTCTCGATGCTCGACAAAGAGTTGTTCAGGGAGTCGCGCATCATCTTCACGAGGTCCGCCGGCGAGGAGGCCTTGAGGGCCTCGTAGTAGCGCTGCCGCTCGGTCTCGTGAATGATGGCTGGCGGGAGGCCGCCGCGCATGAGCAACAGGTTCATGAAGAGCCGAGCGACCTTCCCGCTGTCGTGGGTGAAGGGGAAGGTGCGCGCGAGGTCGTAGTGGGCCTTCGCCGCGATGCGAAGCACGCTGACGCTCTTCTTGGTGTTGGGGTCTGTGACCCAGTCCATCGTCTGCCGGACCTTGTAGGCGATCTTGTCGGGCGCTGAATACTCGTGGAAGTAGGTGCGGTGCTGGGGCACGTCGCGCCGGTACTTCACGCTCTTCACGTCGCCTTCATCGGGATGGAGCATGACGTAGAGCCTCTTCAGAAGGTCGAGGTTGACCGTGAGCTTCTTCTTGTCGGCGCCCTCGCGGATGAAGTCGATCGCCTCCTTGTGGCGTCGGATGGCGTCGTAGATGGGCATGACGCTCGAATCGACGACGGTCACCTCATCGGAGCGCAAGGCCGTCGTGAGCTCGTCGTAGGTGTACACGACACCCTCGAGGGCCGAGTCGTGGCGGATCCACGACATGTCGAAGCTCTCGCCGTACCGGGTACGGAAGTCTTCGCTCTGACGGGAGATGCGCTTGTCTACCCGGGCGGCTCGCTCCTCGAGGGTCGGTTTCTTGGGCACCTTCTTCACCGGGATGGGGATGCTAGGGGCCACCGAAGCCGCGACGCGCGGCGCCAGCTCGACCTTCGTTGCTCGCGGCGCCGGCGTGAGCTCGATCTCGAGGTCGCCGTCGGCCGACTTCTTTCGCACCCCTCGTCGACTCGACGTGGCCTTCCGGCCCTTCGAGGACTTGGTGCTCGGGGCCTTCTTGGGAGCGCTTTTCTTTGCGGCTGCCTTCTTGGGGGCGCTTTTCTTTGCGGCTGCCTTCTTGGGGGCGCTTTTCTTTGCGGCTGCCTTCTTGGGGGCGCTTTTCTTTGCGGCGCTCTTCTTTGCAGCAGGCTTCTTTGCGGCCGCCTTCTTTGGGGCGCTCTTCTTCTTTGCGGCCGCCTTCTTTGGGGCGCTCTTCTTCTTTGCGGCCGCCTTCTTTGGGGCGCTCTTCTTCTTGGCGCTGCTTTGGCCCGCGGACTTCTTCTTGGCTGCGGTCTTCTTGGTCGCTCGCTTCGGCGTCGCCTTCGATTTGGCCGCCGACTTCTTCTTTGCGGCTGCCTTCTGCTTCGCCGGTGCCTTCGGCTTTGGCGCCGCTTTCTTCTTGGGAGCCGCCGTTTTCGTCCGGCTCTTCTTCGCCGAGGTCTTCTTGGCGGCGGACTTCTTCGCGGGACGCGCTTTCTTCTTCGACGCAGTCGACCTTCGTGTACTCACGGCATTGGCCTCGGGCGGAGCCTATGTAGGCTCACGTAGGTAAGTGGCGGGCCCCAAATCGAGTGGGGTGAAGGGTGGGGGTGCGGTGTGCCCGCAGATCGGCCGGGTCCGGGTCCTCCGGGCCGCGGCGGCGCGACGTTAGCAGTCCGCAATTTCCCTGGTCAATACAATGTGTTCGTCGCCGGCTTGCGGGCAGAACGTAGCCCTCAGGCGTCGATGTTGATGCCAAGGCGACGACGCAGGTCGAAGTACTTCCGATCGACGCCGAAGAGGGTCAGCTCCTTGATGCGATCTCGGTGACTTATGGCGCTGTTGTCTTCTTCTGTGGCCTTGATCATCTCGGTCGCGATCTCGAGGTCGTTGGCCACGAGGAAGCCGGCCCGGTCGGCCGTTAGGTCGACGCCCGCCACCCACCGCTTGAGGTCGATGGCCCCTGACTGAAGGAGCTTGTTGACCGGATCGGCGAGTTGCTCACGCACGTGGCCGGGGATGTATTGGCGAATGATTTCGACATTCTCGGCCACCGGCGTTTCGATTTCGTCGGCGAGCGGGAACTGGTCGTGGAACATCCGGACCGCGGCGAAAAGCCAGGCCCGCATGCCCGTTCCCGAGGGCACGAGGTGCCGGATGTACATGCCCGGCCGGTAGTACGTGAGGTGACGGGCGGCGATGAAGGCCGCCGCCTGGGTCGGGAGCTCGGCCGCCAGCGCCGCTTTGCCGAGCACGATGCAGGGCGGGTTGGCGTGGAGGAAGGAGATGCCGCCCTCGTCCTTGATGTTCTGGAAGGTCATGGGCACCTCCATCCCGAGCACGCCTCCCGTGTAGTAGAGCGTCTGCGAGATGGGGTAGGGGTGCATCGTGAGGTCGAGCGCGTAGGCGGTCTGGTAGCCGAGCGCCTCGAGCGGGTCGGCGTTCTTGGCGAAGACGGCGGGCTCGATGATGCGGAAGATCTCGGTGACGGAGGCATCGCACCACGGGTGGGTGAGGGTCCCATCCCAATCTTCGACGGAGAGGCTCTGCTGGGCCTCGGCCGCCGTCTCGGCCCGCATGCGCGCGAAGAACCGCTCCTCGTCGGGTTCTGCACTGTTGAGCGCGTAGAGCGCCTGGCAGGTGCACCAGGCCGGGTCGGCCTCTTTGCCCTCGGTGAAGAGCTTTCGCAGCTGCCGGTAGCCCTGGGGCTCGAAGGCGTTATGCCGAACGAGCGCCGTCTGCGCCTGGACCGCCTTGTCGTAGTAACGGTCGCTGTGCTCCGCGTAGAGCGCAGCCAGCCGCTCGACGCGGCCGAGGTCACCCGGGTCCACCTCGAAGGCTCGCTCGAGGTACACGATGGCGGCGTCGACATCGTTCAGCTTGTCGAGGTTGAGGCGTGCCATTCGCTCGAGGAGCTGGACCGCCGCCTGCGGGTTGTTCTGCTTGCGCGCCTGGTCGAGGGCGAGCTCGAGATACTTCACGACGCCGGTGTAGTCCTCGGCCTTCTCGCGTAGCTGAATCGAGCGCTGGAGGGCCTCGATGTTGTCGGGAGAAAGCTCTAGGGTCCGGCGGAGGAAGCGCTCCGCCGCCTCGTCGTTGGTGTACTTGTCCATCGCCGTCTTGGCGGCGGCGAAGGCGATCGCCGGGTCATCTCCGGCGAGCTGGAGCGCCTGGTCTAGGTACTTGACCGCGGCCTCCTCGTCGTTCGCCTTGTCGTAGGCGAAGCCGGCCGCGTCGATGACGAGCTTCACGTGGGCGGTGTCGTCGCCGAGTAGGGCGCCGTAGTCCACGACCCTCTGCATGTAGCCGAGGGCGGCCTCGCCATCGTCCATCTTGTCCATGGCGATCTTGGCCACCTCTTGGGTGAGCTTGATCTTCGCCTTGACCTCGTCGATGGCTTCGACGCGGCTGAGGAGGTACTCGATGAGGCCCGGGTGATCCTCCTTCTTTTGGAGGGCATCGATCTTGTCGCCGATGGCCTTCTGATTGTCGGGCTCGAGCTCGAGCACCATGTCGAGGTACTTGATGGCCGCGTCGTAGTCCTCGAGCTGTCGTGAGGCGACGCCGGCTGCGGTCTGGATGTACTTGACCTTCTGCTTCGGGTCCTCGACGCCTTCGCCGAGCCGGAGCACGACCTCCACCAGCTTCCCCCAGTCCTTCTCCTCGGAGTAGAGCTTCATGAGGCGGGTGAGGACCTTGCGGTTGTCCGGGGACTCCTCGAGGGCCACGACCAGGGTCTCGGCGGCGGCGTTGGAATCTTTGAGGTGCTCGGCCTGGACGTCGCCGATGGAGACCAAGATGTCGGCCTTCTCGTCACCGGTCGTGACCTCGGCGCGCCGGCGCTTGACGGTGACCACGTCGTCCCAGCGCTCGAGCTCGACGTAGACCTGGGCCAGCTCTTCGACGGGTTCGGGCGCGTCGGGCCGCAGCTCCATGGCCTTTTCTAGCGGGGTGATGGCGCGGGCCCGCTCGCCCGTCTTGCGGAGGGCGCGGCCGAACTCCATGAGCACGTCGCCGCGCTCGGTGGTCGACAGTTCTTCGAGGTGCTTCTCGGCGAGCTCATCGTAGATCTCGACCGCCTTCTCGAAGTCCTCGGCGTCGAGGTAAACGAGGGCCGCGCGGCGCTTGGCCCCGAGATCGCCCTCGGCGAGGGCCAGAAGCTTGGTGATGCTCGACTTGGCCTTGGCCGTGGAGCCGGTCTTGCGCAGGGCGTCGATGTAGCGGGTGAGCACGCGCAGAGCGTCTTCGCCCTCCATGACGTCGGTACGCCCGGCGAGGCTGCCGTAGCGATCGACGGCCTCCATGAAGCCGTCCGCATCGAAGGCCGTGTCGCCGAGGAGCATGAGCGCGTCGACGTTGGTCGGGTCGTCCACCAGGGACGCGATGGCCGCCTCGCGTGCGCCATCGGTGTCGCCCAGCTTCTCGCGCCGAATCGTCGCGAGCTCGGCGTTGAGGCGAGCCCGCGCGATCTTGCCGTCGGTGCGGTCGATCTCGGCGCTGACGAGGTCGACGGCGCCCTGAGCGTCTCCGCGGCCGAGGTAGGCCGCGCGCAGGGACTTCGAGGCCTCGGCGTTGTCGTACTGGGCGTCGAGCGACTTCTTGTAGCGCATGATCGCGCCGTCGACGTCGCCGGCCTCCTCGCAGATCTTCGCCGCTCGGAGCCACAGCTCGGCGCGCGGCTTACCATCCTCGGCGTTCTCGGCCAGCGAATCGACCGCGCTGAGCGCCGCCATCGCGTCGCCAGTGGCCGCCCGCACCGTGGCGAGGGACTCGAGGGCTGCGGAGTTGTTGGGGTCGATCTGGAGGACGTTCTCGTAGGCGAGACGCGCCCGCTCGGGAGAGCCGAAATCCAGCAAGACCCGACCCTGAGCGAGAAGTAGCTGGACCCGCTTGTCGTCGTCGGTGACGACGCGCAGGCTCCGGTCGTAGAGTTCGATGACGTCGTCCCAGCGGTCGAGCGCTCGGTAGTGACGCATGAGCGAGGTGAGCGCACCCTCGTGGGTGCCGTCGAGCCCGAGCACGTTCTCGAGGGCGGCGGCCGCCTTCTCGTGGTCGAGGTACTCCTCGTCGTAGATGCCGGCGATGCGGTTGTAGAGGTTGATCTTCTGCCGCGGGGTCGCCGCGATGGTGAGCTGGCGTTCGAGGTTCTCGAGCAGGTCCTGGTAGCGGCCCTGTCGGTTCAGCACGCGGTCGAGCCCGCGCAAGCCGGTCATGTTGCCCGGGTCGAGCTCGAGGGACGCGAGGAAGCGGCGCTCCGCCTCGGCGAGATCGTTGAGCTGATTCTCGTAGAGTTCGCCGATCTTGCAGAGCGTCTCGGCCTTTGCCGCGCCGGTCAGGGCCTCGGCCTGGCGGTCGAGGATCTTCACGTACCCGCTGTAGTCGTCGTTGCGCTGGTAGATGGATTCTAGGGCTTCGACGGTCTTCTGGTGGCCGGGATCGCTCTTGAGGTTCTCCTCGTAGAGATCGCGAGCGCGACCGATGTCGCCGAGCCGCGAGTCGAAGATCTCGGCCGCCTCGGCGCGCAGATCCCGGGCCCGCGACGGCGTGGTCGCGCGCTCGACGCGCATGAGGAGGACCGCCACCAGCTCGGGCCACTGCTGTGCGCGGCGGTAGACCGTGGTCATCCCCTGCATCGCCTCTTCGTGAGCGGGGTCCGCGCTGAGCACGCTCTGATAGCAGGGCACCGCCAGATCGGGCCGCTGGATCTTGGAGAGGTACCAGTCACCCAGCCGCATGAAGAGGGTGACCACCGCCTCCTGGGGGATCGTCGGATGCTCGCTCGCCTCGTGCAGCGACTGCATGGCCTCGGCCCAGAGCTGCATGTCATCGCCGGCGGCGCGCTCGAGGTCTTCGGCGAACTGCTCGTTCTGCACGTCTTGGGCGAGGGCCTGTGCGAAGGCGAAGACGGCTTGGTCTTTCTCGTCGAGAGGACCGGCGTAGATGTGACCGATCTTGTTCAGAGCGAGGGCGCGACTGCTGTGCGACTCGTGGTTCTCGCCGATCTCCAACAGGTGCTCGACGAGCTCGTCGAGCTTTTCCTGCGCCTTCAGCGCGCCTTCGTACCCATTTTGGGCGACCTCGTCTTCGGGGGCGAGATCGAGGAGCCAGCGGTAGATCTCCTCCGCCTTGGCGTAGTCCTTGAGCTTGTTGTCGAAGAGGCGGGCGGCGCGGAAGAGAAGGCTCTTCTTCTGCTCGACGGCGCGGTCGCGCGCCGCCTCGGCCTTCATTTCCGCCACGGCGCTAGAGGACTCCTCGGCGCGGGCTGCGGTGGCGGCCTCCTCGGGGTCGAGAAGGTCGGCGGCCATGAGGAAAGCGTCGGCGACCTGGCGCGTGTCGGCGCCGCGGTCGAGCATGAGCTCGAGGCCGATGGCGGCCTCGGCATCCGTGGGATCGGCCACCAGGAGATCGATGGCATCGACGAGATCGTCGTTGCTCACCTTCTCCTTGCGGTCGACGGGCCCGATGATCTCCAGCACCTCGTCGATCGAGGGCCGCAGGGCCGGGTTCTTCTCGAGGAGCTTGTTGCAGAGCGCGTCGAGCTCGTCGGTGACCCAACCCTTGGGCGCGAGCTTCTTGGCGCGCCGCGGAGGCTTGCTGAGGTGCGCGACCGCCGCGGCCGTGGCCGTGGGCTCGTCGAAGGGAGGCTTGCCGGTCAGGACCTCGAAGAGGAGGGCGCCGAAGCCGTACATGTCGCTCTCGGGCCGGGTGCCGTGCCCTTGGAGCTGCTCGGGCGCCATGCCCTTGATGCGGTCGCCGCCGCCCTGACCCACGTCGGAGTGGACCCACGACGAGCGGAGAAGGTCGCCGCCTGCGTCGACGAGATAGACCTTGGGCCCGTCGTCTCCCTTGGCCACCAACACGTTCTCGAGCTTGAGCGCGCCGTGCACGACGTTCGCGTCGTGGATGGCCTTGAGCGCTTGCAGAAGTCCGTGCATCAGCGCACGGGCCTCGTTGATGTGGAGCGCCCCGGTGCGGGCGATGCGTGGGGCGAGCGGCTTGGCGTCGACCGAGGCGTAGCCCACGAAGGGTGTGCGTTCGATGATGCCGGCCTCGAGCGAACCGGGGAGATTGTCGTGGTCGACCGCCGCGAGCATCCGGTTGCGCGTGAGGTAGCGATAGACGGCGCTCTTGTCGTGGATGGCTGCGTTGTGGAGCAGCTTGACGGTCAGCTCGTCGTCACCGCGCTTGCACACGTAGACCGTACCGTTGGGGCCCTGACCTAGCTTCCGCACGACTGTGAACTCGCCAAACGTCGCGCCGTTCTTCAGCTCGATGGGAGCTTGCAATACGTCGTCGACGAACTGCTGGAGCTTGGGGGAGGCATCCTTGCGGGTCCCCGTCACGGCGTCGATGAGCGCTGCGATGGCGTCCCGTTCCTGACAGTGGTCGGTCAGCGCACGCGCAAAGGATGCGGATGATGCGGTCCCACCGATCTTGTCAGGCTGGAATCCCAGCAGGTCATTGGACAGCGCCAGCATCTCTTCGAGCGAGTAAAGGCGCTCGAGCTCGCCCCGGATGAGTTCGATCGACATGGTTTGGTCGTAAATTCAGTGACGACGCCGCGCCGGCCCCAGCGGTGAGCGCGCGTCCAGAGGCCGGGCGTGACCCGGCGCTTACGTCGGAAGGCTTTCGCACAGAATCTGGAAGACGTCGATCTCCCTGTGGCGACATTGTGAGGGCGCAGGAGCTTTTTCGGCTCAACGGCGCCCAAGTCACCGACCTGAAAGCCCTTGGTGTGCCGCTGCGATGGCCTTTGTGTGCCCATTGGGTGACAGGGTAGGGGCCGGGGCCGCGGGCCGCGTTGTTGGCCCGCCATCGCGTCGCACGGTACCGACGAAGGACCATGTTGGGACCCCGACCCACGCGCCGCCGGCCTCGGCGGTGGCTCCAGCGCTTCTTGCCGCTGGGACTTCTGATCACCGCGCTGGTGGGGGCGCCGCTCATGATCTTCTCTCGTGAGGGCATGCCACGCCTCGAGGCGGTCGAGCAGGAGCTCGGGACCGTCGAGCACGAAAACGAAGAGTTGCGCCGCGAGATCGAGATGCTGCGGGCGCGGGTGACCCGGCTGAGGGACGACCCGGCCGCCGTGGAGCAGCTCGCGCGGGATGAGCTCGGCCTGATTCGGCAGAGCGAGGTCGTCTTCCAGTTCCCCGAGTAGGCTCACGCCCCGCGTGCGCAACACACGTCGGCGCGCACGGCCGCGCCCCGATCCCGAGCCGGCGGCCTCACTCCGTGAGCTGGGAACAGCCCCAAATGGGGCGAGTCCGGGAGGTTGACAACCGCCGCCCGCGGCGTATCCTCCCGCTCCCTTCAATCTCAACGACACACGCCCCGGAGCACGATCGGGCGGCCCGGTGCCCTACGTCGACGTCTACCAGACGCGCGTGGGGTTGGTCGCTCGCCGGAGCGGAGGACCAACCGAAAGGAAAGTGCCATGACCGAGACCACCGATTCGAACGAGACCCCTGCGCCTGAGGCCACCCCCGCCGAGACCCCTGCGCCTGAGGCCACCCCCGCCGAGGCCGCCCCCGCCGAGACCGTCGCCGAAACGCCGGCCGAGACCGCGGCTCCGGCCGAGGCCACTGCCGAAGCTCCCGGCGAGGAGGAGCCCCGTATGGCGCCGGTTCCGGACGCCTACACCAGCACCGAGGACACCTACACGCCCGGCGACAACACGGTCTCGCTTCGCGCCCTCGTCGAAGCTGGCGTCCACTTCGGGCACCAGACGCGTCGTTGGAATCCGAAGATGCGCCCCTACATCTACGGCGCGCGCTCAGGTATCCACATCATCGACCTCGACCAGACGGTGTCGCTCTTTCGTCGCGCCTACGACTTCATCTCGGCGTCGGTGGCCCGCGGCGGCCACGTGCTCTTCGTGGGTACCAAGCGCCAGGCTCAGGACGTCGTCATCGATCAGGCCCGTCGCTGTCAGATGCACTACGTGACCAACCGCTGGCTCGGCGGCACGCTCACCAACTTCCGCACCATCAAGCAGGGCCTCGAGCGACTGCGCTCCCTCGAGCGCATGCGCGACGAGGGCGTCCACGCTCAGCTCCCCAAGAAGGAGGTCGTGCGCCTCGAGAAGGAGCGCGAGCGGCTCGAGAAGTTCATCGGCGGTCTCAAGGGCATGGGCCACCTCCCCCACGTCATGGTGGTGGTCGATCCCAGGCAGGAGTCGATCGCGGTCGCGGAGGCACGCAAGCTCAACATCCCGGTCGTGGCCCTGGTCGACACGAACTGCGACCCGGACCTCATCGACTACGTGGTCCCCGGCAACGACGACGCAATCCGCGCGATTACCGTCATCACCAAGCGGCTCGCCGACGCCTGCCTCGACGGGCTCTCGCGCCGCAAGAATGAAGAGGTTCAGCGCGACGACAACCGTCGTGGTGGTGGGCCGGACGTCGAGGTCGCTCGCTACCGCGGCGGCGCTCGCTGATTTTCGACGGTCCTCATCGCAACCGTCCAACTCACGGAAAGAAGACACATGGCTAGCGTCAGCATTCAGGCGATCAAAGAACTTCGCGAGCGCACCTCGGCCGGCATGACCGACTGCAAGAAGGCTCTCACCGAGGCCGAGGGCAACATGGAGAAGGCGGTCGAGCTCATCTTGAAGCGCGGCCAGGCCAAGAGCGCCAAGCGCGCGGGCAAGGTCGCCGCCGAAGGCGAGGTTCGCACCAAACTCCTCGACGGCGGCAAAGCCGCGGTGCTGGTCGAGGTCAACATCGAGACCGACTTTTCCGCCCGCAACGAGAAGTTTCAGGCGCTCCTCGACCGCGCCGTCGCGGCCGTGGCCGACGCCCCCGAGGACGCCGAGCTCGCAAAGCTGCAGAGTGATGGCAAGACCCTGGAGGAGCACGCGACCGAGCTCACCGGGGTCATCGGCGAGAAGATCACCCTTCGCCGGTTCGCCAAGCTCGCGGTGAGCGAGTCGGGGCTTTGCCACGACTACGTTCACATGGGAGGCAGGATCGGCGTCATCATCTGCCTCGAGACGTCGAGCGACGACGTCGCCGGCCACGAGGCGGTCAAGACCTTCGCCGAAGACACCGCGCTCCAGATCGCGGCCATGAACCCGCAGTACCTCATCCGCGACGACGTGGAGGAGACCGCGGTGGCCAAGCAGAAGGAGATCTTCGAGGCCCAGCTGCGAGAGGATCCCAAGCCCAAGCCCGAGAAGGTGTGGCCCAAGATCATCGAAGGCAAGGTCAACGCCTGGTTCAAGGAGACGGTGCTCATCGACCAAGACTCGGCCCAGCACGCCAAGAAGACCATCGACGGCCTCCGCCAGGAGGCCGGTAAGGCGGCGGGCGGCGAGGTCAAGATCAAGGGCTTCCGCCGGTTCGAGCTCGGCGAGGGCATCGAGAAGAAGGAAGAGAACTTCGCCGCGGACGTGGCGGAGCTCCTCGAGCAGTGATCCGAGCGCGGCCGTCTCGTCGTTCTTCGACGGGACGCGCCGGCCACCCGCGGGCTCCCAGCCTTCAAGAGGGCGGGAGCCCGGTGTCGTTTGTGACCCAGATGCAGCCCTGCATGCGGTCCTCGGTTGACTCGTCACCGCCGATGGCACACCACCACCAGGCCATGACCGACGAGATGTTCGACGCCATCCTGCGCAAGGCCGAGTGCGAGAAGAAGGGCGAGCACGCCAAGCTGCCCGAGGGCCGCACCCTCAGCCTCTACGTCGCCCACCAGGGCTGTTCCCTCACGGTGTCTCGCATCGTCGAGGTCATCCAGGACGGCGGCCTCATCGAGGCGCGCAACGTCAAGGGTGAGCTTTTCATCCTGTCGCGAGGGGATATCTTCGCCGCCTCCGTCGCCGGAGGCAGCAAGGACGGCCCGTCGCGCAAGGCGGGCTTCCTCTCGAAGTAGTCGTTCTCGGCCCGACGACCTCGAACCTCTCCTCAGCCGCCGCGGGTGTGCATCTCGAGATGCAGATTCCGCTTGAGGCGGTCCACGGGGACGAGCGCTTGGCGGTCTGGGGAGGCGGCGCGAGCCTCGGCTCCGCGGTCGTCGCGTTGGGTCCAGCCCTCGCGGAGGCGGGCGCGGAGGGCATCGTCGTCTTCACCGGCACGGAGCGGTGTTTTCAAGTCCACGCCCTCGAGCGCGTAGAGGCAGTGCAGCCAGAGGCCATCGGCGGTGAGGCGGCTGCGATCGCATGCGCCGCAGAATGGCTGCGTGGTGCTCGCGATGATGCCGAAGGTCTGGCCCGACGGGAGTGCGAAGCGCTCCGCAGGCGCGCTGTCCCGACCGGGTACAGGCTCCGCCTCCCCGAATGCCTCACGAACCCGCGTGAGGATCTCCGTACGCGTGAGCACGCGGCTCGCGTCCCAGTG
>JGI12048J13642_10178561_pt1 | contig 11930 bp, 7 predicted proteins | sample ElkSlonscriptome_16_FD_13642 | JGI IMG/M metagenome (IMG submission 13642) | reverse complement strand
GGACATCATTATTCCAGTTTATGCGATTGGTGAAAATTCGTACTGCATCTTCTTCAAAGGCTATTTTTTTAATATCACCCCGAGGGTGGTGGATAATGGTGGCCGAAGGAGCCAGTACCTCGCTGCGGTCCCAACCCAAGAAATAGGGATCAAAGGATGTGGGCACGGTCTGAAAGAGTTCTAGCAAGATGAAGTCATTTTCTTGTCGACCAGCCCGCCTTTGACATCCCAGAATAGACTGACGAGACGGTTCGGCATTAGGATTAGCGCAAGCATTCGTCTCGTACCCAAAGTCAAACCGCCAGAGGTCAAAAAGAGGGGTAAATCCATCCTGACAGTGAAAGGCACTGAGCACGTAGGGGGTATCATCCTGGCGGGTGGTATTCATTAGGTTTCCGGTACAAAAGCCCGATCCTTCTTCGACGACGACTAAGATTCGAATGATGCCTTTTTTAAGGGTTTGATAGTCATCCCCCTCGGAGCAATTGATATTTGTATGGCAATCGAATGATGCTCCAAACCCGAGTTCCATTTGTTCATTCGATCGCAGCGCGGTGTTACCAAACATGCCTGACTTATACACCTGATCTATGCGAAATAGATGTATTTGCCCCTGTCCGGCCACTGATGCGGGTTCGAAGTACTCCACAATAGCTTCATCTCCCGGCAAAAATCCGGTAAGGAAGCGTCCGGTACGGGAGTTATTTTGCTGGGTGTATGCTCCCAATATGTGAGAACGATCAGGGGTATACACGTGCAGGCGGGCACCGGGCGGCAGGTAGAACTGATCGTAGAAGAGGCCCAGACCATACGCTCCGGAGGCCTGAACGTGTAGTCGCCAGATGCGATCGCCATTGGGCATTTCGGTCCATTCTCCACTATTTGCGAGATCGAAGTCGACCGCAGTAGGTGCAGCGAAACGGTCGCCGGGGAAACGCGCATCTTCGGATTCGACCCGGGATTGGTCGAGCGGGGAAACGGGGGCTGCTTTCAGCGGGGCTTTCGCCAAAAAAGTCTGGATGGCGGCATCGGCAGAGCGTGGTTGCTCCTGAATGGTAATTTGAGCATGTAGCTTGTGCGAACAGGTAAAAACATGCAGGAAGGCTAGCAAATAAAGTAACGAGCGTTGCATGGTAAAGAGTTTGGGACGTTCATGGGATTATACAGGGTTGGCATTTAGGGAGGTGAGTCCCTGAATGCCAGCGTGGACATGTGGTGAAAGTACGAAATTTGGGTGAAAAAAGGCAGATGGCATCGGGGATGCCATCCCCGATGCCATCTGCCTTTTTTGTCACTTAACCGACAATTACCTCCAAAAGATTTGCACCGTAATTTCTCTTCAAGCCCGAAAATGTACTGCCTTACAATCCAAGTACCTCAACCCCTTGATCGAAGACGATGTCCACCGGAATACCTGCAGCAGACAGTCGGTCCAGATCGGATTGTAACTGAGCTTTGATCACCCCTTTATCGGCTACTAATTGAGCCACACCTTCGTAGTCACCGTCGCCCTGCAGGGTTAAGATCAACTGTGATAAAGACTCACTCGCAGCCTCCAGTTTGTCGAAATTCACCCGGTAGGTACCGTCTTCCAAACGCTCAAAAGCACCTTGTTCGGCAAAGTAGTTGAACCGGATCATATTCGCTTTCCCGTGGGCACTACTGGCTCCGAAACGCACCGAACGGAAAATGCCCGCCATAAAGGTTACGTAGTAGTCTTTTAAGTCACCAGTGAGCTCTCCCTGTTCGTGCAATTGCTTGATCATGTAAAGTCCCAAAATATCTGCTTTCCCCTCTTCCAATGCCGAGGCGTGTTCTTTCAGGGCTTCCCGCACAGTGCCGGAGCCATCTAGCGTGTTTTTAATACCCAATCCATGGGCTACCTCATGAAACATGGTATTACCAAAAAAAGCATCAAAGGTGATGTGCGAGCGCTGCTCCTCCGTAATCAATGCTCCGGCGATCGGGATCATGATCTTATCGAATTTCGCCCGCATGGCATTTTTGAGTTGTAAACGTCGCGACCCCTTTTGCTGCTGTACCTCCTCGTCGTTCGGTAAATTGATGGCAATGGTCTTACTGCCCGAATTGCAATCTCCTGCATAAAACACTACATCGTACGCATTCAGGTCAGCATCCCGACCGGGCTTATCTTGCTTGTATGCAGCATCTACTGGTAGCCCTTCTTGCAAAGCGGGCAGAAAAGTAGCATACTTCGCCAACCGGTCACTCCATTCCATATCCTTGATCAATACGTAGGCTTCGTGGGCTGCTTTGTATCCGTAAAGCTGGTCCTCGTACGTCTCGATCGGACCGATAACTACATCGATGGGATTCGTTTTCATATCCATCCAGGCCAGATCAGAGGGCTGGTATTCATCGTCGAGTAAGGCTTCGGCCCGCAGCGACAAGTATTGCTTCAATCCGGGATCTTCGGCAAGTTCGGCGGCTTCCTTCAGCAAATTACTGGCCCGCTGGACATCTTCGGTAAATTGCTCGTGATACGGAATCGTGATCAGATTCCCATCCTCATCGCGACGTACCAAGGTGTATAAACCAGCCTTACCCTCCAGATCCGCGGCCTCGAATTCTTCCTTGGTCATGTCCTCCGGATAGAAGTTGGCTCCGGCCGGTTTCGGTCCTACGCCGTTTACAAAGGGCTCGTTATTGGCAAGCCGGTCGTAAGGGCCGTAATTGATCCGGGCAAATTCCCGGTATTGGTCGTTGGGCATTGCTGACAGCAAAGCCTCCTTGTCGCCGTAAGCCTCATACCAAAATAACCCGTCCATGATCTTTGCCGCCTCGATGAGCGTCTTTACCATCTGCTTTTGATCGTCCGACAGATGGTTGATGTCGGCAGTCAATTGAACGGTAGTGTATTTGTTAAGCAGATCCTGGACGGGAGTCTCCCCGGCCGACAGCTCTAACGTTTGATCTTGCTTTTCTTGCTCGGCTGATTGACACCCACACAACAGGGTGATCAGCAACAAACCGATGAATGTTAGATTACGCATGTGAACTTGTTCTTTTCTTGATTAATCATTCTTGTATTTCTCAAACCAGGCCAAAATGTAACTTACCTTATTGATGAGGTTACTGGGCTTGGATGCGATACCGTGGCCGGATCCCTGAATGCGCACCATTGCCGAGGGTACTTTGAGTAATTTCAAGGCTGCGTAGTACTGCTCTGTCTCCGACATGGGGGTGCGGTAATCCTGTTCTCCGGTTAGTAACATAGTTGGGGTAGTCACATTTCCAACCAGGGAGATGGGCGATCGCTCCATATAGTGTTCCATATGCTCCCAGGGATACCCCGGGAACCAGTACCGGTAGAAGAAAGCCGGATTATCAGCGTGCAGTACAAAACTGTACCAGTTGATCACCGGCTTGGCCACCACCGCCGCCCGGAACCGGTCGGTCTTTCCGACGATCCAGGCCGACAAAACACCTCCTCCCGAACCACCTGTCACATAAAGTTGGTCCTCATCGATATAGCCTTTATTAATGACCGCGTCAACACCAGAGATGAGGTCGTCGTAATCTTCACTGGGATAATTGTGGTGAATGAGGTTACCAAATTCTTCTCCGTAGCTGGTGCTGCCGCGGGGATTTGTATACAAGACCACGTAGCCGGCTGCTGCGTACAACTGGACTTCCATGGAGAACCGGTCTCCGTAATTGGAAAAGGGGCCGCCGTGAATCTCCAAAATCAGTGGATATTGCTCATTGGGGTCAAAATTCGGCGGCTTACAGATCCATCCCTGGATTTTTCGGCCATCAAAACTGGATTCGTACCATATCTCTTCCACCTCCCCCAACTGCTTGTGGCTAAACAGGTCAGCATTGACTTCCGTCAAACGCTGAACGGAACCACCCTTACCGGTAGCCAGGTCAGAGGGGTGATCCGGAGTGGAATGGGTGAAAGCATACTGCCCGTTACCGGCAACACTGAAGTCACCACCCCCGTAGGGACGTCCCAGTGATAACCCACCTACATTATTTGTAAGATCAGTAACGGTGCCATCCATCGACATGGTAGCGATTTTGGTGTTTCCCTCGTCATCGTACTGGAAAAAAACCTTATCGTTACCGTTGGCCCACTGCACATTGCCCACCTGGCGATCAAGCGTGGTGTTTACCACCCGGCTCTCTCCGGTCCGGCGATCGAGTACGTGCAGGTACGACATTTGATACCCTTGATACGCTTCGTCGTAGCCGGTATAGGCAATCAGTTGACCATCAGGGGAAACCACCGGATTGCTATCGGGTCCCATCCGGTCCGTGAGGGCCGTGTACGAGCCATTGGTTACGTGGAGTGCATACAACTCAGAGTTTGCCGGCTCGTACTCAGCATTCTCGTGCCGGTTAGAAGAGACGATAAGCTCTTCTCCATCGGGTGTCCAATCGAAAGCCCCGTGATTGAAGTCACCGGATGATACCTGGCGGGCGTGACCACCCTGTGCCGGCATCACAAAGATGTGTGTATATGATTTATCGGTAAATCCGCGTCCGTCGGCCCGGTATTTCAACTGATCTATGTAGACCGGTCGCTGTTCCCATTTTGCGCCCCTGGGAGGGTTGGGAAGATCGACGATGCTCGATTTAGGTGCATCTACTTGCATGGTAAAAGCCATGTGGGAACCATCGGGCGACCACTGTACCGAAGAGGGGGAAGTGGTAAAGCTGGTAAGTTTTGCCGAAAGGCCCGAATCCATATAGTAACAATGAATTTGATTGGATCCGCTTTCATTGGACCGGAAAGCTAAACGGGTACCGTCGGGCGACCAGCGCGGACTGGAATAGCTGTGTTCCCCCGTGAGAATGGGACGGTGGTTTTCGCCCTTGATATCTACCAGCCAAATGTCGGAAGTTCCCCCGTCAGTCATAATGTCCTTCCCGTTGCGCACGTAGGCGATCATGCTGCCGTCGGGAGAAACCTGCGGGTCGCTGATGAATTCAATATCGAAGACATCCACGGGTTCCAATACCGTATCCTGAGACCATAAAGATGTTCCAAGCAAACAACATCCGAAAAGAATGAGTATCCGTAGCATAGTATTTGTTTTTCCCTGAATGTAGCATTTTCGGTGGGAAAAACCAGACTAACAATATGGAGTCAGTGGCCTATTGTCCGTAAATGAAGCTGGTGGCCGAACCATTTACCTGGTTGACATCCAGCCGAAAATCGGCGTCCCCGTAAGGGGATTTGTAGGTCTTAAAGGCTTTTTCACTTAATGCCGTTCTCGATTCGGCATTACGCGATTTGGCTTCCACTAATTCATTCTCGTTATAAGAAAATATGCGCTCCTGAATCATTCCGCTTTCGGTATTTGCATATTCGTGCAGACGAATAATCCGCCTGTCGAAGAAGAAGTAAAGCTGTTCACCCCCTGCGTACAGAGCCCGCACCAAGGCCGGATCTTGCCCCTGATAGTACGCGTAGACTTCCCAGTTCTCATCGCCCCGGGTTACGGTAATAGGTCCCCGCTCCTGAAGGGTATCGATACTGGATTCGATATCGGCCACGGTCAACTCGATAGAGTTCATAGTTTCGGGAAGAGGAGAAAGCGTATTACCCGGCTCCTCTACTTCTCCGGGCTGGGTTTCGGATCGGCACCCGAGCGCCAATAACGCCAGAACTGCACTCATCAATAAAGTATGCTTCATCGCAAAAGGCTGGTTTAGTTTACGTCCCTGCAATATATAAAAACTGCTCATTTGTATCGATGATTGTAATAAGCGGGTATTTATCATGGTCTTGCACTCCTGTCGGAATTCTTGTATTTTACTACAAATACCCTTATGAGTCAGGATGCCATTTTAAAACGCATACGCATCACCGTTTCGGACTATCACCGGATGGTTGAAGTGGGTATTTTAGCTCCGGATGAGCGAATCGAGTTAATCTGAGCTTGGGTATCAACACCCCCAGGTTTTTGAGGTAACCGATCAAATTCAGTTACCCAATTCTGCAATAGCAGTTCCGGTGATGGAGCTGATCGGGCCGAAACCGGAGTAGTTGGATACAATTGATTACCCTTTCTGCTTTTTTGGTAAGGGGCTATCGATCCTGCCTAAAGAGTCTAATATCCAGGCTTCTAAAGACGTTCCCTAACCAAGACTACCCCAGTATGCGCCGGCACCATCACCTGACCACCATCTACGGTACCTATTCCCGAGGTGTCAATTACCGAACCGTCCAGCACTTTTGTCCAGCTGCCTTCAGGTACGGTTACCTCCGCATCGGAATCGCCACCATTAAAGACAACGAAAATGGTATTCCAGCTATCCCCTGCCGCTTCGCCATCCATTTGGTAAGCTACTACGTGGTCCGTTTCCGTTTCCTGGAATTGCAGGTTTTTCTGAATATCGGCGGTAGTGCGCATGCGGAAGGCCGGGTGCGCTTTGCGCATTGCGATGAGTCCCTGGACGTATTCAACGGTTTCCCGGTAATCCGTTTTACGACTCCAGTCCAGTTTGTTGACGGCATCAGGAGATTCAAAGGAGTTTTCTACTCCGTCTTTGGTACGTAGGAATTCAGAACCCGCATGTAAAAAAGATACGCCCTGACTCGTCAGGACCATAGCCAGGGCCAAACGGTGCATCTTCGATCGATCTTCCTTCGAAGCGTCCGGGCGGGAGATGGCCAGGCGATCCCAGAGGGTATGGTTATCGTGGCAAGAAACGTAGGTGATGGTCTGGCCGGGCTGAGCGGCCCAGGCCGAATCGGAATAGTTCACCTGAGCGTAGTCGACCTGCGGATGCTCAGTGGAAGCGATAATGCCAAACTTGATGCTTTCCTTCAGACTATCCGCACCACTGACGAACCCCGGCTGATCGTGGGTAAATACGTGTCCTTTCAACGCATCCCGCATATCGTCGGTAAAGGCAGCTACGCCGGGTATTTTATGGGTGTATTTCTTGAGGGCCCGATCAGGCTCGGGCAGTGGTGAATCTCCGGCTGTCCAGCCTTCGCCATAGACGAAAATAGTCTGGTCAATACCGTGCAGTCGTTTGGCGACCTGACGCATGGTTTCCTGATCGTGGATGCCCATGAGGTCGAAACGAAATCCATCCAGATGATATTCCTCGGCCCAGTAGGCTACTGATTCCAGGATAAATTTGCGCATCATCGCCCGGTCGGAGGCCGTTTCATTACCGCAGGCCGATGCGTCGGAGAAACTGCCATCTTTCCGCTGCCGATAGAAATAGCCCGGAACAAGTTGATTCAGGTTAGAGGTCTCTGTCCATCCGGTGTGGTTGTATACCACATCGAGGACCACCCGAATACCCCGCTTATGCAGTGCCTGCACCATCTGCTTAAATTCCCGGATACGGGTAACTCCATTGTGGGGATTGGTGCTGTAGCTACCCTCGGGTACATTGTAATGCTGGGGATCGTAGCCCCAATTGTACGTACCTTCCTCCAATTTGATCTCGTCAATAGACCGAAAATCAAAGCTGGGTAACAAATGGAGGTGGGTAATGCCCATCTCCTCAAGGTGATCCAGCCCGGTGGACAATCCCTCTCCGTTGGTGGTGCCGGCCTCGGTGAGTGCTAAAAACTTGCCAACGTTTTTCATGCCGGCATCCTCGTCCACGGAGAAGTCACGAATATGGAGTTCGTAGATGATAATGTCGTTGGGGTGATCGAGCGGAGGACGTTGGTCCCGCTCCCATCCATCGGGGTTCGTTTTAGACATGTCTACCACTTGTCCGCGCACGCCATTGGCTCCGACGGCGCGCACGTAGGGATCGGCTTTTTCCTCCAACCATTCCCCGTTTTCCTGAATTTGAAAGGTATAGTACTTACCCTCCTGGTCCCCGCCAATCGCAGTGTGCCAGGTACCTTGCTCCGCCCGATCCAGATCGATCGTCTCGGTGGGATCTCCGCCCAGGTCCCTTTCGTACAGGTGCAGGCGGACCGCCTGGGCTGCCGGCGACCACAACCGGAAGGTACTCGATTCGGGAGTATAGGTAAGCCCCAGGTCTTCTCCTTCATACACGGGGTAATCATCGTAACTATCGTAGGTCATAGGATTCGTTTGGCAGGTCATCGCCAGCAAGGCGACCAGGGCAATAGCCCCCAAGTGGATAGGTTTCATCAGCAGCAATTTATGATTGATAAAACTAGTCCTTTTTTGGCGAAAGCCGAAAGTGAAAACAGGCGACCAGGAAACCAGTTTATCCAAAAAACCGACACCATTGTCCATAAAAAGGGAAGACTTATTGCCGTTAACTTATCCTTGTCAACGAACCAAAAAATACCATGTATGAACACACTGAAGCACCCTTTTTTGGCTTTAGTAAGCCTGCTTTTTGTAGCTGGTTGCGCCACCCTGAAACAACCTGCCAACACCCTGGACGAAAGTCTGCTCTGGAAAATCGAAGGTAAAGACCTAAAAAAACCATCCTACCTATACGGTACCATCCACGTGATCAGTCAAAGCGATTTTTTCCTGACCGATGCCACCAAGGCCGCTTTTGACGAAAGTCAGGAAATAGTACTCGAGCTGGATATGGATGACCCTCAAATGGGCATGCAGATGATGCAACTGGCCGGTATGAAAGACGGTCAGACCCTGGATAAGCTGTTGGCGGATGACGACTACCAGCAATTAGACTCATTGGTCAAAAAGAATATGGGCATGGGCATCTCCATGTTTAACAATTGGCAGCCCATACTGGCCTTTTCCCTGATCGTTCAGGAATTTATCGAGGGGCAAATGGCATCTTATGAAATGTCTTTTGTCCAGATGGCCCAAGCGGCGGAGAAGAACCTGACGGGCCTCGAAACAGTCGCCGAGCAGATCGCCGCCATGGGAAATATTTCCTACGAGACTCAGGCCGATTACCTGGCTGAACAACTTGACGACCTGGAAAGCAACCGGGAGCTGTTTCGCACCATGGTCGACCTCTACAAACAGCAAAAGATCACTGATCTGGAGACCTATATCGTGGAATCCAGTGGCGGTGACGCCTTCGCCGAGCACTTGCTGAAGGACCGCAACGAAAAGTGGGTCGACCGCATCCACGAGAAGGCTAAAGAAGGAACAATTTTCTTCGCCGTCGGAGCGGGTCACCTGGCCGGCGAAAACGGCGTGATCAATTTGCTGCGGAAGGCCGGATTTACGGTTACTGCGGTGGAGTAATACGCAGCCCCCTTCTCTCCAAAAGTGAAGGGGGCTTTCCTTTATATTTCCCTGGCTACGTTTCAGGCTAAAACAAATAGTAAGGCCTATTAGCGCCATTCTTCTGGGTCAGTTATTACCTTTCGGTAAAAAGGTAACACATGAAAAACCACTTCTATCTGCTTTTTGCCCTCCTAATCCTGTCTGCCTGCACTGAAACTACAGATACCCAGCCGTCCGATGATTTCGCCCTCATGGCCTATTACGTACCCAACGAAACCTTCCCGCCCGACGACCTGCCGCTGGATCAACTGACCCACATCATCTTCTCCTTCAGCAAGGTGATCGATGGTGAAATGGCCTTTAATAATCCCGCTAATGATACCTTACTTCGCACCCTCGTTGAACAACGCGCCGATCATCCCGGCCTGAGGGTTATGATCGCCTGCGGAGGCTGGGGGGCCGATGGCTTTTCCGACATGGCCAGCACCCCCGAAAACCGGGAGCAATTCATTCAGAGTACCATCGACTTTATTCAGCGCTATGATCTGGACGGCGTGGATATCGACTGGGAATATCCGGCCATTCCCGCCGCCGGCACCGGAGCACGCCCCGAGGATAAGGAAAATTTTACGGCCCTCATGAAAGGACTGCGCGAAGCCCTTGATGATCTTGATCGCTCCCAAACACTCACCTTTGCATCGGCCGGTTGGGAACGTTACTACGGAAATGTGGAGTCCCTCGAAGTCATGAAATACGCCGACTATATGAACATCATGACCTACGATCAGGTCAGTGGCAACTCGCCTTTTACCGGCCACCATACCGCATTGGGCTACATCGACGAGTCCGATCTCGAGGGCTTACCCATCCTGGACACCATCCATAAAATGCGCCCTGAAATGGAAGCTAACGGGGTGACCTGGGCACCTCGCTCCGCCGAGCGTATCGTCAACATCGTTAAAGAATTTGGAATAGACCCCGGCAAATTGATCATCGGCGGTGCTTTCTATGGCCGCGCCTGGAAGGGCGTACCACCCGCTAACAACGGTCTTTACCAGGGCAATAAAGGTACCCATACCGGCTGGATGGGCTACCGCACCATCCGCTCCGACTACGAAAACAAGAATGGCTACACCCGTCACTGGGATTCCATCGCCCAGGCCCCCTACCTCTATAGCCCGTCCGACAGTGTGTTCATCTCCTACGATGATCCGGAATCTGTAGCGAAGAAGGTGGCTTTCGCCAAAAAAGCAGGACTGGGTGGGGTGATGTTCTGGCAGTTGAGTAATGATACCCGCGAGGAAGGTGGGTTGCTGGATGCGATGTATACTAGTAAGATTGAAGACTATTAGAATCTAGAGCCGAGACCAAACGTACTTTTCAAAACACTCGGAAGTTTCTACCCATATTCTGCCTATAAAGTGGCTTTCTGAAAGGGTCCCGTTAGGGACCTGATATGGATAGAAATTAGAATTAGACAAGGGAAAACCGCGCCGTTCCGCGGGCGCCGAAGTCCGGACGGACGGGCTAGGTACGGAATATAGGACATCTATTACCCCCGAAGAATAACGAATCTTGACCCGCAGCATTACCGAGGTCGTCACCTCCATGCTTCCATTTAAAATCCAGGTTAAAACGAAAAATCATTGATTCTTGACCCATAGCGCTACCGGGAAAAGGCCTGGCCCGTGAATCCTTGCAAAGCAAGAGCGAAGCTGTTTCACAGGGCGTTGGGATGAAGGTAACTAATCCACAAATACCTCATCCAGATACACCGACAAATCCGGAAAAAGACCTACCGGCACTTGTTCATCCGGCGAAAAGGGAGTAGCTCTTAAAAGTTGATAAGCACCTTGATCATCCAGGCGATACACCAAAACCGTACCTTCGGCCGGGTGCACAATCCAGTACTCTTGGACACCAGCACGCTCGTAGAGTTCATACTTATCATTCAAATCCTTTTGAGCAGTACTTTTGGACAAAATTTCGATAATCCAATCGGGCGCACCATTACAGCCTTTTTGATCGAGTTTTTTAGAATCGCAGATAATACTTAAATCAGGTTGCACGACCGTTTCTAAAGCATGGTCCTGATCTTTTTTAACGACAGGTAACCGAACGTCAAAAGGAGCGCTGAAAATCTGACAAGTTTTACTTTTTAGATAGGACCCAATGAGTATATGCAGATTACTAGACACCTTTTGGTGGCTTGTTTCCGGAGCAGGTGACATACGTACCACCTTGCCTCGTATCAATTCCACCATTTCATCTAATTGCCAAGTGAGATAATCAGCATATGTGTATTTCTTAGAGAGGTCGAGCTGGGAAATATCGGTGATCATGTCTGACATTTCTCCTAAACTACCACAAATAGCGGATTATTGCAATGGGTGTTGGGTCGTTAAGACTAAAGACAGCCAGAAGCTAGATCCCAGACCATTATAAAGCACTTAATTACCCCCCCTTCTCCCTCCGGGAGGTGGGGTTGCCCCGTGAAACCTTGCGAAGCAAGAGTTGGAAACTATTTCACAGAGGTTGGGTGGAGGGGAAAAAAAACCGCCATCCCTGCCCAACGGGCAAAAATGGCGGTTTATACAGCCAGAGTCTGGACTCTTATAATCTAGCCTCTTCTGTTTATCGTTTGGAAAGTACTTAATCCCAAATACGTAATACGCTCGATCCGGAGGATCGAGCACCAGTAGCCCGTACGGGAATCGAACCCGTGTTTCAGGAATGAAAATCCTGTGTCCTAACCCCTAGACGAACGGGCCAAAATAAAAGGTTTGGGGTCTAAGG
>JGI12048J13642_10599774_pt1 | contig 11940 bp, 7 predicted proteins | sample ElkSlonscriptome_16_FD_13642 | JGI IMG/M metagenome (IMG submission 13642) | reverse complement strand
CCTCGCTGGTCCTCTCCTTGTCCCAGCCAAGCACCGGCGCGATCCTGTCGGCCACCTCCTCTGCCGATTCCGCGGACGCAGAGGCATTCAGCAACAATGCCCTGAGCCTCCTCGACATCAGGTCCTCCAGGTGCTGCACCATCTCATTCCTGCAGATCCATTCCACCTCGGCCCACCTGTACGGCAGCTCCGGGTGTACCTGCGCATCCAGTTCAGGCTGCTCCTTTGCCAGTTCTGCAATCTCAGCTGCATTTTCTCCATATATGCTGAATGGTACGCCCGCTCCTCCGTGCCCATTCAGTCTGAATGTTTTCGAGAGGCTCGCTGTCGGTTTCAGCAACCAGCTTTTAATGGCGGTGTCAATCATATCTTCACCCATCTTCCTGTAGGTGGTCCATTTGCCGCCGATCACCGTGATCAATTTACTTTCCGACACAATGATCTTGTGATTCCGGCTGATCTCCTTGGTTCCTGAATGCTCATCCTTCGGTGCAGCCAGGGGACGAAGCCCGGCAAAAACCGAGAGGACATCGGAACGTTCAACCTTTCGCTCCAGGTAGGCCGATGCAGTAGTGAGAATGAACTCAATCTCCTCCTCCAAAGCTTCCGGCTCGGGGTTGGCATGGTTCACCGGGGTATCGGTCGTCCCGACCACCAGTCGTCCATGCCATGGTACGGCGAAAAGGACCCTGCCGTCACTGGTCTTCGGGATCATCAGTGCATGGTCCCCGGGCATGAACATTTTATCCAGTACTACGTGGACACCCTGACTGGGACGGATGGTGGGACGATGACCGGGTCGGTCCATCTTCATGATCTCGTCCACCCAGACTCCGGTCGCATTCATCACAACCCCTGCCTGTACAGAATAATTTTTGTTCTCCACACGGTCACGGAATACCACCCCAGAAACCCGTTCATTCTCCTTTTCAAGACCCATCACTTCCGTATAGTTCAACGCCAATCCGCCATGATTGAAAAATGCATGCAGCAGGTCGATCGCGAGACGGGAATCGTCAAACTGACCGTCATGGTAGACCACTCCGCCGCGTAATCCGGCAGGAGAGACCCCTGGTAGTTTTTCCAATACCTCCTTTTTCGGGATATGGACCGATCTGCCCAGGCTGTATTTCCCCGCAAGCAGATCATAGAATTTTAACCCGATTGTATAAAACGCCCCTTCCCACCAGCGGTAATTGGGGATGATGAATGGCTGATCATGCACCAGGTGCGGGGCATTCCTGATCAGGTACCCACGCTCACGAAGTGCCTCCCTGACCATTTTCAGGTCCCCCTGGGCCATGTATCTTACACCCCCGTGGATCAGCTTCGTGCTCTTGCTCGAGGTTCCCTTTGTGAAATCATGTTTCTCCAGCAACAGGGTTTTATAACCCCGAAGGCTCGACTCCAGTGCTGCACCGATGCCCGATGCACCACCCCCGATGACGATCACATCGAATTTTGAGTCTCTCCTGATCTCTTCAATTACATTGTTGCGATGCTCCATTGTCTAATTTTCGTTGTCCAGCCATGCGGCTGAACGTTCAACTGCTTTCTCCCAGTTCTGCAGCAGCTTTTGCCGCTCTTCCTGTTCCATCCCCGGGTGGTAGGTGTGGTCGGCGAGCCATTGCTCCTGCAATTCCCCTGTATCCTTCCAGAATCCTGTTGCCAATCCTGCCATGTAGGCAGCACCGAGGGCGGTGGTCTCCATGATGCCGGGACGAGTGACTCCCGTGTTCAGTACGTCGGCCTGGAACTGCATCAGCAGGTTATTTACCGATGCCCCGCCATCCACACGTAATTCGCTGATGATCTCCCCGGCATCTTCCTCCATGGCCCGGGTAACATCATGCACCTGGTAGGCCATGCTCTCCAGGGCTGCCCTTGCAATGTGCCCTTTGTTCGATCCGCGGGTCAGTCCAAACAGTGTGCCCCTGGCAAATGGATCCCAGTGAGGCGCTCCAAGTCCGGTGAGTGCAGGAACCAGGTACACCCCGCCATTGTCTTCAACCGTCCCGGCCAGCTTTTCGGCTTCCGATGAACTGCGGATCAACCCCATCTCGTCCCTGAGCCACTGGATGATGGCTCCGGCAATGAAGATACTCCCTTCGAGCGCATAGGTGATCTTCCCGTCAATCTTCCAGGCAACGGTGGTGAGCAGGTTGTTTTTCGAGGTCACCGCCTCATCCCCGGTATTCATCACAAGAAAAGCCCCGGTACCATATGTGCATTTGAGCATGCCCGGTTCGAGGCAGAGCTGACCAAAAAGTGCGGCCTGCTGGTCACCGGCGACACCGGTGATGGGCAGACTGAATCCCGTGGTGTCGCCTGAAGTCTCTGCGAATAGTCCGGATGAGGATTGAACCTCGGGCATCATCGACCGGGGGATGTTGAACAGCTTCAACAGGTCATCATCCCAACGGTCTTCAAAGATATTGAACAGCATGGTCCGACTGGCATTTGTGATATCGGTCAGGTGTGATTTACCACGTGTGAATTTCCATATCAGCCAGCTGTCCACCGTACCGAAGCATAGCCGGCCCTGTTCAGCCTTCGTTCTCGCACCTTCGACATTATCAAGTATCCATGCGATCTTGGTGGCCGAAAAATAGGCGTCAATCACCAGGCCGGTTTTCTGTCTGACCATCTCCTGTTTGCCCTCCTGTATCAACCTGCCACAGTAATCTGCGGTCCGCCGGTCCTGCCAGACAATCGCATTGCAAACAGGTTTTCCCGTTTCCCGGTCCCAAACGATCACCGTCTCACGCTGATTGGTGATGCCGATGGAGGAGATCTCTTCAGACCGCACCCCGGCTTTGGCGATGACCTCGGCGGTGACGGAAGACTGGCTCGACCAGATCTCTTCCGGATCATGTTCTACCCATCCTGGCTTCGGGAAGATCTGCCTGAACTCCTTCTGTGCAGATGATATGATCTTGCCGCTGTGATCGAAAAGGATCGCCCTGGAACTGGTTGTTCCCTGGTCAAGCGAGAGGAGATATTTTTTTGTGATCATGGGTCGGTATACTATTAATATAATTTACTTCGTGAAATCACAGACAGATTCTTGTGCCGATTGCTGCTTCTCCGGCCATTTTTTCTATTTTTGAAAGTACAAAATTGTACGCAAACAGGAGTGGTTTGTAGTTGTAAAACAGTCAGAATCCCTATATTTTTTATATGTCACAGGTAAAAACAGTATGGAAGAAAGGGTCCATGTCCACAACACTTGAAACGGTCCCGCCCCCCGAGCTGATCGAACATATCGAAACAACCTACCTGGGGACACCGGGCGGATTGCAATACCACCATACCACGGGGATTCCGAAGCTGAAAGCTGTGAAGAGCTGTTACTTTGTCTTCCTGCGGAGAAACGGGAATATGCTCGGATCCATCGGGTATGACCTGAGGGATACCCATGCGGGAGAGAAGGAGCATAAAAGCTGGCTGGTCAGGTATTTTTCAATCAAGGCACCTTTGCGTACGGAAAAAAAGACAAAAAGAAAGTCAAAAGTCAAGATCAAAAGGGACCGGTCCGTCTCGATCATCAAGGATGTGGCCAACTTTTTTCATCACAATCCGGAGCGGCTCATTGATCCTGAAGTGAAGAAGATGCCCAAAGCGATCCTCTACAGCCTGGTGGAGAAAAAGAATGAGCGATCGAAAAATTTTGCGGATATCGGAGGGTATGAAAAGACAGGGGATGTGGAATCTTTCATGTTCAGCAGGTTACGAAAGCGGAAGTGTGCAGGGGTGGAGCGCATCAGGGAAGAGGAGATCCCGGGAATGAGGGACCGCCTGTCAGATTTTTATAATGACCATGCATTTTACTTTGACCGGTACCTGTTCATGAACAATGATTATTATGTGTTGAGGGAAGAGGGGGAAATTGTGGCCGGACTCCAGGCGAACGAGGAGACCTGGGAGATTAAGACCATCGGCAGTGGTTTCCTGGATAAAGTTGTCAAAGCACTCACAAAGATCCCGTTCATCGGCAAAAGATTCACCTATGAAAAAATGAGGTTTCTGGGGGTTGAGGGGATCTGGTTTAAAGAGGGCAGGGGAGATGCTGTGTACAAACTCCTTGAAGGGGTGCTTTCTGTGAAAAATCAATACCTGGCGCTGATGATCATGGATACCCGGTCAAAAGTACATCAGAATTTCAGGAAACATAAAAAACTCGGCCCCGTCAATACCGTTCTCGGTACCTTCGAGGCCGATTTTTATGCCCGTTTTTACAGCTTCCCTGAAGAGGAGAAAGCCCGGGTCAGATCAATGCCGGCATACATCTCCATTTACGATAACACTTGATTAGACCACCTTCAACTTCCACTTTCCCCGCTTAAAAATGATCATGGCCAGCACCGCCAGCACCGCCTCGGCAATAACGATCGCCAATCCGACACCCTGAACCCCCATCCCGGCAACATTGGTCAGAATATACGCCAGCGGGATCTCGATGATCCAGAATGCGATCACGTTGAGCCAGATCGGGGTGGCGGTATCACCAGCGCCATTGATGGCCTGTACCATCACCATCCCGATGGCGTAGATGATGAACCCGAAACTCACTACACGCAGACAAATGATGCCGGCCTGCCAGACTTCAGGAGCAGCGGCCCTGTCGATGAAGAAATTGATAAAAACATGTGGCACCGAAATGAAAATGATGGACACCAGGCTTAGCAGCACCATGTTTACCCCCCCGACGATCCAGGCCGAACGTTCTGCACGGTCGGGCCTTTTTGCTCCCAGGTTCTGACCCACGAGCGTTGCAGCAGCATTGGCCATTCCCCAGGCGGGAAGCAAAACAAAAATAATGATCCTGATGGCAATCGTATACCCCGCAATCGCCTCCTCACCCAGGCTGGTGATCACCCAGACCAGGAAAACCCAGGAGGAGTGGGAGATTACATTCTGACCGATGGCACCCAATGAAAGCTTCACCACTTTCCAGATGGTTTTAAACCTTATTTTGATGTCTGTCATCAGCACCTTGATCCGGTAACTGCCACGTGTCAGCAAATACAACTGGTAAAGCACGGCGATCCCTCTCCCCGTGTTTGTCGCAATCGCGGCCCCCTTCAATCCGAGTGCAGGGATCGGACCCCAGCCAAATATAAGCAGCGGATCCAGGGCGATGTTCAGCAAGTTGGCGATCCACAATACCCGCATTGATACCGCTGCATCACCAGAACTACGGAATACCGCGTTGATGACAAACAGCAACATGATCACGGCATTGCCTCCCAGCATGATCATGGGGTAGTGGTAACCCATTTCAATGGTTGCTTCCGAGGCCCCCATGAAACGAAGCAGATCCTTGGCAAAGATGATCCCGATCACACTGAAAACCATGGATATGGCGATGGAGGCAATGATGGCCTGGATAGAAGCCTGTGCTGCATCCCGGGGCCGCTTTTCCCCGATCCTCCGGGAGACTACAGCCGTGGTGCCAACCCCCAGCCCCATGCCGATGGCATAGACGATGGTCATCAGGGATTCGGTGATCCCGACAACGGCCACTTCTGCAGCACCAAGCCGGGAAACAAACCAGATATCCACGAGCGCAAAAACAGACTCCATGGACATCTCCAAAACCATGGGGATGCTCAGCAGAATGATGGCCTTGCTGATAGGGATCTTTGTGAAATCTTTTTCTGATCCACGGATCGCCTCTTTCAGGTCTGACCAGAGTTCACGTGTAAACAGATTTCTTCTTATTGAAATTAAAGTAGTATGAAGTGACATGATCTGAGAATTACAAAATGGGAAATGAAAAAACAGGTCGCGGGTGCTATTTGGTGAGCACCGGATTGATTAGATTGACCGTATCAAAAGATGTAATCCTCATGTTTTCTGAATTGAAAGGTACAAATATATGCCGTTTTATCTTTTGAAGCAACTCATTTCGAAATTTTTAGCATAAAGTTAACATAGGGGGGCGGTTCTCGGAATGTGGTACGCACCTTGTAGCTGAAGGTCAACCCCACTGACGGCTGGAGACTGCCCTTCGGCAAGCTAAGGGCACAATAGATCGGATATACTCAGATAACTGGCGATGGACGGCTGACCCCTGGCGACTGACCCTAAAGTGCCCTCTGAAAGATCCGGTACCTCTTATACACCTCACCTCCCATATATTCCATCTCCGCCCTTACCTTGGTATTGGTCTCCATCTCGAGGTGACTGTCCATATGGGTCTTGCCTGCCTTGCGAGCAGAATCCAGCATTGCACTGCCGAGGATGGTATCCAGACCCTTGTTCTGGTAATCAGGGTGAACGGCTCCGAGGAGGAGGTTGAGCTGACTGGCTTTCCGACCTGATGTCAGCACAGGGATAAATCCGAAAGGAAACAGATATCCCCGTGCCTGTTTTATTCCGCCGGATATGTCCGGCATCCCAATAACAAATGCCACCGGTTTTGCTTGTTTGTCGACAATTACCTTGATGAACCTGGGGTCCAGCACAAATATGTATCGATTTGCAAAGTCATCCATCTCCTCGGGAGTGAATTTCGTAAAACCGTAAATCCCCGTGAAGGTATCGTTGACCAGGGTGAGGATGGGACGGATATATTTCCTCAATTGCCGCCTCGTTTTGAATTCTACAAGCCTGAGTTCCGGATTGTTCTTTCTTGCACGTTCGGCGATCTTCAGGTAGAGCTCCGGGGTTTGCTCTGGCACCGGCACCTTGTATACAACCAGGTCGAGCTCCTTCTCAAAATCCAGCTCCGAAAGATGATCGGTGATATATTTGAAGTTGCAGTGTGATGCGATCACCATCGGCTCGTCATACCCCTCCACAAGGTAACCCTGCGGATCCTTGTCTGAAAATGCCAGGGGTCCCACCAGCTTTTCTGTCTTGTTGGCACGGGCCCAGACAGCCACAGCATCAATGAGCGCCTTGATCACTTCACGGTCGTCCCACGCCTCCATGAAATTGAACCTGGCGTTGTTTTCATTTTTCTCCTTGTTGTATGGATGGTGGATGACCCCCATGATCCTCCCTACCAGCTTGTCATCCCGGTAGGCCAGTAACAGGGTGGTTTCACAGTGCCGGAAGGATTTGTTCTTTTTTTCATTGAAGAAGACCCATTCGTCACCCCATAGTGGCGGCACCCAGTTGGGATGGTCCTTGTGGATCCGTTCCGGCAGGTGAATAAACGCCTTCAGATCACGCTTGTTCTCTACCGGTCGGATGGAAATAGCCATGTAGTTTCAACCTTTGATTTGGCTTGAAAGTACAATCTTTTTTCGAAATGGCAATTGGAGAAGGGGCAAAGGGCAATGGGCAATGTCAGTCGGCAGTTTGCAGTCGGCAGCTTTCAGCTATCAGTCTTCCTGGAATATTCTGTCTAATTCGTTATGTGTATTGAGCCTGTCGAAGGGCAGTCCTCTCTCGACTCTCAACTCTTAACTCTTAACTCTTAACTCTCAACTCCACTAAAATTTCGCAGCCAGCTTCCCGATATCCTCGCCATCCACCCTGGTGATGATCCACTCCTTCATCTGTTTTGCCCCCAGGGAATTGTAAAAATCGATGGCCGGCTGGTTCCAGTCAAGCACCACCCACTCAAATCTTCCACATTCCCGCTCCTTTGCCAGCGTGGCAAGGTAAAGCAGAAGCGCTTTTCCATAGCCCTTCCCCCGGTATTCCTCGTAGACAAAAAGGTCCTCCAGGTATAGCCCTGGTCGTCCCTTGAAGGTTGAAAAATTATGGAAGAAAAGCGCAAACCCCACGGGAGTATCGCCTTCGTAACCAATCACAACTTCGGCATATCGATGCTTCCCGAAGAGATTTTTCATCAGCAGTTCTTCTGTTGCAACCACTTCATGGGAAAGTTTTTCATAAACAGCGATCCCTTTGATGAGGTCCAGGATGACCGGTACGTCGTCCTGACCGGCATGTTTGAGTTTGAATCCAGCTATGCTTGTAGATATCATTGTGAAGTAATTTTAAGTCCCAAATATATAAAAAGTGATCCCTGGATGACGGATTCGCATACTTTTTATATTTTCACAGGTACAACCAAACGATCCAATCATGAAAAAAACATTCTTCTGCTGCTCATTCATTTTTATCATCCTGCTTACAGGCTGTCAGCCCAAGCCAAACACTGTCGTCACATTCGAAGGAGAACAGGTACTGATAAATGGGAATCCCACCCTGGAAGGGGTGACCTGGAACGGGATCGATATGGAAGGACTCCTGCCCAATTCAAGGATGGTGCAGGGGATCTTCGACGACCTGAATCCCGAAACTGTCGATACCTGGAACTACGAAGACACGGGGGAATGGGACCCGGAAAGAAATACCAATGAATTTGTGGCCGCGATGGAATCTTGGCGCGAACACGGACTCCTGGCATTCACGATCAATATGCAGGGAGGAAGCCCCTTTGGATACGGCAATCCCCGGCCCTGGTACAATTCGGCACTGGATTCGGCTGGTAACCTGCGGGCTGATTATATGGCCCGACTGGAGAGGATCCTGGATGAGTCTGACCGGCTCGGAATGGTCTCCATCCTGGGGATCTACTATTTTGGACAGGACCAGTGGCTGGAGGATGATGAAGCTGTGAAGAATGGCGTGGTGAATACCATCAACTGGCTGCATGACAAAGGGTACCGCAATGTGCTCGTTGAAATTGCCAATGAATGCAACAACAGGAAATTTGAAAGGGAGATCATCAAGGCTGATAACGTACACGAACTGATTGAACTGGCCCAATCGATCGAGAAAAAGGGGTACCGATATCCTGTCTCGGTAAGCTACAACGGCAATACGCTGCCAGGTGAATTAGTGACCGAAGTGGCTGATTTCATCCTGCTCCATGGCAATGGAGTGAACGACCCTGCCAGGATTACGGAGATGGTCAGACTTACAAGGGATATGGTTACCTACACTCCCAAACCAATTATTTTCAATGAAGACGACCATTACTTGTTTGACAGCACCATGAACAACATGGTGGCGGCCTTCAAAGCTGGCGCTTCATGGGGGTATTTTGATTTCCGCAGGGGAGGAGAATCCTATGAAGCAGGCTACCAGAGTGTACCGGTTGACTGGAGCATTTCACATGAAAGAAAAAAGGCGTTTTTTGAAAAGCTGAAAGAGGTTACAGGGGAATAGCGGTTTGCGGTGTGAGGATTTGCGCTGTTTGCAAGATATATGAATGATTTCTGGCTGCGGAATTCATTCCGCAGCCAGAAATATTCGAACAGCTAATATGATACATGAATTTGAAGAGTTCCTTTGGCCCAAAATAAAAACTGGCTGACAATAATCAGATGACTGAATTAAATACTGAACAACTGTGAGCACAATGCGTACATTTATCCCGGCAATGCTATTCCTTGCCATTGCCATCACAGGCGCCGGACAGGAGAAGGAACAGGAAAAAAGGCGTTCTGAAACTGTCTTTCACCCGGTTGTCCATGACTTCACCCGACAGGATACACTCCGTGGATCCATCACCCCGGAAAGAGCCTGGTGGGACCTGGTCTTTTATGACCTGGAGGTAAAAGTCGATATAGAAAACCGGTCGATTTCCGGTTCAAACACGGTGTTCTACAAAGTACTCGAAGCCAACGACCATATGCAGATCGATCTACAGGAGCCGATGCAGGTGACGGAGATCACCCAAAACGGGAAAGCGCTTAGCTATACCCGTGAAGGGAATGTTTTCTTTATCGATCTGAAAGATCCCCAGTCTGCCAACTCCGTAAACGAGATCCTCATAAAATTCGAAGGCACACCTCGCGTGGCGATCAGGGCCCCATGGGATGGCGGGTTTTCCTGGAAGAAGGACAGCAACGGCAATCCCTTCGTCGCCACTTCTAACCAGGGACTCGGTGCAAGTGTATGGTGGCCGTGCAAGGATCATATGTACGATGAGCCTGATAGCATGCGGATGAGTTTTGCCGTCCCTGAGGGGCTCACGGCGGTGGGAAATGGCAGGCTTACAGCTGTTGATGAGGGAGCTGACGGAACAATTACCTATCATTGGGAAGTGCAAAATCCGATCAACAATTACGGGGTGAATATCAATATCGGGAATTACACCCATTTTTCAGAAACCTTCCAGGGAGAGAAGGGTCAGCTTGATTGCAACTACTACGTCCTGGAAGAAAACCTTGAAAAAGCAAAGGCGCAATTCAAACAGGTGCCCATGATGCTCGAGGCCTTCGAATACTGGTTCGGTCCGTACCCCTTCTATGAAGATGGCTTTAAACTGGTGGAGGTACCCTACCTGGGCATGGAGCACCAGAGCTCGGTAACCTATGGCAACCATTATATGAATGGCTATATGGGACGTGATCTTTCCGGTACCGGCTGGGGGCTGAAATTCGATTTCATCATCATCCACGAGTCGGGACATGAATGGTTCGCCAACAATATTACCTACAGCGATGTGGCCGATATGTGGATCCATGAAAGCTTCACCAATTACTCGGAAGGACTCTATATTGAATACCATTATGGCAAAGAGGCGGGAGATGAATACCTCAGGGGCATCCGACGGAACATCCTCAATGACATCCCCGTGATCGGAGTCTATGATGTCAACCAGGAGGGATCGGGGGATATGTATGCCAAGGGGGCCAGCATGCTGCATACCATCAGGCAGCTGATTGATGATGATAAAAAATGGCGTGAACTGTTGCGCGGACTCAACAAGGAGTTTTACCATGCCACGGTTACCACCCGACAGATCGAAGATTACATGATCGAATTCACAGGACTGGACCTTCAGCCCGTTTTCGATCAATACCTTCGTACCACCATGATCCCTACGCTCGAATATTACTTCCAGGGAAAATACCTTTACTTCCGCTGGATCGATGCAGTACCCGGATTCGACATGCCCGTGAAGGTGCTGATCGATGGTAATGAAACCAAACTCAGACCCACAACCGGTTGGAACCGCAAAAGGGCAGGGGAGAACCAGGGCCGGCTCATCGTAGATCCGGATTTCTTCGTGGGGGTTTTTCCCATGCTGGGAAGGTAGTTCAGTCGCCGGTCGCCAGTCGCCGGTCACCAGTCGCCGTTGGGAGGAAGCCGCCAGCGACAATAGGAGCTGGTCCTCGATGGCCGACGACAGGAAGCGTATCGGGATCAGCCGTCAGCCATCAGCCATCAGTCAGACGATGCCTCCGGGATCATGGACCGTTTGGAGTTGTCAATGGTTGATCAGACCCCGGAGGGGTCTCAACAGGTAGCCCCGGGTAACCAAAGGGCACCCGGGGTTTACGAAGACAATGTGGTTCATTAAAACTGCCCCGCGGCCCTGGCCGCACCGGGGACCGGCACTAATACCTAACCACTAACCCCTTCTTCAATTCATAAAAATACCCTATCTTGCAAGTGCGATGAGCCATCAATTCCATATCCATCCCCATACCTGGAACGGCCAGGGCCTGTTCTGCTGCCTTATTAGCTGAGTTGTAGGTTTTAAGACGCCAGTCACCAGTCGGCTGTTCGCAGTCAGCAGCCGCCAACCAGAATTAGCTAAGCCGGAGGGATGGTGCCCCGAGCCTGTCGAGGGGCAGCCATCAGCCGTCAGTTTTTTTCGACTTCTGACCTCCGACTTCCGACATCTGATTTCTGACTTCTGACTTCCGACCATCACTCGACCCACTCTTAACTCTTAACTCTCAACTCTTAACTCTTAACTCTTAACTCTTAACTCCAAAATGACCATCTTCGACATCAAACGCTTCGCACTCCATGACGGTCCCGGGATCCGAACCACGGTCTTCCTCAAGGGATGTCCCCTTCGCTGCGCCTGGTGCCACAACCCGGAGAGCCACATGGCCGAACCTGAGGAGTACATGGAGAACCGGTTGATCGACGGAAAGGAGATCAAACGTACCAGGATCTATGGGAAAAAAGTGAGGACCAGCGACCTCTTCGACGAACTCATCCGCGACCGGG
>JGI12048J13642_10316921_pt1 | contig 11940 bp, 23 predicted proteins | sample ElkSlonscriptome_16_FD_13642 | JGI IMG/M metagenome (IMG submission 13642) | reverse complement strand
CGATTCGCGAGGGCGGCCGCACGGTTGGCGCCGGTGTCGTCACCGAGATCATCGAGTAAGGGACGGCTCAAAAATGGCCGATAGAATTCGTATCCGTTTGAAGGCGTTCGATCACTGGATCGTGGATCAGACCGCGGCAGATATCGTTCGGACAGCTCAGAAGACGGGAGCTAATGTGCGGGGCCCGATTCCCCTTCCGACACGTCGGGAGCGGTGGACTGTGCTCAAGGGTCCGCACATCGACAAGAAGAGCCGAGAGCAGTTCGAGCTTCGTACGCACAAGCGTCTGATCGACATTGTCGACAGCCGCCCGCAGACGATCGACGCGCTTACCAAGCTGGATCTTCCGGCCGGTGTAGACGTCGAGATCAAGGTCGATTGACGATGGCCGGAATCATTGGAAAGAAGGTCGGGATGACCCGGATCTTCGATGAGTCGGGGGCCCAGGTGCCCGTGACGGTCATCGAGGCGGGTCCGTGCCCGGTCACACAGATCAAGACGGTAGAGACCGACGGTTATGCCGCGGTTCAGGTCGGCTTCGGCGCGCAGAAGGAAAAGCGTGCCTCCAGGGCCGAGCTCGGACACGTGCAGGCCGCTGGCCTCGAGGCTGCGCCCCGCATCGTGCGCGAGTTCGCACTCAATGGGACCGAGTACGAGCTCGGGCAGGAGCTGACCGTCGAGCAGTTCGAGATCGGAGACCGCGTGAAGGTCACCGGGACGAGTAAGGGCCGAGGGTTCCAAGGGGTTGTGAAGCGCCATGGATTCGCGGGCCGACCCGGTGGACACGGTCACCCGATGTCGCGTAACCCCGGTTCGATGGGGCCGGGAACGGATCCTTCTCGCGTGATCAAGGGCAAGAAGCTCCCTGGTCAGATGGGTGGGGCCCGGACGACGATCCGAAACATTCAGGTCGTGCGTATCGATGGCGACCGGAACCTGCTGTTCGTGAAGGGCGGCGTTCCGGGATCGCGTGACAGCTACGTCCTGATCCAGAAGTGATGACCATGTTCAAGGCACGCTACTACAAGGCTGACGGCAAGAAGGGAAAGGCCCGGGCACTGCCCGAGGAGCTCTTCGACGGCGTCGTGAACGAGCCGGTTCTGCACCAGGTGGTGAAGGCATATCTCGCCAACCAGCGCCAGGGCACCTCGGCTCAGAAGAACCGTTCCGCGGTTGCCGGCGGGAGTCGGAAGCCGTGGAGGCAGAAGGGGACCGGACGCGCTCGTCAGGGTACGATCCGCGCTGCACAGTGGAGCGGCGGTGGTCGTGCGTTTCCCTCGATTCCGCACTCCTGGCGTCAGAAGGTGCCGCGGAAGGTGAAGGCGCTCGCGCGTCGTTCGGCCTTCAACGCGCGTGCCGAGGGCGAGCGGATTGCGCTCGTGGACGCCTTCAAGATGGACGCTCCGAAGACCTCCACGCTTCGCGACTACCTCGCGACGATCGAGCTCGGCGGCAAGAAGGTCCTGATTCTCACGCACGGCGTGAACGAGAACGCCTACCTCTCGGGCCGAAACATGCCCGAGGTCGAGATTCAGCCCTTCGGCAGTGAGTCCGTCTACGACATTCTCTGGGCCGACACGGTCGTGATCGAGCGTGAAGCGATCGACGCGTTCGGTGCCGATGCAAAGGGAGGCGACGATGCGTAGTCACTTCGACGTGATCGTCCGCCCCGTCGTGACCGAGAAGTCGGCGCGCGACATCGAGGAGCGGAACGTGTACACCTTCATCGTGGACGAAGACGCCAACAAGGTCGAGATCCGCGATGCAGTCGAGAAGATCTGGGACGTGAATGTTCAGGACGTGCGCACCATGCGGTACGCCGGGAAGGCCCGCCGGGCTTTTCTCGGTCGTATGAGCCGGGAGCGCAACGTCGGACGTCGGCCGTCCTACAAGAAGGCGATGGTTTCGCTCTCCGAGGGCGACCATATCGAGTTCTACGAGGTCGGGTGAGGAGCTGAACGATGGCGATCAAGAAGTTCAAGCCGGTGACGCCGGGAACGCGGTTCCGCTCCCAGCTCAAGACGGATGAGATCACGCGCTCCACTCCGGAGAAGTCGCTGACCGAGTCCCTCTCGAAGTCGGGTGGTCGCAACCACCACGGCCGCATCACGTCGCGGCGTCGTGGAGGTGGGCACAAGCGGAAGTACCGGAAGATCGATTTCAAGCGTAACAAGCTCGGCATGCCGGGTCGGGTTACGGAGATCGAGTACGATCCGAACCGCACGGCCAACATCGCCCTCATCACGTACGAGGATGGCGAGAAGCGTTACATCCTCCACGTGCGGGACATGAAGGTTGGCGACCTGGTCGAGGCCGGTTCCGATGCGGACATCAAGCCCGGGAACGCTCTTCCACTCGAGCGGATTCCGCTCGGTACGCAGATCCACAACGTGGAGCTCAGGCCTGGAAAGGGCGGCCAGATGGCTCGCTCGGCGGGTGCATCTGTTCAGCTTGTGGCGAAGGAAGGGGACTACGTGACGGTCCGCCTCCCGTCGACCGAAATGCGCCGGGTGCACAAGACGTGCATGGCGACGATCGGTCAGATCGGGAATGTCGAGCACGAGCTGACCTCGGTCGGCAAGGCCGGTGCGATGCGCTGGCGTGGTCGTCGTCCGAAGGTCCGCGGTGTTGCGATGAACCCTGTGGATCACCCGCTGGGTGGTGGTGAGGGTCGCACCTCCGGCGGACGTCCGCCGGTGTCACCGTGGGGTACGCCCGACGGCAAGAAGACGCGGAAGAAGAAGAACCGCAGCAACAAGTTCATTGTCCGCGGGCGTAAGCGCGGCAAGGCCACCAAGTCGTAAGGGAATCAGACGATGGCGCGCAGCGTAAAGAAGGGACCGTACATCGACGACAAGCTCCTCCTGAAGGTGGAGGTGATGAACGATGTTGGTGAGAAGAAGGTGATCAAGACCTGGGCGCGTGCGTCCACGATCTCGCCCGACTTCGTGGGTCACACGGTCGCGGTCCACAACGGCAACAAGTTCATCCCGGTCTACATCACCGAGAACATGGTGGGGCACAAGCTGGGCGAGTTCGCCCCGACGCGGCTCTTCCGTGGGCACGGTGGTAAGCTGGCCGACAAGAAGGCGGCCCGGTAATGGCGACCGAGACTCCGGAACAGACCATGGAAGCTCGAGCGATCGCACGCCACGTGCGCATGAGCCCCCGGAAGGTACGGCTCGTCGTGGACCAGATCCGCGGCAAGAGCGTGAACGAGGCGTACCAGATCCTACAGTTTTCGCCGAAGGCAGCATCGGAGCCGATCAGCAAGACGCTCCGCTCAGCCGTGGCGAATGCACAGTACAAGGCGCAGGACGCGGGCTCGNTGCTCGACGTCGACGACCTGATCGTCAGCTCGGCCTATGTGGATGAGGGTCCGACGCTGCGGCGCTTCCGGGCCGCTGCGATGGGCCGGGCCGCGCCGATCCGTAAGCGTACGGCTCACATCACTGTGGCCGTCGACCTCAAGGACGCGTAAGCGAATGGGACAGAAAGTACATCCGACCGGTTTCCGCCTCGGCATCGTCGCCGACTGGAAGTCGACCTGGTATGCCGAGCGGGACTTCCCGCGTCTCCTCAAGGAAGATGAGACGATCCGGAAGTACCTCATGCGCCGTATGTCGCATGCATCGGTCTCTCAGATCGACATCGAGCGCAAGCCGAGCAAGATCGTGGTCACGCTGCACACCGCACGGCCGGGGGTGGTCATCGGAAAGAAGGGCTCCGAGGTCGACAAGCTGCGCGATGAGCTCGCCGTTCTGACGAACGCCGAGGTCAGCGTCAACGTCGAGGAGATCAAGCGCCCGGAGATCAACGCGCACCTGGTGGCGGAGAATGTTGCGCACCAGCTGCGTCAGCGGGTCTCCTTCCGTCGTGCGATGAAGCGCGCGGTTCAGGCCGCCATGCGCTCCGGGGCAGAGGGAATCCGGATTCAGTGCTCCGGCCGACTGAATGGTGCCGAGATCGCACGGACCGAGGGGTACAACGAGGGACGCGTGCCTCTCCACACGCTCCGGGCCGACATCGACTACGCGGATGTGACCGCGTTCACGACGTTCGGGACCATCGGTGTGAAGTGCTGGATATTCAAGGGCGAGGTGGTGGACGACCGTCGCGGTCGCACCTACTCGACCGGATCGTAAGAGCAGAGGACTGAACGATGCTGTCGCCGAAGCGAGTTAAGCACCGGAAGACCCATAAGGGGAAGATGCGCGGGAAAGCCCAGCGTGGTAACAGGGTTTCCTTCGGGGAGTTCGGGCTGCAGGCGCTTGAAGCGTCCTGGATCTCGAACCGCCAGATCGAGGCCGCGCGTGTTGCCATGACCCGCCACATCAAGCGTGGCGGAAAGGTCTGGATCCGGATCTTCCCGGACAAGCCGATCACCCGGAAGCCTGCGGAGACCCGCATGGGTAAGGGTAAGGGTAACCCGGAGCAGTGGGTGGCCGTCGTGAAGCCCGGCCGCGTGATGTTCGAACTCGAGGGTGTCGACGAGGAGATCGCGAAGCGCGCCATGCAGCTCGCTTCCGCAAAACTCCCCATCAAGACACGCTTCGTGGTTCGCGACAACCAGATCGGGAGCTGAAGGAGCAGATGATGAAGGCTGAAGACATTCGCGATCTCGACGAGACGGAGCTGAATGCTCGTCTCGGTGAGCTGAAGGAGGAGCAGTTCAAGCTCCGCTTTGCGAGCGCCACGATGGATCTCGAGAACCCCAAGGTTCTCTCGGTCATCCGCCGCGACATCGCGCGCATCAAGACAATTCTCCGTGAGCGTGAGCTCGCGGCTACTGAAAGCTGATAGAAGCCATGGCTGAAGAGACAAACGTCGGGACCACCCAGGAGCGCGGCAGCAGGAAGTCGCGTCAGGGAGTGGTTGTAAGCGACAAGCAGCAGCGCACGGTGACGGTCCTCGTCGAGCGGAAGTTCCCGCATCCCCTGTATGGGAAGCAGCAGACGCGGTCCAAGAAGTACCATGCGCACGACGAGAACGATGAGTATCAGGTGGGCGATGTGGTCCGGATCGTGGAGACCCGGCCCATGTCGAAGACCAAGCGCTGGCGCGTGGTCGAGCTCCTCGAGCGCCCGGCCTGACGGAGATCCGACGATGATTCAGCAGGAATCTGTACTTCACATTGCGGACAACACCGGCGCCAGGAAGGTGCTGTGCATCCGCGTACTCGGGGGCTCGCGCCGCCGCTACGCCAAGGTCGGCGATGTGATCACGGCAACGGTCAAGGACGCCATTCCGAACGCCCCGGTAAAGAAGGGCGAGGTGGTGAAGGCGGTCGTGGTCCGTACCAGCAAGGAGATGCGGCGGCGTGACGGGACCTACATCCGGTTCGACGACAATGCCGCGGTAATCATCAACCCGCAGGGCGAACCGCGCGGTACGCGCATCTTCGGGCCGGTTGGCCGGGAGCTCCGCGAGAAGCGCTACATGAAGATTGTTTCGCTTGCGCCGGAGGTTCTGTAATGGCTCGCACGATCGTGAAGGGTGACCGCGTCAAGGTGATCCGTGGTAACGAGCGAGAGAAGGAGGGCACCGTGCTTCGCGTGCTCCGTGAGGAGAACCGCGTCGTCGTCGAGGGCATCAACGTCCGGAAGCGGCACACGCGTCCCACGCAGTCGGACCCGGATGGAGGGATCATCTCCTTCGAGGCTCCGGTTCATCTCTCGAATGTCATGCTCGTCGACCCCGCCTCGGGCGAGGCCAGCCGGGTGCGCGTTCGCCTGGAAGAGGGCGGAGAGAAGGAGCGGATCGCCGTGAAGTCCGGAAATCCGATTCCGAAGCCGTAACGAAAAGACGATTCGAGTAGCGGAGCGGCGAGAGACGCCGAGCCGCGCGAACGGGAGTGTGAAGAGTCCGCACCCGCGACCGAAACCCGAAAGCGCCCAGTGCGCGAATGAGATAAATGAGCGATAGAACCCCCCGGCTGCTGACGCACTACCACGAGTATGTGCGGCCCGAAATGGCGAAGCAGTTCGGCTTCGATAACCCGATGCAGATCCCGAAGGTCGAGAAGGTCGTGATCAATGTGGGCGTCGGGGACGCAGGCAAGAATCAGAAGCTGATGGAGTCCGTGATCGAGGAGCTCGAGATCATCACCGGCCAGAAGCCGGTCGTGACCAAGGCTCGCAAGTCGATCTCGAACTTCGGGCTTCGTGAGGGCATGCCGGTCGGGGCCTCCGTAACCCTTCGTGCGAGCCGGATGTATGAGTTTCTCGACCGGCTGGTGAGTGTGGCTGCACCCCGTATTCGTGACTTTCGCGGGCTGCCGACGCGTTCATTCGACGGTCGGGGCAACTACACGATGGGTGTGAAGGAACAGATCATCTTCCCCGAGATCGACTACGACAAGGTCAACAAGATCCACGGGATGGATATCAGTGTGGTCACGACGACCACCAAGGATGACGAGGGGCTGGCCCTGCTGCGGCTGATGGGATTCCCATTCCGCGACCAGGATCCAGTCACGATCGGAGCGGCCAACTAAGGCCGTCCTGAGAACACGAAACGACTCGGTACCAAGGAAACGAGACGATGGCCAGGAAAGCTCTGATCGAGCGCAACAACGGGAAGCAGAAGTACGAGGTGCGTCACCGCAACCGCTGTCAGCGGTGTGGGCGTCCTCGCGCATACATCCGCAAGTTCGGCCTCTGCCGGGTTTGCTTCCGTGAAATGGCACTTCGGGGTGAGATCCCCGGAGTCCGGAAGTCCAGCTGGTAAGGGCGAATCGACGATGATGACCGATCCTATTGCCGACATGCTCACCCGCATCCGCAACGCCGGGATGGCGAAGCACAAGTGGGTAGACATGCCGGTCTCGAATTTGAAGAGTGAGATCGCGAAGATCCTCACCGAGAACCACTATGTGTTCGATCACAAGGTTCTCGATGACGGCAAGCACGGTGTGCTTCGCGTGTACCTCAAGTATCACGAGGGACAGCCGGTGATCCGGCATCTCGAGCGCGTGTCGAAGCCCGGGCGTCGCGAGTTTGTCGGTACGGCCGACATCCCGCACGTCCGCAACGGCCTCGGTATGGCGATCATCTCCACCTCGAAGGGTCTCATGACTGATCGCGTTGCACGCCAGGAAGGCGTCGGCGGCGAGGTCATGGCACTCGTCTGGTAGGGGGACCGATGTCACGTATTGGAAAGATGCCGATCCCGATGCCGAAGGGTATCGAAGTGAAGCTCGATGGCGCCCACCTCACGGTGAAGGGTCCCAAGGGGGAGCTTGCTCTCGATGTGATCCCGGAGATGACGGTGTCGGTCGAGGACGAGCAGATCATTGTCGAGCGTCCCTCCGACGCTTCGAAGCACAAGGCGCTGCACGGGCTGACCCGTTCGCTGATCGCGAACATGGTCGAAGGCTGTGCCCAGGGCTTCAGGAAGACGCTCGAGATTCAGGGCGTCGGGTACCGGGCCGACATGAAGGGGAGCACGCTCAACCTTCAGCTCGGCTTCAGTCACCCGATCGACTTCCAGCCGCCTGAGGGCGTAAGCATCCAGACCCCCGATCAGACCACGATCGTGATCGAGGGCGCGGACAAGCAGGCCGTGGGTCAGGCAGCCGCGGTGATCCGCGGTTACCGTCCACCCGAGCCCTACAAGGGCAAGGGGATTCGGTACCAGGGTGAACATGTCCGGCGGAAGGCCGGTAAGACGGCGGGAGCCTGATCATGCGAAAGAAGAAGCTACAGTCGCGGCAGGCGTCGCGGGCGCGGCGCCACAAGCGCATTCGGAAGAAGGTGTTCGGCACCCCGGAGCGTCCGCGCCTCGTGGTCTACCGCTCGCTGCGTAACGTCGAGGGCCAGCTCGTGGACGACCACGAGGGCAAGACCATCGTCGGTCTTTCGACGCTGAGTGTGGATGTGAAGCAGCTCGAGGCGGCAGAAGACGAGACGAATGGCCGTCAGGCAAAGGCATTCGCAGCAGGAAAGATGCTGGCCGAGCGCGCGAAGGAGGCGGGGATTACCTCGGTTATCTTCGATCGCGGCGGCTACAAGTACCACGGACGTGTCCAGGCATTTGCCGACGGAGCACGTGAGGGAGGTCTGGAGTTCTGATGTCGAACGGAAATCAGTCGGGCGGACAGGGTCGCAGCGGCGGAGGTCAGGGTCGCAGTGGTGGCGGTCAAGGCGGCCGCGGCCGCGGCCGCGGTGGACGCCGGGACAACAAGCGGAACGAGCGCCGGAGCGACCTCACCGAGAACGTGATCCACATCAACCGCGTGGCAAAGGTCGTGAAGGGTGGCCGGAACTTCTCCTTCTCCGCGCTGGTTGCAGTCGGGGATCAGAAGGGCAAGGTCGGGATCGGCTTCGCCAAGGCCAACGAGGTCGCCGAGTGCATTCGCAAGGCGATCGACAAGGCCGGCCGCGAGATGGTCGAGGTCCCGATCCAGCGTGGCACGCTTCCGCACGACATCGTCGGTGAGTGGGGCGCAGGTCGCGTTCTGCTCCGTCCGGCTGCGCCCGGTACCGGTGTGATCGCCGGAGGTCCGGTACGCGCCGTGCTCGAGGCCGCGGGGGTGACGGACGTGCTTTCGAAGAGCCTCGGGTCGAACAACCCGATCAATGTGGTTCGCGCCACGATGAACGGACTTACCAGCCTCGTGACGGCCGAACAGGTCGCCCGCGAGCGCGGTATCACCGTCGAGGCGCTGGGTGAGGGAGTCTACAGTGGCTAAGAAGCTGGAGATCACGCAGATCCGCAGTGGGATCGGGCGTCAGGGCGTCCAGCGCCGTACGCTCGAGGCACTCGGGATCAAGCGTCATCAGCAGAGTGTGATTCAGGAGGATTCTCCCGCCATCCGTGGGATGATCCGCAGAGTCGAACACCTCGTCTCGGTTACCGAGCTCGAGGACTAGGGAGTCTATAGATGGCTGAGCTACACGACCTGAGCCCCGCAGGGGGCTCACACCGCAACCGCAAGCGCGTCGGACGGGGCCCGGGATCGGGCACCGGCAAGACCTCTGGCCGTGGTGAAAAGGGTCAGAAGGCCCGCAGCGGCGGCGGGATTCCGGCCGGATTCGAGGGTGGGCAGATGCCGCTCCACCGCCGGATCCCCAAGCGCGGATTCACGAGCCGGAACCGTGTCGAGTATCAGACGGTGAACCTCTACCAGCTGGAGGGCTTCGAGGGCGACGTGAACCCCGAGACGCTCAAGGCTGCCGGGCTGATCCGATCCTCGCGGAAGCTGGTCAAGATCCTTGGAGAAGGTGAGCTCCAGGGTGGGCTCGACTTCACGGCGCACGCGTTCAGCAAGAGCGCACGGGCGAAGATCGAGGCTGCCGGCGGTACCGCTACGGTGCCCGAGGCGGCGGAGTCTGCGGCCGACGCGGCGCCCGAGATGACGGACGACGAGGCTCCGGCTGCTGAAGCAGCGGAGTCCGACGAAGGAACCGAGGCGGACGAGCAGGCCTGACGGCATGGACAATCCGATCGTAAAGCTCTGGCAGACGCCGGAGATCCGCGAGAAGCTGGCCTTCACGGTCTTCATTCTTCTCGTATACCGGATCGGTGCCCACATCACCGTTCCCGGACTCGACGTCAATCTCCTTCAGGAGCAGCTCGGTCTTCTCGGAGCGGAGAGCACGCTGTTCGGCGTGTACGACATGTTCACCGGGGGCGGCCTGTCGCGCGCGACGATCTTCGCGCTCGGCATCATGCCGTATATCTCGGCCTCCATCATGTTCCAGCTGCTCGCTGCGGTGGTTCCGACCATCGAGAAAATGCAGAAGGAAGGCGAGGACGGTCGGAAAAAGCTGACGCAGTGGACCCGGTATACCACGATTCTGCTGTCGGCGATGCAGGCGTTCGGGTACGCGATCTTTCTGCAGAACCTCGGTGGCGTGCGAACGCCGGGCTTCTGGTTCATCTTCACCACGGTCACCGCACTCACCGTGGGTGCGATGTTCGTCATGTGGTTGGGTGAGCAGATCACCGAGCACGGCGTCGGGAACGGAATGAGCCTGCTGATCTTCTTCAGCATCATTCAGGGGCTCCCGGTCGAGATGTTCAACACCTGGGAGGCTTTCCGCCTCGACCAGATCAGCGGATTCGCGCTTGCCGCGCTCATCCTCACGTTGGTCGGTGTGACGGGTGCCGTGGTGTTCATGACCATGGCCGCCCGGAAGATTCCGGTGCAGATCCCGAGGAAGGTCGTCGGACGTGGCCGTGTTCGAGAGGGGCAGAAGAGCTTCGTGCCGCTGCGGGTGAACTCCGCGGGCGTCATGCCGATCATCTTTGCGCAGTCCTTCATCATCGTACCCGGCACGCTGGCGACGTTCAGCAACTCCGAACTTCTGCGCTCGATCTCGGACATTTTCCAGCCGAACAACTGGTACTACTACACGACCTACGCGGTCCTCATCTTCTTCTTCACCTACTTCTACACGGCGATCATCTTCAACCCTGTTGATCTCGCCGAGAACCTGAAGAAGCAGGGTGCGTTCATTCCCGGTGTGAAGCCGGGTGCACGCACGGCCGAGTACATCGACCGCGTCCTGACGCGTGTCACCCTCTGGGGATCGTTCTACCTGGCGGTCGTCGCGCTCGTGCCCTTCTGGATCTTCGACATCTTCGGCATCACCACCTTCATCTTCGGTGGTACGAGCCTGCTGATCGTCGTGGGTGTCGGTCTCGACACCGTCCAGAAGATCCAGCAGATGCTGCAGGTCCGTCACTACGACGGGTTCATGAAGAAGGGTCGGGTCAAGATGCGCGGCCGCCAGAGGTACATGTGATGTCGGGCGAGAGGCCGCGTGTGACGGAGCGCGTCCGATGATCGTGATCCTGCTGGGCCCTCCCGGAGTGGGGAAGGGCACCCAGGGCAAGATCCTCTGCGAAGCCCTCGGGCTCTCCCACCTGTCGACCGGCGACCTGCTGCGTGCAGCGCGCCGCGAGGGGACGGAACTCGGTCAGCAGGCGCAGGCCTTCATGGATCGGGGGGAACTCGTCCCCGACGGCGTCATTGTCGGTATGGTCCGCGAAAAGCTGGAAGAGCTCGGCCCCGATGCGGGCGTCGTATTCGACGGGTTTCCCCGGACGGTTCCGCAAGCCGAGGCGCTCGACCGGGCACTGCTCGATATCGCCCGAAAGGTGGATCGCGTGATCGTGATGACGGCGGACGACGCAGTGCTGGTCCGGCGCATCAGCGGTCGCCGAAGCTGCTCCTCCTGCGGAACGATCTACAACGTGTTCACCTCGCCGCCCGCTCAGGAAGGCGTATGTGACACCTGTGGGTCTGAACTCACACACCGCAAGGATGACGCGCCGGAGACGGTTCAGAACCGGCTCGAGGTCTACCGTGAGGTTACCGAGCCCCTCGTTGGGCACTACGAGCGCGCGCCCGGGACCCCGGTCGTCACCGTGGACGGTGATCAGGCAGTCGACGACGTGCAGACCGCGCTTCGTTCAGCAGTCTCGCGATGATCCACCTGCGTACCGCGCGTGAAATCGACGCGATTGCCGAGGGCGGTGCCATCATTGGTCGGCTCTTCGAGTACCTGACCGATCACGTGCAGCCCGGCGTGACGACGCAGCAGCTCGACGAGCGAGTAGAGGCGTTCATCGGCGAACACCGGGGTGCCGTTCCCGCCTTCAAGGGGCTGTACGGATTCCCGGGCGCGGCCTGCATCTCCGTGAATGAAGAGATCGTTCACGGGATTCCAAAGGACTCGATGGTCCTCTCCGAGGGGGACATCGTCACCGTGGACGTCGGTGTCCGCCTGAACGGGTGGTGTTCCGACTCCGCCTTCACCTTCGCCGTGGGCGAGGTGGATGCGGACACGCAGCGCCTTCTCGATGCAACCCGCGGTGCCCTCCACGCCGCCGTGGAGGCGTCCGTCGTGGGAAACCACGTCGGGGACCTCGGCGCTGCCGTGATGGCCTCGGTCGAGGCGCAGGGGATCGGTATCGTCCGGGATCTTGTTG
>JGI12048J13642_10123405_pt1 | contig 11940 bp, 10 predicted proteins | sample ElkSlonscriptome_16_FD_13642 | JGI IMG/M metagenome (IMG submission 13642) | reverse complement strand
GGCGGCCGGGTTATCGACGCAGGCGGCGAGCAGTGTTGCCAGGTCGGCGCGGCTGATTTGTCCGGTCTCGTATCCGGACCGCGGCGCGAGCAGCATTCCCAGCTGGCCCAGCGGCTCGTCGGTCAGCCCGCCCGCAGCCACGATCGTGTAGGTAAGCCCGCTGTTGCGAAGATACGCCTCAGCTTTTGCTTTCCAGGGATAAGGCGATATCGACCACGAGAAGGGTATACCGTCGCGTCCCGCCGAGCCGGCCGATAGCAAAACGTAGTGCTCCACTCCGGCGGCTTTAGCGGCATCGATCAGCGCCTTGTTGCCTTCCCAGTCAACCGCGCGAAAGCCGTTGGAGCCGATCGGGAACCGCGCCCCGACGGTGCTGACCACCGCGTCGACATCCTGCATGGGCTTCTTTAGCGTGGCCGCCTCGGTGACGTCGCCCAGAAAGTAATTCACGTCTTGCACCAGCTCCGCATCCTCGCGGCTGCGAATCAGCCCCCGCACACTGAACCCCAGGCGCAGCAGCTCGGCAACGACCAGCTGACCGGTTTGCCCGGTGGCCCCGGTGACGAGGACGGTGCGCTGGGCCTGATGACCGGCGGCCAGCGCCGCCGTGGTGCCAAGTGCCAGCAGGGCGACGGCTGTAAACGCGCGCAGGAGAGACAGCATCGTGAACACCTTCGGCAGTGAGTTCGACAGTGCGCTAATATCAGCACATCATGACCAGTGAACGCTACAAGACCGGGCTAGGGATTCGTCGCGAGGTGGTGGGTGAAGACACCGTGGACGGCTGGATGGATGATGCGGATGATTTGACCGGCCCGCTTGAAGAGCTGACCACCGAGATTGCCTGGGGCACATTCTGGGCCCGACCGGGCCTTGATCGCAAAACCCGCAGCCTGCTCACGCTGGTGCTGCTGGCGGCGCAAAACCGCACCGAGGAGCTGGAGACACACGTGCGCACCGCGGTTCGCAACGGCTGCTCGCGGGAGGAGATCCGTGAGGCCTTACTGCATACCATGGCTTACTGCGGCGTGCCGACAGCACGCGGCGCGGTAAAGCTGGCGGCTCGGGTACTCCGCGAAGCCGACTGACGCCGCCGTGCCGTTTGCCAACCCGCCGCAAGCCCGCTTCGGGCTGCCGACCGCGCTGGTTCTCTTTGCGCTGTCGCTGATCTTCGCGCTGGCGCTGGCAGAGGGGGCGTTGCGGTTGCTCGGTTTCCAGCCGTGGCAGCCTGCCGGCGTCTGGGCGCCCGACGTCGATCCTGAGCACGAAACACCGCTGATGACCCGGCCACACGCGACTCGCAGCTGGACCAACCAGCCAGGCACTTACCGGTACGCCGGCTACAGCGCCGAGGTCGACAGTATCTCTGTCACGATCAATGCGGATGAATCCCGCAGCACCGGGCGGTCGCCGCCACCGAGCGGCGCGCCGGCCCTGGTGTTCACCGGTGGGTCAAACACCATGGGCTGGGCGATCAGCGACCACGAAACCTACCCGTGGAAGCTGCAGCAGCGGTTTCCGCGCAACCCGGTGTTCAACTGGGGGGTGCCCGGCTACGGCTCACTGCAAGCGTTGCTGACGCTGGAGGAACAGCTTGGGCAGGTGGATGGCCGCAAAATTGCCTTCTACGGCTTGATCGGCCATCACTACAACCGCAACGTGCTCCACAAAAACTGGATGCGCCTGTTTGCCGCGCCCGGGAAGGGCCGCATGCCACCCTATGCCACGCTCGATGCAAGCGGCACATTGCAGCGCCACCCGCCTGGCCAGTGGCGGCCCTGGCCGCTAAAAGACCGGCTGGCCATCGTCAACGCGGCGGAGAACGCGGCTATTCGCTTGCTGGCGCGGCGCCGCGGCGCGCAGATGGTGCCGGTCATGCACGGCCTGCTACAGCAAATGCAGCGGGCGGCTTCCCGGCATGATGCGGCGCTGGTCGTGGTGCTGCTCAAACTCGACCCCGCGCGCGCCGACGCCCTGGAAGCGTTTCTCGCGAATGCCGGAATTCGCGTTCTCAATTGTGTCCCGGACGATCTCGGTCCGCAGTATCGGGTGAAAGGCGAGGGTCACCCGAATGACGCGCTCAACACGCTTTGGGCCGGCTGCATTGCCGGCTACCTTGAGCGCGAATTCCGGCTTGACTCACAGTAGCCTGGGGCACTTTGTGGCAGCATTCGGGTCAGATTCTGTTATGCACCGTAAATACCGCACATTGCTGGCTTTCGTGTTGCTCGTGGCGCCGGGTTTAGCCGCCGCCGCTCCGTGGTGCCTGGTGCTTGATGCTGAGGAAGTCTGCCGGTGGCCCACGGCCGAGGATTGCTACCAGGCCAGCAACCAGGTGGGTGGCTACTGCAAGCCCAATCCGCGACAGCTGGGCATGCTGGGCACAGCGCCGTACTGCGTGATTACCGCCAGCGAACGCCGCTGCACGTATTACAGCCAGCGTCAGTGTATTGATATCGCCATGGACAGCAACGGCGGTTGCGTGCGCAATACCGAGGCCGACCTGGAGCGCCGGGCGCTCGGACTGGAGCCCGATCCGGGCTGCGAACTCGGCGACGTGAGGTGCGAGAGCTACTACTCCGGTCAGGGTCTCGACGTGGCGGGCTACAGCAAGCCACCGCCTGTTCTGCTTGAGTAGCGCTTTACCTAGAGGCGCAGCGCGCCGTCTACCTCGATCACCCGGCCGGAAAAATACTCATTGGTGAAAATAAACTCGACCGCCTGAGCAATATTGTCCGGCTCGCCAATACGCCGCAACGGGATGCCGGCAGCGATCTTCTCACGCGCTTCAGGTTTCATCGCCGCCACCATTTCAGTGTTGATAAAACCCGGTGCGACAGCGCCGGTGCGAATACCGTGCCGCGCGAGTTCCTTGGCCCAGGTGACTGCCATTGCGGCCACCCCCGCCTTGGTCGCGGTGTAGTTCGACTGACCCATGTTGCCGGCGCGCGAAATGCTGGAGATATTGACGATCACACCCTGACTACCGAGCTTGATCATGTGCTCGGCCGCTTCGCGCCCGCACAGGAACACGCCGGTCAGGTTGACGTCGATCACCGACTGCCACTGTTCGACGCTCATCTTCGAAACCAGCTCGCCGTCCTTAAACTTAACCAGCAGCGCGTCACGTGTGATACCGGCATTGTTCACCACCCCGTCCAGACCACCCAAATCAGCTACGATGCTGTTGAACAGGTTCACCACGCTGGCTTCGTCGGCTACGTTGGCGCCGTAGGCCTGCGCGCTGCCACCGGCCGCTTCGCATGCGGCTACGGTGTCCGCGATGCTGTCAGCGTCCAGATCCACCAGCGCCAGGCGGCAGCCGTGGCCGGCAAAGCGACGAGCCATGGCGGCGCCGAGACCGCGTGCCGCGCCAGTGACGACGATAACCTTGTTGTTCAGTTCCATGCTGTCTCCCTCGGGTAAACGACCTGGCGCGGTCGATGGCGCCGCTCAGGGGACGGCATTATAGGCGCTTGGCGGCCCGCCAGTCATGCGTCGGCGCCCGCCGGCCGCTTGAAATCCTGCTCATAACCACCATATAGAACGCTATACAATACTTTTCGATGAGGATCCTTCCATGCGGATGGACAAACTGACCAGCAAGTTTCAAATGGCGGTGGCTGACGCGCAGTCGCTGGCTGTTGGCCAAGACCACCAATTCATTGAGCCGGTGCACCTGCTCGTGGCTTTGCTTGACCAGCAGGGCGGCACGGCCCGCCACCTGCTAAGCAAGGCAGGCGCCAAAGTCGATCTGCTGCGCTCCCGGCTGGGCGACGCGCTCGATCAGTTGCCCACAGTGCAGGGCAACGCGGGCGAAGTTCATGTGTCAAACGAGCTCAGCAAATTGCTGAACGTGACTGACAAGCTTGCCCAGGACAAGGGCGACCAGTTTATCTCCAGCGAGCTGTTCGTGCTGGCAGTTTGCAACGACACGGGTGCGCTTGGTCAGACCCTGCGCGACTGCGGTGCCGCATCGAGCACTGTGGAAAACGCGATCGACGAGCTGCGGGGCGGTGCACAGGTTAACGACCCCAACGCGGAAGACACCCGCCAGGCGCTGGAGAAATACACGGTTGATGTGACCGAGCAGGCCGAGCAGGGCAAGCTCGACCCGATCATCGGGCGCGACGAGGAAATTCGCCGGACCATCCAGATCCTGCAGCGTCGCACCAAGAACAACCCGGTGCTTATCGGCGAACCCGGCGTCGGCAAGACGGCCATTATCGAGGGGCTTGCGCAGCGGATCGTGAACGGCGAGGTGCCGGAGGGCATCAAGGGCAAGCGTATTCTGGCCCTCGACCTCGGAGCGTTGCTTGCGGGTGCCAAGTTTCGCGGCGATTTCGAGGAGCGGCTGAAGGCCGTGCTGAACGACCTGAGCAAGCAGGAAGGCCAGATCATCCTGTTCATCGATGAGCTGCATACGATGGTCGGCGCCGGCAAGGCCGAAGGCTCGCTCGACGCCGGCAACATGCTCAAGCCGGCGCTGGCGCGCGGTGAGCTGCACTGTGTAGGCGCCACGACGCTCAACGAATATCGTGAAAACATCGAGAAAGATGCAGCGCTGGAGCGGCGTTTTCAGAAAGTGCTGATTGAAGAGCCTACGGTGGAAGACACCATCGCCATCCTGCGCGGCCTGAAAGAACGCTACGAGGTGCATCACGGTGTCGATATCACCGACCCGGCTATCGTCGCAGCGGCGACGCTGTCGCAGCGCTACATTACCGACCGTCAGCTTCCCGACAAAGCCATCGACCTGGTGGACGAGGCGGCTTCGCGGATTCGGATGGAGATCGACTCCAAGCCGGAAGAGATGGATCGGCTCGAACGACGCATCATTCAGCTCAAGATTGAACGCGAAGCACTGAAGAAAGAGTCTGATGAGGGCTCACGGAAACGCCTGCAGGATATTGAGGATCAGCTTTCCGGGCTCGAAAAAGAGTACGCGGATCTGGAAGAGATCTGGAAGGCTGAAAAAGCAGCGCTGCAGGGCGCGACCGGCATCAAGGAAGAACTGGAGCGGGCGAGGCTCGAATTGGAGACGGCACGCCGGGCGCAAGACCTGCAGCGCATGTCCGAGCTGCAGTACGGGCGTATCCCCGAGCTTGAGCAGCAGCTGACCGACGCGCCCCGGCTCGAAGACCAGGAGAGCCAGCTGGTGCGCAACAAGGTAACCGATGAAGAGATCGCCGAGGTGGTTTCACGCTGGACCGGCGTGCCGGTTGCCAGAATGCTCGAAGGCGAGCGCGACAAGCTGCTGCGCATGGAAGACGCCATAGGCCGCCGCGTCGTGGGTCAGACCGAGGCCGTGACCGCAGTGGCCAACGCCATTCGCCGCTCGCGCGCGGGGCTGGCCGATCCCAACCGGCCCAACGGCTCGTTTCTGTTTTTAGGGCCGACCGGCGTCGGCAAGACCGAGCTGACGCGCGCACTGGCCGAGTTCCTGTTCGATACTGAAGAGTCGATGGTGCGCATCGACATGTCGGAATTCATGGAGAAGCACTCGGTTGCGCGGCTGATCGGCGCGCCGCCGGGCTACGTCGGCTATGAAGAAGGTGGCTACCTTACCGAGGCGGTGCGGCGCCGTCCCTACAGCGTGATTTTGCTCGACGAAGTCGAGAAGGCCCACCCGGATGTATTCAACGTGTTGCTGCAGGTGCTGGACGACGGGCGGCTCACCGACGGTCACGGCCGCACGGTTGATTTTCGCAACACGGTGATCGTAATGACGTCGAACCTGGGTTCACAGCAGATTCAGTCGATGGCGGGCGAAGATAACTATGGGGCGATGAAAGCAGCGGTGATGGACGTGGTCAGCGACCACTTCCGGCCGGAGTTCATCAACCGCGTCGACGACATTGTGGTCTTCCACCCGCTGGGCCGTGAGGAAATCCGGCTGATTGTCGATATTCAGCTGGCCAGCCTGCGTGCGCGTCTCAAAGACCGCGACATGGGGCTCGAGGTGGAGGATGCGGCGCTGGACCTGCTGGCTGAAGCCGGCTTTGATCCGGTGTACGGTGCGCGACCGCTCAAACGGGCCATCCAGCAGCGGCTGGAAAATCCGCTGGCGGAGGCCATTCTGCGCGGTGATTTTGCGCCCGGCAGCCATATTTCGGTTTCGGTGGCGAGCGACGAGCTGCAGTTTGTGCAGGCAGACGCGGCCGCAGCCTGATCCGAGCGCTGGCTGCTTGCCTTTTTCCGGACGTCCGTAAATACTGCGGCCCGCCGTGACAGTAGCGGGCTGCCTGGCAACGGAGCGACGTACATGCCTATATACGAATACCAGTGCACTGCCTGTCAGCACGCGTTCGATGCGCTGCAGAAGATTGCGGACGCGCCGCTGACCGACTGCCCCGAGTGCCAGCAACCCGAGCTGAAAAAGCTGGTGTCGGCTCCTAATTTCCGCCTCAAGGGTGGCGGCTGGTACGAGACCGATTTCAAGGACAGAAACAAGCGCAACCTGGCGGGTGACAGTGGCAATGCCGACTCGGGCCAGTCAGGCTCGACCGACTCAGGCGAACAGTCGGCCGGCAAGAGTGAAAGCACTAAGGCTGAAGGCGGCAAACGCGAGGCGAAGCAACCGGCGGCCGATCAACCCGCTGGCAAAGCCACTCAGACGAAGGCCTCCGGCTCGCAGTCGTCCGGCGCTCAGGACTAGCAGCATCCGCGCCTGCGGGCGCTTGTCACTGTCAGGTCAATCGGCCACGATAGTATTCTATTCGGCGCAGTGCGCAAGGCAGTCGGCTTCATGAAAACAGGGTTTCGCACATACCTCGTCACCGGCCTGCTCGTGTGGGTACCGCTGGGCGTCACCGTATTTCTGATCCGCTTTATGGTCAGATTCGTGGACCGCATCCTGGTGCTGATACCGCCGCCATACAGGCCTGAGACGCTGCTGGGCTACAACATACCCGGGTTGGGGTTTTTGCTCGCGTTCCTGGTGCTAATGCTCACCGGTCTGCTGGCCGCCAATTTTTTTGGCCGCAAACTCGTCGCGTTGTGGGAATCGGCGCTGAATCGCATCCCGCTCGTGCGCTCGGTCTACTCGGCGTCCAAAACCTTTGCCGAGGTGGTGCTCACCGACAACGCCGAGTCCTTTAAAGATGTGCTGATGATTGAATATCCGCGCAAGGGTCTGTACAGCATCTGCTTTCAGACCTCGACCGACCTGGGTGAGGTGCAGCACAAGACCGGTGAGGAAGTCATCTGTGTGTTTGTGCCCACGACCCCGAATCCCACGTCAGGCGTCATGGTAATGGTGCCGCGCAAGGACGCGATTCGGCTCGACATGGAGATCGAGGAGGCGGTGAAGATGGTAGTGTCGCTGGGTGTGGTGGTGCCAAAATGGCCGCGTGAGGCGCTTCCCGGCGCTGCCGAGCCGGTTAGCAAAGCCAACCGTCCGCCCCGTCCCGCGGTTGCCAAAGACTGGCCGCAGCCTTAACATTCCGGGGCTTTCCAACCCTTCCGAACCCCGACAGGTCCCCCATGCGCACACACTATTGCGGCGACGTTACCGCGGCTGCAGACGGTCAGGAAATCGCCGTTGCCGGCTGGGTGCACCGCCGTCGCGATCACGGCGGAGTGATTTTCATTGATTTGCGCGACCGCTCCGGGTTGCTGCAGGTGGTCTGCGATCCGGACACGGCCGAGCTGTTTGCCAAAGCCGAGCGCGTGCGCGGCGAATACGTGCTGTCGGTGAAAGGCCGGGTGCGGCCGCGCCCGGCAGGCACCGTCAACCCGAACATGGCGAGTGGTGAAGTCGAGCTGCTCGCGCTGCAGCTGGACATCCTCAACACGTCCGAGACGCCGCCGTTTCATCACGACGAGCAACCGCACGAAGACCTGCGGCTGCAGTACCGCTACATTGATTTGCGCCGCGAAGACATGACAGCGCGCATGCTGCTGCGGCACCGGGTGACGCAGACCATGCGCACCTTTATGGACGAGCACGGCTTTCTGGATATCGAGACGCCCATCCTGACGCGCGCAACACCGGAGGGCGCGCGCGACTACATCGTTCCCAGCCGCACCCAGCCCGGTAATTTTTTCGCGCTGCCGCAGTCGCCGCAATTGTTCAAGCAGCTACTGATGATGTCGGGGCTGGATCGCTATTACCAGATCGCCCGCTGCTTCCGCGACGAAGATCTGCGCGCCGACCGTCAGCCCGAGTTCACCCAGCTCGACGTCGAGATGTCGTTCGTCGAGGAAACCGACGTGATGGACCTGATGGAAGACATGGTGCGAGGGCTGTTCAGCTCGGCCATCGGCGTGGAGCTGCCGGCGCGGTTCCCGCGGATGACCTGGGAAGAAGCGATGCGGCGCTACGGTTCCGACAAGCCCGACCTGCGGATCCCGCTTGAGCTGGTGGACGTGGCCGACCTGATGGACGGTGTGGAGTTCAAGGTGTTTGCCGGGCCCGCTGCCGATCCGGAGGGCCGCGTGGCGGCGCTCCGGCTTCCTGGCGGCGCCGATCTGTCGCGCAAGGAAATCGACGACTACACCGCCTACGTCGCTCGCTACGGCGCGCGAGGTCTCGCGTATATCAAGGTCAACGACGTTTCAGCGGGCCGCGAAGGTCTGCAGTCGCCGATTCTGAAGTTTCTGCCCGACGATACGGTGGCTGGCCTGGTGGAGCGGCTTGAGCTTGCAAGCGGAGACATCGTGTTTTTTGGCGCCGACAAGCGCACCGTGGTGTGTGATGCACTGGGGGCGCTGCGGGTGCAGCTGGGGCTCGATCGCGATTTGCTGCAGTCCGAATGGTCGCCGCTGTGGGTGGTGGAATTCCCGATGTTTGAGTGGGACGCGAAGGAGCAGCGCTGGCAGGCACTGCATCATCCGTTTACGGCACCGTCCGTGGATGACGCCGAGGCGCTGCGCAGCGCGCCGGGCACGGCGGTATCAAGGGCCTACGACATGGTTCTGAACGGCACCGAGATCGGCGGCGGCTCCATTCGTATTCACGACAGCGATATACAGTCGGCCGTGTTCGATGTGCTGGGCATCGACGCCGAAGAAGCCGAGGCCAAATTCGGCTTTTTGCTGACCGCGCTTAAATACGGCTGCCCGCCGCACGGTGGCATAGCGTTTGGCCTAGACCGGCTGGTCATGCTGATGGCGGGTGCCAGCAGCATTCGCGACGTGATTGCCTTCCCCAAGACGCAGTCGGCAAGCTGCCTGCTGACCGCGGCTCCGGGCCCGGTCGATGCGCGGCAGCTGCGCGAGGTCGGGGTACGGCTGCGCAAAGCAGACGCCTAAGCGGCAATGCCCGACACCGTGATTCTGCTGCACGGACTGTGGATGACGGGGCTCGAGCTCGGCATCATGCAGCGGCGGCTGCAGGAGCTGGGCTACCGCGTCGTGCGATTTCGCTATCACATGGTGAACTATTCGCTGGAGCACAACATGCGGCGATTGCGCCGCTTTGTCATCAAACACACCCGTGACGGTGCCCGGCTTCAACTGGTGGGCCACAGTCTCGGCGGGGTGCTGGCCCTGCAAACGCTGCGCCGCTACCCCAGCCTGCAGGTGGACAAGGTGGTGTGTCTGGGCTCGCCGCTGGTGGATACCCGCGCCGGCCGTTTCGTCGAGCGGCTGGGCGATGCGGCCCGGGCGGTGCTGGGCAAAACCTTGCCCGAGGCGGTGTTCCGTGAGCCGCTGGTGCGCTGGGAAGGCTCGCAACCGGTCGGCGTGATCGCCGGCACCAAAGGGGTCGGACTCGGGCGGCTGGTTGTCAAGCTGCCGCAGCCCCACGACGGTATGGTGGCGCTCATTGAGACTCGGCTGCCAGGCATTACCGACAGCTGCGAGGTAAACAGCGGTCACACCGGGCTGGTGCTGTCGTCCACGGTCGTTCACCAGGTTCACTCGTTTCTGCAGCACGGGCGCTTCGAACACCCGAGCCCCTGATGATGACGATGACCGCGGGGTCAGGTCAGCTCGACCCGTACCTCGTCGTCGCGCTCCTGAACCGCCACCGTGGTCAGCGGGGCGGGGTGCTTGCCCAGCGCAATCAGCTTACAGGTCCAGCGCGGGAGTTTGACACCCAGGACGCCGTTGACCCAGTCTAGGTTCTCGCCGGTCGCGATATCGAACCGGGAGCCGTGAAACGGGCAGGTGATCACGCGCCCGTCAAACTGGCCCTTGCGCATCGGCATGCCGAGATGCGTGCATTTGTCGATGACGGCTTTGACGTCGCCGTCCACCCGGCTGAGTAGCAGTCGGGTGCCGTCAACCGTGGTGCTGAACAGCTTCCCGGCACGAATTTCGGAACTGGCGGCAACCCGTTGCATAGTGTTCTCCTCAATGCTGCTGCTTAAGCTTGTACAGGGCGTCAAGAGCCTGGCGCGGCGTCATGTTGTCCGGATCCAGACGCTCGAGCGCAGCCTGCAGCGGGTCGACCTGTGAGGCTGGCGGTGTCAGGTCGAACGGCGGCGAGGCTTGCGTCGCCTCGGCCGGCTTGTGCGCCTCCAGCTGCTGCAGGTACTGCTGCGCCGAGCGAATAACGGCATCCGGCACACCCGCGAGCGCCGCCACCTGCAAACCGTAGCTTTGATTGGCGGGGCCTTCTTTGACCGCGTGCATAAATACCAGCTTGTCGCGGTACTCGGTGGCGTCCAGGTGCACGTTCACGGTGGCGTCAATGTCGTCGGCCAGCGCGGTCAGTTCGAAGTAGTGTGTCGCGAACAGCGTGAACGCGCCGACCTGTTCTGCAATATAGTGCGCCGTGGCCCAGGCCAGCGAAAGGCCATCGAAGGTGCTCGTGCCGCGACCAATCTCATCCATCAACACCAGGCTCTGCGGCGTCGCGTTATGCAGGATATTGGCGGTTTCGGTCATTTCGACCATAAACGTGGAGCGACCGCCCGACAGGTCGTCGGCGGCACCTACGCGGGTAAAAATACGGTCGATCGGTCCGAGGGTAGCGGCCTCCGCGGGTACAAAGCTGCCGATGTGCGCCAGCAGCGTGATCAGCGCGGTCTGGCGCATGTAGGTCGACTTGCCGCCCATGTTCGGCCCGGTAATGATCAGCAGCCGCCGCTGCGGTTGCAGCTCGACGTCGTTGGCGATGAACGTGTCGGCTACCACCTGCTCGACCACCGGATGACGGCCGCCGCGAATGGCGATGCCGGGTCGGTCGCTCAGCTTTGGCTGCACATAGTCGAGCTCCACGGCACGGCTGGCCAGGTTAGTCAGCACATCCGTTTCCGCGACCGCCGCCGCCATGGTTTGCAGCACGTTCAGCTGCTCGAGCAGCTGCTCGAGCAGCTGGTCGTACAGCTCTTTTTCGCGCGCCAGCGACCGCTCGCGCGCGCTAAGTACCTTGTCCTCGAAACCTTTCAGTTCGGCCGTGATGTAGCGCTCGGCCGCTTTGAGCGTTTGCCGCCGGGTATAGTCGTCAGGGGCACGCTCACTCTGTCCTTTGCTGATTTCGATAAAGTAGCCGTGCACGCGGTTGTAGCCCACTTTCAGGGTCGCGATGCCCGTGCGCTCCCGCTCGCGCTGCTCGAGCGCTGTCAGGAAGCCGTCGGCGTTGGCGCTGAGCTCACGCAGTTCATCCAGTTCGGTGTCGTAGCCCTCCCTGATCACACCTCCGTCCCGAATCAGCATCGGCGGCGATTCGTTGACTGCCCGATTCAGCAGTTGTTCGGTGGTCTTGTGGTCGCCCATTCGCAGCGCCAGTTCAGACAATTTTTCGGCTTGCGCCAGATGCATGGCGGTCTTGAGGTCCGGCACCTGTCCCAGCGCCGAGCGCAGCTGCGCCAGGTCGCGCGGGCGGGCGCTGCGCAGCGCAACGCGACCGAGTATGCGTTCGAGGTCGCCGATGCCGCGCAGGGTGTCGGTCAGCGTTGCGTCGTGTCCCGTTGCCAGTGCCGCAACCGCACCGTAACGCTGCTGCAGCATGACGTGATCGCGGATCGGACGATGCAGCCAGCGGCGCAG
>JGI12048J13642_10614456_pt1 | contig 11943 bp, 4 predicted proteins | sample ElkSlonscriptome_16_FD_13642 | JGI IMG/M metagenome (IMG submission 13642) | reverse complement strand
CTGAAAGGAAATTACTGGGAAGACACGGATGCCATTGACCTGGACAGCGTATCAGGGGCTCTGGTTGAGGAAAATTATATCTATAGCTTCTTTGGTCCCAACAGCGACGGGATCGACCTCGGGGAGGCAGCAACGGGCATCCGGATAGAAAACAATGTCATATTAAGTTGTTCAGATAAAGGGATCTCTGTGGGACAGGGGTCGGAGGTATATGCGAAGGGGAATATCATCGTTGACTGCAACCAGGGATTCGGGATCAAGGATTTCAATTCCATTGCGCATATTGACCAGAACACCCTGTATGCAAACCGGACCGGGATTGCCGTATTTGAAAAGAACGCAGGTAACGGCGGAGGTGTTGCCATGGTGAAGAACACGATCATATCGGCATCTCTTGTGGCTCCGGTATTTGTTGACGAGTTCTCCACCCTTTCGGTTACCTATTCACTTTCTGACGGAGAGGAGTTACAGGGATATCATAACCTGCAGGCCAACCCGGTTTTTTCTTCACCTTCCACATTGAATTTCGGGCTGGGAGAGGGGTCTCCCTGTATTGATGCCGGAACACCGGGCGAACAGGATCCGGATGGAACCAGGGCAGATATAGGGGCTTATCAGATGACCGTCTCAGAATCTGGCTCTCCACTGCTCATCACAGAGTTGATGTACAACCCCGGGGGCTCCCGATCAGGCGACTGGCTGGAGTTTTTCAACAACTCTGAGAACTCACTTCAGCTTTCCGGGTGGGTCCTGAAGGGTGAGGATCCTGCAGACGAGTTTATATTTCCCGATCATCTGGAGCTGCAGCCCGGCGAATATATGGTGGTTGCCGAAAGCGCCGATTCTGTTGCAGCGTTTAGCGGGAGTTCGAATCAGATCACCGGGGACCTGGTATTTGGTTTGAGCAGCGAAGGTGAATTGATCAGGATCTATAACAATGATTACAAGCTTGTCCATTCATTGCGGTATGGTACGGTATATCCCTGGCCCGATGGTCCGGATGGAAAGGGAGCATCCATGGAACTGTTCAGTGGAAGGACAGATGGCAGCTCGCCCGGCGCATGGCATGCCAGTCATGTTGCAGGAGGAACACCGGGAAAACTTAACAGTGAGCCCACACCGGTCACCGGTTTGTACATCAATGAGCTGATGGCCAGGAACGATGCTGCACTGGCTGATGAAGCGGGTGAGTTTGACGATTGGTTCGAGGTGTACAACGCCAATCCGTTTACAGTTGACCTGGCCGGAATGCATTTTATTTCCGGGATGGAGGAGTTACAAATCAAAATGATCCCCTACTACAATGAAGATGTCACCAGTCTTGCGCCCGGCGGATTTGCCCTTTTCTGGGCCGACAATGATCCGGAGCAGGGAGTAGATCACCTGGAATTTGCCCTTTCTGCCCAGGGAGACATGATCGGGATTGGCCAGGTTACCGAAAATGGAGTGACTTTTATCGACCGATTGGAATTCGGCATACAGCAGCCCGATGTGGCATATGGAAGGTATCCCGACGGGAACATGAACATCGAGATACTGAGACTCACCCCGGGCGGCTCCAATGTGCTGGTCGGCATGGATGAGAGGGAAGAACTTTCAAATGGGGTGAGGATTTATCCAAACCCGGCGGATCAGTATGTAATCATTGAATCAGCTACAATGGATGAAATACAATCTGTGAAACTATATGCGGTAAATGGCAAGCCTATCAGTGACCAATATACTCGCAATGTTGCAAGGATCAAGTTGAACCTGGCAGGTGTCGAGGAGGGAATTTATATTCTTGAAATACTCACCGTACATGATCATCATATCTCCAGGCTGGTGATTCATCGATAAAATATTGCTTCTTTTTTAAATTTTATGGAATCATTGTAAAAATTGCATCATACAGGAGAAACCATATCTTTAACTCCTTGTATTATGAAGCACCTCACAATTGTCTCCATACTCCTTGTGATCGGGAGTGTCGTCTATTCGCAAGACCTCATCAACAGCAGGCATACCAGTTATTACACCTATATTTACCAGCTTACCGACAGGGAGGCCAAACAGGTCCGTCACAAAGACCTTTGGGAGGTAGACCCCTCCTATTTTCATACCCTGGTGGATTCATTTCCAACGAATGCGGAGTATACGAAGGAGCTGTCAGAGGGACATTACCTGAAAGTACATACCGAGGAGAATAAGCTGAAGTTCCACATCACTACAGTCACAAATTTTGGGGTGCTGCTTGCTACCAATAACACAGATCTGACCATCAGGGTGTATGACCTCCAGGGGGATGTGATCAAGGATGCCCGTATCACGGTCAGGTGGAAGCGTGTTCGTTTTGACAAGGAGACCAACTCATATATCGACAGGCGTTCAAACCAGAGAGGCCTGCTTGAAGTCACCGTTGACGGCTTCACTGCCTGGTATGACCTTGATCGTATGTATAACAGCTCCCTTGCCCTGCGTGCTGCCAGGACGGTCTTATATGAAACACCTGTGAAAATTGTATGGAGACCTGTGAATTTTGTAATCCACTTTCCCATCGATATCGGTAGGTCAATATACAGGGGCTATCCCCGGGGTACAGTTGCCCAGACAGGTTGGTTTTTCAGGAGGGTGGGCAGGAAGATTTCCAGCATCTTCGATCCTTATTCTCGTAGCCGCAATTTTGAAAGCATACACAAGGGATACATGGTATTCAGCAAACCCATTTACAGACCGGGTGATACAGTGAAGCTGAAGGCATTTGTAGTGGAAGAAAACGGCAAACCCGTTGATGATCCGGCACACCTGGTGATGCATACTCCAAGGGGAAATGTCCATATTGCAACATTACAACCTTACCGGGAAGGAGGATATCAAACCCAGTTTGTGCTGGAGGATTCATTGGAATTGATCCTGGACAGGAACTATCGAATCTGGATTGAAAAAAGGGATCGAATGAGGTACATCACCGGCTCTTTTCGCTTCGAGGATTATGAATTGAGTAGTTTGCGGCTGGAGCTCACAGCTGATGCTGACCGGCAATTCCGCGGACAGGACCTGGTGATCCGCGCAAGTGGAAAGGATGATAACGATTTAAACCTGCTGGACGGGAGATTGGAAGTACTGGTAAAAACGGAAAGCGTAAACGCGGTCTTTAAAAGCGGCGCATATCTTCCCGACACCTTGTTATATAAAGAGATGGTGCTTGATAATGAGGGTGATACTGAGATCCTCATTCCCGATTCCGTTTTTCCTCAAATGAACCTGTCTTATTCCGTGGAGGTTAAACTCCTCACCTCCGATAACGAATTACTTTCGGAGAAAAAGCGGATTGATTTCTATCACCAGGCATTTGAAATCGAAGATGAAATTGGCGGAGACTCACTTGAGGTGTTTGCGCGTATGAATGGCAGGGACACGACGGTTCTGGCAACTGTGTATGGGGTGGATAATTTCGGAAATAACACTGAACTTTTTAATGATTCCCTGCCCTTGAAGCTCCCGCTGAATCCCTATTACAGGTCATACAGCGTTACATCCGGAAATCTGCAAAAGACCATCGATCTGCGAGATGCGCCATCTATGGTGTCATGTTATTCTGACCGTGATTGTGACAGCATTCGCATCCAGGTTCAGAATCCACGCAACCTGCCTTTCAGTTATTTTATATACAGGCGTAATGCAGAGAAAGACCGGGGTTACAGTGATTCTCTTTCCCTTGAGATGAAAACCTTCTCAAAGCAGAACTACTATCTGTCCATACAATATCTCTGGGCCGGTCAGCTGATGGATGAGCATTACAAGATTTCACTCCGGGAAGACATATTACATGTCTCGGTCAGCGAACCAGCCAAAATCTTTCCCTCCCAGGAGGTAGAGATCGAGGTGAGTGTAACTGATGTGAACGGGGAACCTGTTGAAGGCGTGGATCTGACCGCATATGGGATGACCGGAAAATTTGATTATCGTTCACCGGGGATGCCCGGTTTTGAAAAGCAGCGGAAGAGCAAAAAGATGATCAACAGTTTTTCCTTCGGTGGTAACGGCAATGAAAGTTTTCCGGGCAAGAAGCTTGACTTTGACAAATGGAACAAAAAAGCAGGACTGGACAGTATTGCTTATTATCGGTTCCTGTATCCGGGCAATCGAATATACCGCTACGAGTACAGGGCAGACAATGGGATAACGCAATTTGCACCTTTTGTTGTGTCTGAAGGTGAAATCATCCCGGTCCATGTCATCTATGTTGATTATAAACCTGTCTATTTCAGCTGGTCGACCAACACCATGCCCTATTCCTTCCAGGTAGCACCGGGTTTTCATGATCTGAAGATCCGGACTTCCGAGGCCACATTTTACATTGAAAATGTCTATTTCCAGGCCGGAATGAAAACAATCCTGGGCCTGGATGATCAAACCAATGATCCAAGGGTGCTCAGGCAATCCATGGACAATAAGTTGTCGGACTACGAAAAGAAGATCTTATACCGGTACATTTTTCCCTATCGCAACACATTTGGTGAAAAACCGGCCTATATAGAGCAGAACGGCAGGTTCCAGTTGCTGACTTCACAAGGCCGGCAGATTCAGAATTATGCCGGACCTGTATTTAGTTCGGATATCAATTTTGAAATCCCGGATGGCTACTCAATGGAATTCATACATGAACCCTTCTTTGAATACGAGTTTTCAAAGCGTTTGCTGAAGATGAGAAGCCAGGATTCGAAATATTTCCCGGAACATTTGTGGAGGTTCCACGCACAGGAAGACTTATTAGATGAGGTGCTCACGAAGCGGGTGATCGAGCAAATGTGGGATGACATACTGGATAAGAGGCGTCGGGCCAGTGCCCGTTATACCTGTCCGACCACCACTACCCCCGGGAGAGGACGCCTGGTGGTGGATCTCCCCGACTCTCTGCCGGGGAAACCCGTCAACACCTTGCTTTTCAGTAATGATGAACAGGATTTTACAAGGATCTACCCCGGAACAGCAAACAGGTTTGAAGACCTGGAGGAGGGGGTATACAGTGCGTTATATTTTCTCCCTGGTTCCGGGTATGTCAAATATGATTCTCTTCATTCGAGGATCAACGGATCTACTTATTACCAGTTCAAGGGGCCAGTTGAAATTCAAAATGATTCCTTTGGAATCTTTGTCGATGACCTGATCCGGGACCACATCTCCGGTCCTGTGAGTCCAACGTTTACCGAACTGTATGAAAAACCGGTCATCCTGAAGAAATACCGTACAGAGTTCATTGCGCCGGGCACTGGAAAATGGATCGAGGGATTTGTATCTGATTCTGAGGGAAATCCATTGCCTGGCGTTACCGTTTTAGAGATTGGAACTGACAACGGTACAGTTACAGATTATGACGGGAACTATTCCCTTCGGGTTACAAATAACCATGCTGAGCTACAGTTTTCCTTTATTGGTTTTGAGAACAGTGAGGTATTCGTCGGGAATCAGCAGCGTATTGACATGATCCTCGAAGAATCGGTCCTCGCACTGGACGAGGTGGTGGTGATTGGGTATGGCACCTCTAAAAAGCTTTCCCTGACCGGCTCGGTGGTTGCAATGGAGACTGGCGCAGTTCCATTCCATGGTATTGATGCGGGAGTGATGAGTGCCCTCCAGGGGAAAGTTTCGGGCTTACAGGTGGAATACATGAGCGGCGCCCCGGGTGCAATTCCGGAGATCAGGATCCGGGGAATGGGAGCGGTTGACTTTGATGCAGCACCACTGATTGTCATTGACGGGATGATTTACGCGGGGGATCTTTCAGATCTTGATCCTGGACTAGTCAGGAATATGCAAATTCTTAAGGGAGCTGAAGCCACGGCGATATATGGTGCCCAGGCTGCTAACGGGGTATTGCTGATCAATTCCGGAGGGCAATCCAGCCTCACCCTGGCAAGTGACAGTATCGCCACAATCGCGGATAATGTATTTTCAATGGATGGATTTCCACCCTCTGATATCAGGGAAAACTTTTCAGACGAAGCATTCTGGGAGCCGGCGTTAAGGACCGATCAGGACGGCAAGGCCACATTCAGTGTCACATTCCCGGATGATATCACGAGCTGGAGCACCCATTACCTCGCCATGAATGGAGACAAACAGGCCGGGAAAACCTCCGGAGAGATTAAATCATACAAGCCATTGATGGCCAGACTTGCAATGCCCAGGTTTCTCGTGGAGGGAGACATTGCCAATGTGATCGGAAAGGTGCAAAATTACACCCCGGTTCCCCAGGAGGTGCAGACCACATTCCAGGTTTCAGGGAATGTATTGCTTGATACAGCAAGAAGATGTGAAAGGGTGCTGGTTGACACCCTGCCGGTCACCGGTTTCGGAACTGATTCAATGGAATTGTCCTTTGTTATTGAAACACCGTTTGGATACCGAGATGGAGAGAAGAGACAGCTGCCGGTATTTCCTGTCGGCCTGGAAGAGACCGAGGGATCGTTTCATGTGCTGGAAAATGACACGGTAATTGATATTGTGGCAAAACCGGGAGGTGAAACGGTGCTTCATGCACGTGCTGATGTCCTTGATGTGATGGACGAGGAGATCAGTAAATTGATCAACTACAGGTATTCCTGTAATGAGCAGCTCGCCTCGAAACTCAAGGCATTGCTGGCTGAGCAGCTGATCAGTGAATTCCGGGGGGAGAAATTCGATCAAAAAAACAGGGTCAACAGGATGATCAGGTTACTGGACAGGAACCGGAAGGAGAACGGTTTATGGGGCTGGTGGAAGAATTCAAGACAACCAAGCATGTGGATCAGTCTGCATGTACTGGAGGCCCTTGTAAAAGCCGAGCAGATGGGATACAGGGTGGAAATTGAAGCAGGGAAGATCATCGACTGGGTTGTTTGGGAACTGGAACGTGGGATCTCCAATGAGCGCAAGATCTGGATGTTAAAGATGATGAGACTGGCGGGGGCAGACCTGGATTACAATTTCTATGTAGAAGGTTTGAAGCCTGAAGATCCGGAAAAAATCAATTGCTTTTTCCGTTACCTGGAGCTTCGGCAGCTGTGCGGTTTGGAGACAAAAGTTGATACGCTTGAAGCATTCAGGAAAGAGACCATGTTCGGAAATGTATATTATACAGGGAAGCACCCCGGGCACTATCTCCTGGCCGGTGATGTTCAGAATACACTAACAGCATACAGGATATTGAAAGCTGATGGTGCAAATGAACATGCTGCCTTGCTCTCTAAGATCAGGAATTATTTGTTTGAAATGCGCTCCGGTGACCGGTGGATGAACACTTACGAGGCCGCAAGCATCATTGAGACGATTTTGCCCGACCTGGTAGGAGAAGACCAGAGCATCGGGATGCCTGAACTCTGGATCAACGGGGCATTAGAAAAGCAGGTTACGGCCTTTCCTTTCGACACCACTCTTCATGAAGGAGACAGCATCCGGATTCGCAAACAGGGAGATTTCCCGGTATACCTGACCTCCTACAGGAGATACTGGAACCCGGAACCGGAGACCAGGAGGACCGATTTTGAGATTAAAACTCATTTTGAAGGGAGGGAGGACAAGGTGCTGGAGGCCGGTAAGAAGGTGCGGCTGGTTGTCGATGTAAAGGTGAAAAAATATGCCGATTACGTGATGATCAATGTTCCCATTCCTGCCGGCTGTTCGTATGGAGATAAAACGATCAGCACCTTTTATGAAGTACACCGGGAACATTTCAGGCATGAAACGGCGATATTCTGTGAGCAACTTCAGGAAGGAGATTACCGGTTTGAGATCGAGTTACAGCCACGGTACAATGGAAAATACACCCTGAATCCTGCAAAAATTGAGATGATGTATTTCCCGGTGTTCAATGCAAACAATGGTTTAAAGAAGGTGGAAATTGACTGACAATTTCGTATTGGATGACAATGGTTTCGGCGGTTGGAACAAATTGTATGTTGGTGATATTGTAAACAATAGGTGTTCCAGTTGTGTTTAATATATACGAACCAAAAAAACCTGAACATGAAAAAAACACTGATGATCGCGTTTATCGCACTGATCACTCTTAATGGAAATGCACTGTTTGCCATGAGTCCGGCAGAAGCCGCTGCAGAAGAGAACCTGGTGGTTAATACTGAAAAAGAAACCTACACTGCGGAAGACATCCAGCTTATTGCGGAGCGCGTGGAAGAGATCCGTGATATGGAAAAGTCAGGAATGACCAGCGAGGTAAGAAAAGCAGTGAAATATGAGCTCATGAGGTACAAGGAGATCATTCAAAGCATGGATCCTTTTATTTATATTGGGGGATCAGGACTGTTGCTTCTGATCATCATTTTAATTATCATATTCTAAGCCACCCGTAAGAGCGGGAAATGCATCTCTTATAAATATAACTTCCTCTCTGTCTGCAATGCACGACAGAGAGGAATTGGTATGTTCGTTTGGCAATGGGCGGAGGCAATTCTCTTAATGGGAATAACAAAAACGGAACCTGGAATCTTCGGTGGGTGCGTAGTTTTCCCTGGGGTTGCAAATAATTATTTGTCCATCTGCGCATAAAGTCAGATATTTATGTGCATAACCAACCCATCCCGCATCATGTACATTCGCAATTCAGAATTTATTCTCAGGGCATCAATTCTAGTTATTATTACAATCCTTGCAGTCTCATCCTGCAGAAACGGCAGGGCATCAGACCGTACTTCGGGGGATGATCCAGGGGCGGTTCAACAGGATGTACGGGAGCATTACCTGAACTATTGTGCGGGGTGTCATGGTGAACACCTGGAGAAATTTGATAAGAGTGACTGGATGTACGGCGACAGTGATGATGCGGCATTCAAAAGCATCAAGTTCGGGAGGGAGGACATTGGAATGCCGGCATTTGAGGCGGCCTTTTCCGACAGCGAGATCCGGGCACTTGCGAAATTTGTCCGTACGGAGGTGCCGGAGGACCCTTCAGCATACCAACCTGCGCTGACACTTGACCGGGTGATAGAATCTGACAAGCAGAAATTTATTATTGATACGGTTGTGGATGGATTGAATATTCCCTGGGGGATGGAATTTCTGCCCAACGGGGATATGCTGATCTCGGAGAGGGATGGGATCCTGTACCGTTTTTCAAACGGCAAACTGAATGTGATTACGGGTCTGCCCCCGATCATGGCCAAGGGACAGGGCGGATTGCTGGATCTTCGGTTGCACCCGGAGTATGAAGAGAATGGGTGGCTCTATTTTTCCTATTCACAGCCTTCGGAGGACAACCCCCGGCAGGGGTGTACCGCGGTGATGCGCGCCAGACTTACCGATGATATGTTGGTGGACAAAGAGGTGATTTTCGATGCGGGGCCGAATTCAAACCGCGGTCAGCACTGGGGATGCAAACTGGTTTTCGATAAAGAGGGCTACCTCTGGTTTGGTGTGGGTGACCGCGGCAACAGGGACGAGAATCCCCAGACGCTTGAAAACCATTGCGGGAAGATCCACAGGATCCATGATGACGGGAGCATACCGGAGGACAACCCGTTCGTGGATACCCCGGGAGCGGTTCCCTCGATCTATTCATACGGGCACCGCAACCCGCAGGGCACGGATATGCATCCGGTAACGGGTGAAATCTGGGAGTCGGAACACGGTCCGCGTGGCGGCGATGAGCTCAACCTGATCAGGCCCGGTGTGAATTACGGCTGGCCGGTAATCTCATATGGAATCAACTATAGTGGAACGAAATTCACAGATCTCACGCACAAGGAGGGGATGGCGCAGCCGGTGGTTTACTGGGATCCCTCGATTGCACCTTGCGGGATGACGTTTGTGGACAGCGACCGCTATTCGGGATGGAAGAACAATATTCTCATCGGCTCGTTGCGGTTCCAGTACCTGGAAAGGGTGGAGCTCGATGGTGAAGAGGTGGTGGCACAGGAACGGCTCCTGGAGGGGATCGGCCGTGTGCGGAATGTAAGGGTCGGACCGGATGGGTTTATCTATGTGGCTGCCGAGGCACCAGGATTTATAGTGAAACTGTTGCCGGTGAACTGAGGGTCCATTGTAGTGCGTTTTCAGCACATTGACCCCGGCTTTGATTCAGTCATCGGAGAACTCTTTCAGCAGGCTACGGTAGGAGTTGAAAATATTTGAGCGGGAGATAAACCCGATATACCTGTTGTCTTCAATGACCGGCAGGTTCCAGGCCTCTGTCTCTTCAAATATTTCCAGTACCTGTTTCATGTCGTCCTCCAGGTGGATCACGGCCGGTGGGATTTGCATCAGTTCAGTGATGTCGACTTTGTCATACAGCTCGGTGTTAAACAGGATATCCCGGACATCGTTCAGACTGATGACTCCCAGCAGTTCGCCCTGCTCGTTCAACACTGGAAAGATGTTGCGTTTTGATTTGGAAATTGCCCTGACCAGGTCACCCAGTTTTCCCTCCACCTTCACCATTTTAAAATCTTTCTCCAGCACATCAGATACATTCAGCATGCTCAGCACCGCTTTGTCCTTGTGATGTGTGATCAGTTCTCCCCTTTCGGCGAGTCGCTTGGTATAGATAGATTTCTGGTCAAAGCCGAGGATGGTCACATAGGCGATGGTCGAGGTAATGATCAGCGGGATGAACAGGGTGTATCCGCCGGTAATCTCAGCAATCAGGAAGATCGCGGTGAGCGGCGCATGCATCACACCCGACATCACCCCGGCCATCCCCACCAGGGCAAAATTGTTTTCCGGGATCCCGGTGGGATGGAAGATATTGATGATCCTGGAGAGGGTCACACCGCTCATGGCTCCGACGAACAGGGCGGGCGCAAATATTCCGCCTACTCCCCCGCTGCCTGTGGTTATGGCCATGGCGATCACTTTAAAGACCACGAGCATCAGGAAGAAGAGGATCATGTATGCTGAATTTTTTCCGGCAAATCCTTCGAACACGGTTCCGTTGAACAGTTCAGAAGAGTGCCCGGTGAGCAGGGTTTTCAGGGTGATGTATCCTTCTCCGTACAGATGTGGCAACATGAAGATCAGGGCACTGACAACGAGACCGCCAATGAGGGTACGGACCAGCGTATTTTTGATCCTGCTCATACCATGTTCCACCCACATATTCATTCGGGTAAAATACCAGGAGACCAGTCCGGCAAAAAGTCCAAGGAGTATATAGAAAGGCAGATTGGCCAGGTCAAATGGTGTGCTGATGGTAAAGGAGAAAACAACGTTCTCGCCCAGGAAGAAGTATGAGACTGTGGCTGCCGTGACCGATGCGATGAGCAGTGGAACGATGGACCAGGCGGTGAGGTCGAGCATCAGCACCTCGAAAGCGAAGATCAGGGCTGCGATGGGGGCCTTGAAGATGCCGGCGATGGCTCCTGCCGCACCGCAACCAATGAGCAGGACGATGGTTTTATAGTTCAGCCGAAGCAGGTGACCGATGTTGGAGCCGATGGATGAGCCGGTAAGTACAATCGGCGCCTCCAGTCCGACCGATCCGCCCAATCCTACCGTCATTGAGCTGGCGGCCATGGAGGACCAGGTATTGTGAGGTTTCAGGTGACCTTTGCGCTTTGAGATGGCGAAGAGGATCTTGCTGACACCGTGGCCGATGTCCTGCTTCAGGAGGTATTTCACAAACAGCATGGTAAGGAAGATCCCTGCAAAGGGTAGCAGGAATCCCACCCCTGTATGGTCGGAGCCAAGCAGCGTCTGCTGTGAGCGGTGCTCCACGAAATGGGTGAGGTTTTTCAGCAGGATCGCAGCCAGCCCGGAAAGGAGCCCCACAACAAGACTCAGGATCAAAATGAGCCGCCGTTGCCGGATGCGCCCCACGGTTTGCAGTAGTTTTTTATGTAGGTAAAGAAGTTTTTTCACTGTTTAAAATACATTCGTAACCCTTTTTGGTGGATGCGAAGTGAGAGGTTTAATTCCATTTATCGGATTGCAAAAGTAAGAGAATTGAGTCAAAAACACCACCTTGAAAAT
>JGI12048J13642_11231140_pt1 | contig 11944 bp, 10 predicted proteins | sample ElkSlonscriptome_16_FD_13642 | JGI IMG/M metagenome (IMG submission 13642) | reverse complement strand
CGGGAAGACATCCGCAAGATGGACGAAGGAGCGCAGGATGTGCTGTCCGAACTACTGATCCTGATTGATTTCTATGACCTGTACGGAAAAGTGGCCCTTCCTAAACGTCATCTGCCCGAAGAGGTGTCTGCTGTATACCGCTTGGCCGCGAATTCCCGCGGTGTCTTTATCAACTGTGCATTAACCGAGCCGTTTGGCTTAACCCTACTGGAATCAGCAGCCTGTGGCTTGCCCTTTGTGGCCACTGAAAACGGTGGGCCGGTGGATATTGTCAAAAACTGTCGCAGCGGCTTACTGGTGGACCCACTGGATACCCTAGCGATCGCCGAAGCGATCAAAAAATTATTATCGGATCACGAATTCTGGCGCGATCAAAGTAGCAACGGTATAGAATTTGTGGCCCAAAAGTATTCATGGCAGGCTCATGCCAGCAGTTATTTGAAATCCCTTACCTCATTAATTGGGGAGCGTTCGAAGCAGCCCAAAGCCTCTTCGTTTAAGAAGGCGTACCGGGCCGTGAACCGGATGATTGTAACGGATCTGGACAAGACCCTGCTCAGTGACACCCGGGGTTTGCAGAAATTGTGTGCGGTATTGACAGAACGACGCAAAGAGTGTGTGTTTGGCATCGCAACCAGCCGGCGTTTGGATGGGGTGCTAATGCAACTGAGAAAATTCAATATCCCTAAACCGGATGTGTTGATATGCAGCCTGGGTACGGAAATATATTATTCCAACAATTTGATATTTAGCAGCGACTGGGCCAACCATGTAGACTACAACTGGAATCCAAAAGCGATTCGCCGCATTTTATCACAGCATCCCAGTATCCAATTGCAAGATGAAGCAGACCAAAGCCGTTTTAAGATTTCCTATAATGTCAAACATGGTCAGCCGGAGCCTAACCGGGAAGAACTGATGTCCATCCTGCGTCAGGATGATCAGGCACTTAATTTGTTTATGTCTGCCAATGGTCAGATTGATATTACTCCGGTTAGAGCATCTAAAGGTTTGGCCTTGCGTTATGTGGCCCACATCTGGGAAATTCCGTTTGAAAATATTCTGGTATCCGGCGGCTCAGGTACGGATGAGGACATGATGTACGGCAATACCTTGTCAGTGGTAGTGAGTAACCGCCGTCATGAGCCTCTGTCAGAAGAAGCGATTGAAAATAATATTTATTTCGCTAAAGAGCCAAATGCACTGGGTGTTTTGGAGGCTATGGATCACTACCACTTTTTTGAGGAAGCAACCTCGTCAGATTAAGTGCGTGATGTAATTATTGCGGAACAACAGGATGTTTAAGCCCTTGTCCTTATACTCGGATTGAGATCACATTCAGGTAACTGGCAGTTAAAAGCAGGAGCCATTTTTGGCATGCTGCAACGGCTTATGGGTTGCCTTTAACAGGACGCTGCAGACATCATCTTGGATATGCTCAATATTTCCTTAGTATGACATTTTTAACAGGTTAGCTGTTAAGCAGCTTATTCTTAAAATATACAGCCTAAAAATCAGCTTTAAAATTGGATGATAACCATGAGTAAGGCCTCTATATTAATTTTTGGCGAAGTGCTTTTTGACTGTTTTCCCGATGAATCTTTGGTTTTAGGTGGCGCTCCTTTCAATGTCGCGTGGCATTTGCGGGGCTTTGGTGAGCAACCTCGGTTAATAAGTGCTGTAGGCAACGATGTTTTAGGAAAAGATGTGCTGAGATCGATGGAAGACTGGGGGCTGGATACCCGTTTTATACAAACAAAAACAGATCATGCAACTGGGGCGGTTACTGTCTCCTTTGAGGATGGTGAACCCCGCTATGATATCAAACCCAGTGTTGCCTGGGACTATATTGATGATCGGGATGTCGCCGGTATCGACACCGATAACGCATTGGTCTATCACGGTAGTCTGGTCGCTAGAAATGACGATTCCGCAGCTACTTTGAAACAACTCGCCCACCATAATAAAAAATTCATTGACGTTAATCTCAGGCCACCCTGGTGGCAAATGGAGCAGGTTAAAGAGCTGATCCAGCAGGCTTACCTTGTGAAAGTAAATTTTGATGAACTGCAGCAACTACAGCCGGATTCTAGTGATCAGCCCGCAGTAGAATATTCACCCCAGGCTGACTGGGAAGCGCAAGCGGTGGCGTTCAAAGAAGCACACGACATAGCCAATCTTCTGATCACGCGGGGTAAAGAGGGCGCGACTATTTTTACCGGTTTAGGGGAGTGTTATCCGGTATCAGTTCCAGAAATACAAGCCTCTGTAGTGGATACAGTGGGTGCAGGTGACGCCTTTGCGTCGGTGGTCATGCTTGGCATAGTGAATGACTGGGACTGGCCGGTGATACTGGGGCGGGCTCAGCAGTTTGCCGGGTATATGGTAACTCAGCGCGGGGCGACCACTAAAAACGTTAGTATCTATGACGATTTTGCTCATCTCTGGAGTCTTTGAGTCTGCCGTCAGGTAACCATTGGCAGGGTTAATGTTTGCCTGTTTTGATAACAGAGTTGCTGGGTTAGGTTAAAAACGCAAAAAAGTAACCATAACCGTCTTGTTAAAACCCTATTCGTATTCGATGTATCGCTATGTATGAGCCAGTCTCCCACCATCTGTTAAACACCATATTAGACCAGCTAAACCCAGAGATTGTTGGTAGTGAAAAGCGCTATTTTTACAGTCGGCTCGGGGCTAATTTTTTTGCGATTCACTCATTGTTTGGGCGACTTTACGGACATCGTCAGGATGGTGACCAACAATTACTGCGTTTAGTTGAAATCATGGCAAAACGCTATGGTGAGCGCTCAGACGAGCTCAAGAAAACCGATCGCCAACGGGAGCAAGACCATGAATGGTTTCTGAGCCAGAAATGGGTTGGCATGGCATTGTATGCCAATGGCTTCGCAGACAATCTGGAGGATCTGGCACAGCGTATTGATTACTTCGGTGAGTTGGGGGTCAATGTGGTGCACATTCTGCCCATTCTGGAATGCCCCCAAAGTAAGAGCGATGGTGGCTATGCGGTCAGTGATTTCCGCAAGGTAGACCCGCGTATTGGCACCAATGCACAACTGCAAACCATTATTCAGCAACTCCATGAACGGGATTCGCTGATCGTGCTGGACATGGTGGTGAATCATACCTCGGACGAGCACGCGTGGGCCAAGCGGGCAATGGCCGGTGATGCGGATTATCAGAACTACTTCTACACCTTCGAAAACCGGGATATCCCCGATATGTTCGAGCTGTCCATGCCGGAGATTTTTCCCGAAACCGATCCCGGTAACTTCACCTGGAATGAGGCCATGGGGAAGTGGGTGATGACGGTGTTTCACCAGTATCAATGGGATCTGAATTATGCCAACCCCGCTGTTTTCATCGAAATGCTGGACAATATTCTGTTCTGGGCCAACGAAGGAGTGGATGTGCTGCGTCTGGATGCGGTGGCCTTTTTATGGAAAAAGCTAAGCACTGCCTGCCAGAATGAAGAAGAAGCCCACCTGATTCTTCAATTGTTCAAAGACTGTTGTCAGGTGGTGGCACCTAACCTGCTATTTATTGCCGAAGCGATTGTAGCGCCCTCTGAAATAATCCGTTATTTCGGTGAAGACGCGATCGTAGCCAAAGAATGTGAAGTGGCCTACAACGCCACCTTTATGGCCCTGTTGTGGGATTCTGTGGCCACCAAAAATGCCCGTTTACTGTATCAGGGGATTAACAGCCTGCCCACCAAGCTGGAACGTGCTACCTGGCTGAACTATCTGCGCTGCCACGATGATATTGGCTTTGGTTTTGATGATGCTGATATCGGCAGAGCGGGTTATGAGCCCTTTGCCCACCGGCGCTTTCTGGTGGACTATTTCACCGGTACTTCGGAGTCATCACAGGCCAGAGGGCAGCCCTTTGGCCGCAATAATAAAACCGGGGATGTGCGTATTTCTGGTTCGCTGGCGTCCTTGATCGGATTGGAGGCAGCGCTGCAACAGGACGATCGTCAGCAGGTAGAGCGCTGTATCAAACACATTGTTCTGCTGCACAGTCTGATCATGTCATTTGGTGGTATCCCTCTGTTTTACTACGGAGATGAGCTGGCCACTCTGAATGACTACCGTTTCAGCGAGGATGAAGAAAAGCACAAAGACAGTCGCTGGCTGCATCGCCCTTATCTGCAACGCGCCGATTTTGACAGTCGCAATACAGCGGGCTCAGCGAACCAGCAACTCTTCACCTCGTTGCAGCGACTGATTCGTGTGCGCCAGCAAACCACATCGTTTGCGGACTTCAATACCCGTGATTTGCTCTATCTTGACGATCACCGTCTGTTTGGTTTCGTGCGTTACAACAGTCAGAATCCGATGGAAAAAGTGATTGTTATCGCCAATATGTCCGCTGATGTACTGAAAATCAATGCCAGCCAATTACTTATCTCTTCAAGCTTGTCTGAGTACCGTGATTTATGGACTGGAAATGCTCCTTCTCATTATGACAATCATCTCGTTCTGTCAGATTTTCAGTTTTACTGGTTAACTCTGGAGTAGCCTTTAGCCACTCAGTAGAACAAAAGCTCCACCTCAGAGTTAAACCCAGAATGTTTGGAGGTGATTGATGAGAGAATGGCGGCAGCCATTCGATTAAAAAGTTTCGTTGTGGTTGAAAAGTTGCACCGAAAACCTAAAGAACTGTAAAGGTTTAAGTGAAGGCTCAGGTATAGTAAATCACTCAGCTAGTACACTAATTCTGGTTATCAGCAACGGTTTTGGTTGATTATCTCCTTATTTTCTTAACTGCCTTCGGCGCTGCCACTATACTCCCATTTTATTCTGAAGTGCTCGTGGTGGCCCACCTACTGAATCATCCCGCAAGCTGGATAGTGGTTTGGTTGGTCGCGTCCATCGGGAACACCTTGGGGTCCGGGGTTAACTGGTGGCTGGGTCGACACTTGTTGCGCTTCCGAAATCGCCGTTGGTTTCCTTTTAAAGAAGGAAAACTGGGATACGCTCAGAAGTGGTATCAGAAGTATGGGGTTTGGTCACTGTTGTTGGCCTGGGCGCCCATTGGCGGCGATGCTTTGACGTTTATTGCCGGAGCGATGAAGGTGCGATTCGATATTTTTCTGATACTAACCTTTATCGGTAAGAGTATTCGTTACCTTGTGGTTATTTATCTGACCCTGAATACTTTTTAGCCGGTTGTTTTGGTAATAAAAGATTGATTGGAAAGATAGCGGTCAATGTTGTTTAGTAAATCCCTAAAGCAACTATGGTCCCTAAGTGTCGCAGAGGACCTTACTACAGCAAAAGGTGATAGCCATGATCAAAAAACAGAAGGTGGGTATTGTAGGAACCGGCCAAGTGGGTATGGCCGCAGCATTTGCCATTTTCCAGCAACAAAAAGTCAGCGAATTGGTGTTGGTTGATCGCGACAAGGCACGGGCTGAGGGCGAAGCGATGGACCTGATGCATGGTCAGGCCTATGTGGGGCGTTGTGGCGTGCGGGCAGGAGATTATGCTGATTTGAAGGATGCCCAGCTCATCGTGATTTCTGCCGGGGTCAGCCAGAAACCAGGTGAGTCACGGCTGCAACTGTTAAACCGAAATGCTGCCATTTTTGCCGAAATCGCCGTTCAGTTGGACCAATATGTGCCAGATGCGATTCTGCTGATTGCAACCAACCCTGTGGATATTCTGACCTACGTTATGCAGGATTTGAGCAAGCGCCCAGCAAACCTGGTTATCGGCACCGGAACCATGTTGGATACCACCCGTTTTCGCACCCTTTTAGCAGAATATTACTGTGTTGATCCCCGTTCCGTGCATGCCTTTATCATTGGTGAACACGGTGATTCAGAGGTGCCGGTCTGGAGTACCGCCGATATCGCGGGTAGTCTTCTGGCCGACAATAGGATTCTTGGTAAACCATTTGATCGCGAAGTGATGGAAGGGCTATTCCAGAAAGTCCGCACGGCGGCATTTGAAATCATTAATCGTAAGGGCTATACCAACTGGGCTATTGGCTTGGTCATTGCCCATCTGTTACGCACCATTCAGGACGACCAAAACAGCGTGCTGCCTGTTAGCGTTCGCTTGGCAGGGGAGTATGGAATTGATGATGTCTGTCTGAGCATTCCTGTTGCGGTGGGACTCCACGGTGTTGGCGAGCGCGTTGCGCCCACTCTGGACGCTGAGGAATTGCAAAAGTTAAAGCACTCGGCCGATGTGTTGAAAGAGAGCCTTGCTGGCATCCAGTATTGATACGGTCAAACTAAATATCTTCAATCTATCAGCCCGACTTCGAATTCGTTGAGCCAAAAAAACCTTATATGGCTTACCAGCAGACCACTCGCTGGCGAATAAAAACTGAAGGAAAAGTGGTAAGCCTTTTCTAATCGTTGAACTAGCCACTTTAGAACCTCCTGCCGTGGAAGAAAAAATGCTTAACTGGCTGAGCAAATTTTCAATGGCTGTGGTTAATGTGGCAGGGCCTCGTGAGAGTAGTAACAGCCAATGCAGTGTTTATAAGTTAACTTTGTCTTTTATGACAAGAGTATTTAGTATTTCGAAGCTTTAACAGATAAAGACTGGGAGAGAAAATGAAAACAAGACACTTATATTCTTTGCTCATGGCAGCTTTTCTCATCGTTTATGCCTCCGTTTCAAGCGCTCACGAGGGCGTTGGTCTCAGCGGAGGCTTTATCAGTGGTTTTATGCACCCCATTCTTGGATGGGACCATGTGGCAGCCATGGTAGCAGTCGGCTTGTGGGGAGCATTTTTGGGAGCCCCTGCGATGTGGATCCTTCCAGTCGTCTTTCCACTTGTTATGGCCATTGGCGGTGCTATTGGTGTAATGGGTGTACCTATTCCAGCAGTTGAAACGGGTATTGCAGCATCAGCCGTTGTCCTGGGTGCTATGGTGGCTTTTGCCGTTCGCCCACCGATCCTCATTGCAGCGGTTATTGTTGGTGCTTTTGCTATTTTTCATGGCCATGCCCATGGGACTGAACTACCACAGGCTGCAAATCCTCTGGCCTATAGCATTGGTTTCGTCCTTTCCACCGGTTTACTCCATTTATGCGGAATCGCATTTGGGCTTCTTGTTCGTTGGCCGGCCGGTAAGGTGGCAGTTCAGGCCGGAGGTGGTCTGATCGCTCTTGCTGGTGTTGGATTCCTAACAGGGATCGTATGAGCTTCAAACGGAATGCTTCCATCTTGGGGCTGGCATTGCTGGTTTCTGATCATGCATTGGCACACATCCAAAATGAGAACATAGATAGTTTTTACAATGGACTTTTGCACCCTGTATTGGTGCCAGCCCATCTTCTGCTGTTGATTGCTGTTGGGCTTTTATTAGGACAACAAGGCAAGAAGAACGCCGAGATAATCGTATCAATATTTGTTATCGCAACTATGGTTGGGCTTGCCATGTCATGGTTTTCCATCGGTTTAGAATTTGAGGTGCTCATTCTAAGCTTATCAGCCGCCGCTGGTTTGCTGATTGCTATTAACCCGAAAACCAAATCGCTATGGTGTACGACCATTGCGGCGTTGGCAGGGTTTTCCCTGGGTGTCGACTCCGCCCAGGAAACTCTGTTTGGTATGGAAAAATTTTTGACCTTGTTGGGTAGCGCGATCGCGATTTGTTTTCTTTTGCTATACCCAATGGCATTAGCCGATTACTTTAACCAGAAAACATGGCAGAGAGTGGCAGTACGCGTTGCTGGTTCTTGGGTTACTGCTATTTCGGTCTTAGTGCTGGCTTTAGCGGTATCAGATAAGCCCAGGCTGGCTGTTGATGTTCTTCCTCAATGACTGAAAGTTTCGATACGCACGATTTTTCATGATTTTTACTAAGGGATTATGCAGGCTCGTGTAAGCGATGTATTGCAGGGGGGCACCAACCACGCAAGCCAGACAACTTACTGATTTTCGCAGCTACATCAGCGGGCCTTCAAATAAGCGGTCCAGTAAAACTTGTAGTGCCTCGTTCGTTCAATTCTAACTCTTGTGCACGTCTTTTTTTGGGACTTTTGCGATACTTTTGCGCTTCTTTTGCATTACTTTTATAAGAGTAACAAAAGAGCATTGTGCGCTTAGGGACGCACTGCCTTAGGATTAAATTCCCAATTCAGAATATTAAAGAAATCAAAGACTTCTGGATTATCCACTAAATCGTTAGCTGCTTCGTAATCTGATGGGTCAATCACGTGCATGTCGTTAAACACCATCTGTGCAAGTTCTGAATCAATATTCACACCACGGGGAGGAATCTTGCCTGTTTGCGTATCCTCAATATCCGATAAAAAGACGGGAATAATATTGCCTTCATAGTCCACCGAGACGATACAACCCGTGTGTCCCTGACGGAATAGTTTGCTAACGCCCAAACCCAACATGGTGCAGTGAGTTAAGTCGTAGGCAACGGGATGGCAGCAGCGCAACTCGTAGCCCAATTCCGCTGGGCGGCTCTTAATCTCAATGCCTAGTTCCTTAAGTCGCTTTTGTACCAACACATTAAAAATATGGGCCTTGCTGACGTTGCCCAATTCAGGATGTCCGTGTTCGTCGAAGGTAAAATCAATTCCAGAATTGCGGATTTCATCGTCACTAAGAAAGTGGAATACCCCTTCGCTTACCATGGCGACGCCGTGCAATACCCCATCTAAGCGGCGCTTAATCATGGAGGAAATAATCAGACCAACGATTTTGTCAAAGGTGATTTCGGTTTTGTTGAACATTTCCGGAATCACGATGATGGGAAAGTGGCAACTCAAACCAATTTCAAAGGCCAGGTGTCCAGCCGAGCGACCCATTGCAGACACCACGAACCAGTTATCACTGGTGCGGGCATCCTCATAGATAGTATGGCCAATATGCACGCCTTCATTTTTGGCCGAATTGAAGCCAAAGGTAGGCGCATTATGTGGTAGCGGAATATCGTTATCGATGGTTTTAGGTACGTGAATATTCTGCAGTTCCACATCCTGTTCTTGCAGATATTTGGTTAGGCGATTGGCTGTAGAGGCGGTGTCATCGCCACCAATGGTAACCAGCAGTTTCACATTGTTGTTGGTGAAAAAATCACTGTTGAATTCGTGATCCTTGGGTTTGTTGCGACTCATACGCAATGCTGAACCGCCTACATTGAAAATGCGGTCGGCAAAGTGAAAGTTGATGTCTACCACTTCAGCTTCACCGTTGAACAGGTTTTGATATCCGTTGTGAATGCCAAGTACCCGATAGTCGTCTTTCAAAAACACTTTGGCAATGGTACTAACGACAGTATTTATACCGGGTGCCGGTCCACCGGCACAGAGAATGGCTACTGATTCTTTCATAGGTAGCTCCAGAGAAATTAAACTCGAAAGGGAAACGAAAAGTAACGTGCAATGCAATAATATGCAAATTCAGCATTTCACTAAACTATTAATGTTGAAGGGAGCATTTCAACTTCACTGCTGGTGCTTACAGCAAAAGTTGGAATTTGTGACGTCAGATAACCCGGAAGCTGTGCGCAGTAGACTCAATTCACAGGGGGCGCGACTTGGCGCAGTTAAAGAGTTGCGCGGTAAGCGGGTTTTGGCTGGAAAGGATAGAGATGGCATTAATATTCAGATTAGTGAGCAACCAGGAGGTGCACCTAAATAGCCTGAATGTGCTCAAGATGACGGGTTGTTTTGGTGGCTGGTTTCTAGCCAAACAGTTTCCTGGTCATTCTTTTAACCCACCCTTGTTTACCATTGAGTTGGTTCTCCGCAAAAGGGGCGTAGTCGTTGTCTTCTCTTTTGATATGGTTGGTTAACCATATCTGAAGCTCCGACATTAGTTTGCGAGTGACGTCTTCGCCATTCTGGTGACGTTCCGTCAATGAGGACAAACGTAATACAAAGGATTCATGGACCTTTTTGTGAGCTTCGGTGAGTGGATAACCGGAAGCTTCCATTAGTTGTTCTTCGAAACAAAAATGGGTTTTGGTGTAATCCACCAGCTCGCTAATGACGACCGATACTCTGTCACGGTCTTTTACATCATGGGCTGCACTGAGTTCGTTGATATACGCCACGATGCGTTGGTGTTGGCTGTCGATAGGCTCGATTCCGATCGACAGCGAAGGGTCCCATGCCATTTTTATCATGTTAGTCTGCCTTCCTCTTTAGTCTTCCTTACGATGAGGCGTCTTGTCAGCGAGCAATGCTGACATCTTGAAGCTTACTTTTAATAGTAGACCAACTTTTGCAAAGCGGTGTTGTTTTAGAATCTGTTAGATTGGTCATAAACCATTGGTCGGCAGAAAGATTTATAGCCAACGCCTGACGCGGTTTTTATATTCCAAATATTTGGCTCCGAATTTCTCAGCCAGATAAGCTTCTTCTTTTTTTATGGCGATGTGATACACCAGAATCGCAGCGATTATCACACTGCCGGTGATCCATAGGCTGTTCAAGTACAGCCCAATACCTACTGTTGCAATACAAAAAGCAAGATAAATCGGATTGCGTGACCAGGCAAATACTCCCGTGGTAATCACGGTTGTGGTTGGTTTCCACGGTTCTATATGGGTCTTTGCCCGGAAAAACAGATAGCCCGTCATCATCATCAGCGTTATGCCGAGCAAAATTAGTATCAAACCAGTGTAATGCAGCACTGGATGTTTACTGATACTAAGCGGCCATAATTGATGGATGCCGTAGGCCACAGCCATGGTAAAGATAAAAATCAGTGGAGGTGGGAACCGGACGGTGGCACCTTTTTTATCCTCTGGTGTGTTTTCATCCTTTTTTTCATACTTGTCTCCTTCCTTGTTTTCCTCATCGTATTCAACGGGTTTATTCATATCCATTTGCTTTAGTATTGGTTCGGTTTTTTCGACCATTGCCGGTTCTGCTTATTGTAAAAGGGATGAAAACTGACAGCTTGGGTTTTCAGGCTGACTAAGGCACTGCTATAGTGCTCCATTACCGCGAGCACTTTGGGCCATAAGGCGCGTGGAGCCGGGCATTGAATATTACCCAGAAGAAACCTACAGGGACGATGGGAAATGGGTAGGGTCATAGCCTTTACTCTTCGGTGCCCTTGGTTGAAATATTAAAGCCACCATCGACGTGCAATATCTCACCGCTGATGCCACTGGCAAGGTCCGAGCACAGGAACGTGGCGGCATTGCCGACTTCTTCGATGGTCACATTGCGTCGCAACGGTGTTTGCTTAGCGTTTTCTGCCAGCATTTTACGGAAATCTTTGATACCCGAGGCGGCCAGAGTACGGATAGGTCCTGCTGAAATCGCGTTGACTCGGGTACCTTCCGGGCCAAGGCTACCTGCCATATATCGGGTATTGGCTTCCAGACTGGCCTTGGCCAGTCCCATGACGTTGTAGTTGGTGATCACTCGTTCTGCGCCCAGGTAGGTCAGGGTTAACAAGGAACCCTGACGATCCCGCATCATTTCTCTGGCGCCTTTAGCCAGTGCCACGAAACTGTAGGAACTAATATCGTGGGCAATTTGAAAGCCCTCACGAGTGGTGACGTCCACATAGTTGCCATTAAGTTCATGGGCCGGTGCAAATCCGACCGAGTGGACCAGGATATCCAGCCCATCCCAATGTTCACCCAATGATTGGAACAGTTGTTCGATTGCTGCGTCATTGGCCACATCGCAGGGAAAGGTCAGTTGGCTGTTGTAATCTCCGGCAAAGCCTTCGACCCGTTTTTGCAGTTTGTCGTTTTGGTAGGTTAGTGCTAACTCCGCACCTTCCCGGTGAAACGCATCAGCGATGCCTTTGGCGATGGAAAGTTTGCTGGCGATACCAACAATCAGTGCTTTTTTACCGGCGAGTAGTCCCATGTTTTTTATGTTCCAGCATAATGAATCAAAATATGAAGTGAGAATAACCAATAATAAAAAGAATTCTGAAAGTAATAAAAAGTCAAAAGAGATTACCTAGTGCT
>JGI12048J13642_10478775_pt1 | contig 11949 bp, 10 predicted proteins | sample ElkSlonscriptome_16_FD_13642 | JGI IMG/M metagenome (IMG submission 13642) | reverse complement strand
TTAGTATTTTTTGGCACCGTCGTGATCTGCGTTTGCATGACAATGCCGGTGCCTATCATGCCCTTCGCGGTGACCATCCGGTATTGCCGCTATTTATCTTTGATTGGAATATCCTGAATGAATTGGAGGAAACCGACGATGCACGTGTGACTTTCATCCACAATGAGATCGAACACCTGGATAAGGAGCTGCAGGAGTTAGGGTCCGCCATGCTGGTTCGTTACGGGAAACCCCAATCGGTATGGGAAGACCTGGTCAAGGAGTACGACATCGCAGCGGTATATACTAATCGGGATTACGAGCCTTACGCCAAAGACCGGGATAAAGATGTGGAGCAGTTGCTGGTGAAAAAAAATATTCCGTTTCACACCTGCAAGGATCACGTGATCTTTGAGCATATGGAGGTGGAAAAAAAAGCAGGTGGGGTCTACACGGTATTTACGCCGTACAGCCGCACCTGGCGGGATAAGCTAGTGGCCGAGACGTACGAGGGAACGGATATTCAGGGAAATAAGACGGAGCTGTCCTATTTCCTTAAACCGTACCCCAACGAAGACTATTTTGACAACTACGTGCAAACAAAACCCTTTGAGAAGCCTTCACTGTCAGAGATGGGGTTCAGTCGGTCAGATCTGGAGATTCCGGACCGTACGGTATCCCGCAAGGTGATCAAAGAGTACGATAAAAAGCGAAATTTTCCGGCCATCGACGGCACTTCCCGGCTGGGGATTCACTTTCGATTCGGGACGATCAGTATCCGGGAGAAAGCGGAGCGGGCCCGTCAACTCAACGGAACTTTTCTCAACGAGCTGATCTGGCGGGATTTCTACGCACAGATCCTGAGTAATTTTCCGCACGTGGTGGATGAATCCTTCCGGCGGGAATACGATTACATCGAATGGCGAAATAATGAAGAGGAGTTTCAGGCTTGGTGTGCAGGCCGTACGGGCTACCCCATGGTTGATGCAGGTATGCGGGAATTAAACGACACGGGGTATATGCACAATCGGGTTCGCATGATCACCGCTTCTTTTCTTACCAAACACCTGTTGATCGATTGGCGGTGGGGCGAAGCATATTTTGCCCGTAAACTGCTGGATTACGAATTGGCGTCAAATAATGGTGGCTGGCAATGGGCCGCTGGTTCGGGAACTGATGCAGCTCCCTACTTTCGCATTTTCAACCCGGAAAGCCAGTTTAAAAAGTTTGATAAGGAAGGGAAATACGTCAAAAAATGGGTGCCGGAATACGGTACCGACGATTATCCCGATCCGATCGTTGATCATAAGGAAGCCCGGGAGCGTTGTCTGGAACGGTATAAGGAAGGCCTGGACCGGGGAAAAGCAAAAGTGAAAGCATAAACCTTTATTGATAACCTGCGAGAGTAGACCCGGACTCATGTTTATTTCCCTTACTCCCCGACATCCTGCCCCGGACTAAATACCCGGCACGGTTTAGCCTTGCGTCCGGGCAAGTATTTAAAGCGGCTGACGTTAGTCAGTATGGCCTGAATGTGCCACAATCGGGCGTGGTGGCGCAGCCGGAAATAGGACCCGATGGGCTTTGTGTGCGAAGCGAATGCCATGCCGCCGGCTGTCCGTCGGGAGTCTTCCATGACCAGCCGGTACGTAAACTTTGTGAGGGCTCCGTGGTATTGGCGCCGGTTGGCATCGTGGACTACCAGCAATCCGTCGGGTTTGAGGAGTTTGTGAGCCATATTAATGCAGGCCTCCCGGTTCACCCCATCGACCAGGATGAAGTCAAAGGGGCCTTCTTGCCGGGGACGCAGCACGTATTTGTTGCGGCCATCTTCGGGATGGGCCGTAGAGGCGTGCTCGATAGCCACCCGCGGGTCGGCATTCATCTCCCTGATGCGTTGGTGCCAGGCTTCGTGGTGCTCAACGGAGAACCAGGTCGCTCCTGCGGGCAAAAAGGAGGGAAAATAAAGCGTGCTATAGCCACTACCGTATTCCAGGCATCGTTGAGGTTGAAGCTGTTTCAGAATCTCAATCAGCAAATCGATCTCTCGTTGCACCATATAGGGCTCGCGAATGGGCAGGCCGATCAGTTTACGCAATCGGCGAACGGTGCCTTTCGATACCTGTGTGACCAGGGAGGGTGCATTATTGTTTGTTGTCATACTAGTCCATTATGTTTTTCCTACCTCCAGTGTCCTGCGGCGTAGGTAATCAAGCAACTCCTGCCGTTTGGTGTAGGGGGTCATTTCCTCCCAGTGGATTGGATCACCAATACTGATCGGGATGGTTCGACCTATCTTATTGCTGACTTCATGTAACAGCAGCCCCAGGCGGAGGTTCATGTGTATCTGGCTCGCCCACTGGAAGAGTCGACTGTTTTGGCCTTGAAAAAAAAGAGGAATCACGGTCGCCCGGGACTGGGTGATGAGTTTGGCGACAAAGCGCTTCCAGTCGAGGTCTTGGACGGGGCCAAAGATCGACCGTGCCGTAGCCACTCCGCCGGCCGGGAAAATGGCCATAGCTTCGCCGGCCTGTAATCGCTCAATCGCTAATTGCCGGGTTTGAATATTGGTGCGCATAGCTTCCCGGTTTTCCCGAAAATCTACGGGGAGTAGATGCTTGCGGAATAAAGGTTCACGGGTGAGAACCTCATTGACCAAAACGAAAAATTCGGGCCGTACCCGGCTGACCAGTTCGCCCAGCATCAGTCCGTCGATCACACCAAAGGGGTGATTGCTGATAAAGACCACAGGACCCTCCGAAGGGGTTTTTGCCAGGCGGGTAGCATCGTACTGGCGGGTGATCTCCAGGCTGTCGAGGATCATAGACCAGGCTTCTTCGGGCCTGGGATTGCGGGCGCGAATGTCGCGGTATTTGCGTTCCAATTTGTTCCGGCCGGTGGATACTTCGAGGGTATCGATGAGGAATTTCAACCAGGCCGGATCATCCGGGTTGGCGTAGGACAACGTGGATGGAATGTAGAGTCGGTCAATGAGTTTGATGGCCATAGGTGGCAGTGGTGTGTATAGTCGAAAGTCGCAATCGGAAAAATCGGATGTATTTTCGGGAATACAAAGGTGATTGGATGTTTTTTGCTTCCAGGGGATAGGAATACCTTGGATCGTAATTGATCGATCCTAAAACGGAAACAATACCGGGATCAATGCACTCGACAAAATCCACAGCAACAAATTCAACCACACACCCACGCGAAAGAAATCCAGGAACTTGTACCGCCCTGCGCTGTAGACCATGGTGTTGGTCTGGTAGCCGATGGGCGTCATGAAACTGGCGGAAGCGGCAATGGTAACGGCTACCAGGAGCGGCATGGGGTCAATACCCAATTGATTGGCGGTGGCAATGGCAATGGGCGCCAGCAGGGCGGCCGTGGCACTGTTTGACATCAGCTCGGTGAGGATGGAGGTCATCAGGTACAGTCCGGCAACCACCACCCAGGGACCATAACCGGCCAGTTGGTCAACCAGAATACCGGCGAGCTCCTGATCCAGCCCACTATTGGCCATGGCTTTACCCAGACTGAGGGCACCGGCCAGCAAAAAGATGATCTTCCAGTTGATCGCCCGGTACATTTCCTGCATAGAGATCACGCCCAAAGTGACCAGCAGCAGCACTCCGGAAATCACCGAAACCATGATGGGCAGCAGTTGCAAGCTGGCCGATAGCACGATCCCCAGGGCAACCGTAATTACGATGGCAAACTGGCGACGATTGAAGTCGGAAAGGTGGTCTTCTGACAGTATTACGAAGGGAGCGTTGGTCTGGTTCTCCCGTTTTTTCAACTCCGGTATGTAGTGGGTCTTGACCTCGGCCAGGATGATATCACCGGCTTGCAGAGGTACGTCGTACAGTTTTTCGTGTACGATGGATTGTCGGTGACGGATGGCCAGTGCCGTAGCCCGGAATTGACGCCGGAAGTCAATCTCCCGCAGGGTTTTATTGATGAAAGGCGAATCGGAGGTAATAACCAGTTCGAGCAGGGAGGCGTTTTTTTCACGTAAGTGGTTACGGCCGACCTCCAGCGCATCATCATCGATCACCTTAACCCGCTCTTTCAGGGATTTAATTTTCTGTATATCACTGCGGACTTTCAGTACATCATCGGCTTGCAATACAAAGTCTCCCTGAGGCAGGTTGAACGTCAGCCCGTTGCGGCGTATTTCCAGGATGTCGAGGTTGAGATCGCGAATAAGCGGGGAATCCATAATGCGTGCGCCTGCCGATTCATTACCTTCCAGTAACTTGATTTCACAAATGTAATCGCGTAGCTGGAAGCCCTCTTGTAAGTTTTCGGGGCGTCGGTCCGAAGGCAACAAACGATTACCCACAAAAAACATGTAGATCATGCCCGCCAGGGACAGACAGACCCCCAGGGCCGTTAACTCAAATAGGGAAAAGGGTTCCAGGCCGTAACTCTCGGCAATGCCGCTTACCAGGAGGTTGGTGGAGGTGCCGATCAGGGTACACATACCACCCATGATGGAGGCATAGGACAGAGGGATGAGCATCTTTTCCGGCGCGTGGCCCGAAGAAAAGGCTATCTGAATGACCACTGGAATGAAAACAGCCACTACCGGCGTGTTATTAACGAAAGCTGAGATGATCGCAATCACCCCCATCATGGTGGCGACCCCCAGGGCATATCGCCGTTTGAATAGTTTTCCCACCGAAAAGGCCAGGTTCTGCAAAGCACCTGTTTTCAGCAGGGCTGCGGACAGCACAAACATGAAAGCCACCGTGATGGTCGCCTTATTACTAAAACCAGATACACCATCTTCCGGACTGATGACCCCCGTCACCACCAGGATGATCATAGCCAGCATAGCCACCAAATCGACGGATAGCTTTTCGGTGATAAACAAGACCACCGTCATCAGGATTACAGCAATCGTTATGTATGCGTCCATAGGAGCTATTACGTGCGTGCGCTAATGTACTAAAATCAGGTTTGAGGTGATAGGTTACCTCAAACCTTCCCTGACCGCCGAAGTCCGTATTGCCCGCTGAAGCTTTACCGAAAGAGGGAACGGACGAAGGAGGTAAACCTCACACCTGTCTATAGGTGGAATGAGAAGGGCAGTAGCGGTTTCACGGAATCAAACACGTAGATTACCCCGCTCCGGGCCTGGAGAATAAGGGTAATAGGCTGTTCAAAACGGTATTCGTGTTCGGCCAGGACTTGCCGGCAGGCACCACAGGGTGCGGCGGGCTCCGATCCCTTAGCCGTCGTAATGGCCATAGCTACGGGAGGTATACCCGGGAATTGACTGGCGGCAGCCCCCAGCGCTACCCGTTCAGCACACAAGCACATGGGGAAGGCCGCATTCTCCTGATTGGTGCCGGTGAGTACCTCTCCGGTTTCCAACAGGACGGCAGCCCCCACTTTGAAGTCGGAATAGGGCGACCAAGAATCGACCAGACAATCTTTCGCGCGAACCAGTAGTTTGCTATATTGCGCGGGTAAAGACGCGACGTCGGAATACGCTCTGTAGGTACTGTGAATTATCTTTTCCTGCATACATTTCTTGCGTTGGGAATTTTTTTGGAATCAGGCCCTATCCAAAAAACGGTGTGAACAAAACAAAACCAATCAATGAACAATATCCTGATTATTGGAGCAGGCCTTTCGTCTTCTTCGCTTATCGATTATGTACTTTCCAAAGCACGTGACCGGGGCTGGTTCGTGACCGTTGCCGATACGGATCTCCAAAAAGCCCAGCGCAGGGTTAAGGACCACCCCCAGGGTTTGGCCGTTTGGCTGGATGTGCTCAAAAACAACGACCGCAAAGACCTCATTGCCAAAGCGGATCTGGTTGTTTCTCTCCTTCCTGCTCATTTGCACCTGGAAGTAGCACATGATTGCATAAAGCTAAAAAAACACTTGGTTACCGCATCCTATGTGTCGCAGGAAATGTATCGCCTGGGAGACGAAGCTCGCAACCGGGAGCTTATCTTCATGGGTGAGATGGGTCTGGATCCTGGGATCGACCATATGTCGGCCATGCGGGTGATTGATGAGATCAAGAAAAAGGGTGGTAAATTACTGGCCTTTCGATCCTATACCGGTGGCCTTGTAGCTCCCGAAAGTGATACTAATCCCTGGCACTATAAGTTTACCTGGAATCCTCGTAATGTGGTGCTGGCCGGACAGGGGACAGCTCAGTATCTTGAAAACGGCAAGTTTCGCTACATACCTTACCAGCGGTTGTTCAAGTCACACAAGGTGGTGGACATTCCGGGCCTTGGTAAATACGAGGTGTATCCCAACCGGGATTCATTATTGTATCGCGAAGTCTATGGATTGGAGGGTATTCCCAATATCATCCGGGGAACCCTGCGCCACGTGGGCTTTTGTGATGCCTGGCAAGCACTGGTGCGCATTGGCCTTACCGATGGTGATTTCCCCATTCTGGATTCCGCCAAACTAAGCTACCATGAGCTGCTCGATGCTTATGTAGGCTCCATTCCGGGTACATCTGTGAAAGAACGGGTGGCTAATCTCCTGGGGGTAGATGTAGCATCGGAGGTTATTGAAAAGCTGGAGTGGCTGGGTCTTTTCCGCAAGCGGAAAATTCGTTTGCCAAATGCGACGCCCGCTCTTATCCTGGAGCAATTGCTACGCGAAAAATGGGAACTGCAGCCCGATGATAAGGATATGATCATTATGCACCACGAATTCGAATACGTGTTGAACGGACAGAAGAAACTGGTGCAATCCACCATGCAACTCAAAGGCAGCAATGCCGACCAGACGGCCATGGCAAAAACGGTAGGACTTCCGCTGGGTATTCTCGTTCGATTACTGATGGAACGAAAAATCGAAGCGCGCGGAGTTCATATTCCCGTATTGGGTGAAGTATATGGTCCCATCCTGGATGAACTTCAGGAGCACGGCATTGTTTTTCGGGAAACGGAAACCAACCTTAAGTAACTCTATTTGCTGAATACTATCATAAACTGGTTGCGCCCCCTGTTGCAGCTCACCAACGTGAAGGCCCTGCAGGCTTTCCATCTGATGCGACAGGGGGCAACTATTTTGACCGCCATTCTGCTGGCCAAATCATATCTTCCTACCTCGGCCATCGGCAATTACGAGCAACTGCTGTATATCAGTTACGCGGTAAGTTTTTTCTGGGTGTCGGGGCTCATTCAGGGATTACTCACCACCTTCAGCGATGGTACGGATGAGGATCGCCAAGTCTATTTTTTCAACGCCTACCTGGTCTTTGGAGGCATCAGCCTGTTCTTCTTTCTGGTGCTGTCGGGGTTTCGGGAACCGGCCCTGGAGTTATTTACCGGCAAGGGGACCCTGCCGTTTTTCTTACTCTATCTGGTGTACATGCTATTCAATATGCCGACCTACCTGGTGGAGAATATCTACCTCCTGCTCGGTCAGCCAAGGCGCATCTTTCAATTTGGCTTTTTCTCCTTTGGCGGCCATTTGGCGGCCATGCTCATACCGGTCTTTGCCGGTTGGGATTTCCGGTACAGCTTTATCGGCTTGGTGATCCTGGCTCTGATCAAACACACCTGGTTGTTGATCTTGCTTTCGCAAAAAAGCAAAGCACGGTTCCGCTGGGACCTGATCTGTCCCTGGTTGGTGCTGAGCCTGCCCCTGATGGGCTATGCTTTGCTGGGTGGATTGATGCAGACCTTCGATAATTGGTTAGTAAACTATTGGTATGATGGTGATGAACGCACCTTCGCTATCTTCCGCTACGGTGCCCGGGAATTGCCTTTGGCCCTGGCCCTGGCCCATGCTTTCGGCACGGCTATGTTGCCAGCCGTTCGAGAAGACGTAAACCGGGCACTCACGGATATTCGCCTTAAGTCGCGAAAATTATTTCACTTGTTGTTCCCCATGTCGATCGCCCTGCTGGCTACCAGCCAGTGGTTTTTTCCCATTTTGTTCAATCCCGATTTCGTAGAGAGCGTACCGGTCTTCAATACCTACCTGTTGATCATTTTCAGCCGATTGGTATTCTCTCGCACCATTCTGGTGGGGTTAAAGGATAATATGGTCGTCCTGTGGATCTCGGTTATTGAATTGATCGTGAACGTCCTGGCCAGCTTTGCCCTTATCACATGGCTGGGATTGACGGGCGTGGCTATGGCTACCGTTATCGCGTTTTCCCTGGAGAAGCTACTTATATGTGGATATCTGTACCGCAGGCACGGTATCGGAGTGCAGCGTTATGTGGACCTGCGCTGGTGGACTGGGTATACGGTAGTGTTGTGGGTTGTGTATTTGTGGCAAATGAATTATTGGTAGAAGATCCAGTCGATCACCTCCTCCCGCCGGCTACGGCTGATGGGGATTTGTTGATCCCGGACCTCCAGCATATTCCCATTCAGGCTATCCACTTTGTCTTTAGCTACAATAAAGGATTTGTGCACCCGTATGAAATTGTCATTCGGCAGCAGTTCTTCCAGGTTCTTAAGGCTTTCCAGGGTTACGTGACGGGCATTTCCACACACGATGCGTACGTATTCCTTGAGCCCCTCAATGTAGAGGATATCCCGGAAGTACACTTTAACGATCTTCCCATCTACTTTTATACTGAAATAATCCCGGCTGGTCGTGGGTACGATCAGGTGGGTACTTTGCTTTCGCAAAAAAAGTTGCTGCTTCGCCTTGTGCACAGCCTGCAGGAATCGCTCAAAAGAAAAGGGTTTCAGCAGGTAATCCACCGCGTGCAGTTCAAAAGCTTCGTGGGCGTATTCACTGTAGGCTGTGGTGAAAACAGTGAGCGGCGGATGGGGAAGTGATCTGAGCAGTTGGTTGCCGGCCAGCGATGGCATTTGAATATCCAGGAACAATAGGTCGACAGTATGTCGTTGCAATATCTCCAGTGCCCGCATGGGGGATTTTACCTTTTCTATAATGGATAGTTCAGGTATCTGGCGGCTGAATTCCTCCAGTAGATTCAGCGCGAGGTATTCGTCGTCGACCAGTAAGGTATTAATTGGTGTCATGGTGGTACGGTAGTTTCAGGTGAACAAAGAAGCGCTCATGAGCGGACCGGATTTCGATGGAATAAGCTCCGGGATACTTGAGTTCCAATCGCTTGCCAATGTTGGATAGGCCGACACCACCCACGGCATCCTTTTGTCGGTTGTCTGGATTCCAGGTGTTTTCCGTTTTGAAGGACAAAAAACCAGCCTTTACCTCGAGTTCAATCTCGATGCGGGCGTTCGGGTTGCTGTCGAAATCACAGTGCTTAAAGCAGTTTTCAACGATCGGGATCAAGATCATAGGTTCGATCAGCTGGTCAGGTGCCAGATCCTTTTTGCGAAAGCGAATATCGAGGAGATCCTCACTGCGCATTTGAAAGAGCTCAATGAATTCGGAGATCTGTTCTGCTTCCCGCTCTATCGATACGCGCTCGTTGCGACCATCGTAGATGACGTAGCGCAGTAGGTTGGAAAGTTTCAGGACCATGGGGGCGGTTTTATCGGAGCGGATTACGGCCAGGGAGTAGATGTTGTTGAGGGTGTTGAACAGGAAATGCGGATTGATCTGTGCACGCAAGGCCTGCAGTTGCGCTTCTCGCTGCTGGGTGATGATGGCAAGGTTGCGCTTCTCGGTTCGGTAGCGGTTGTACAACATCTGGTAGAAGATGCCTATTATCAATACGACCAGGTTGGTGAAGAGCGCACCCAGCAACCAGCTTTTATCGTGGTTCATCAGTACCAATTCTTCACGTATATCCGGGAAGAGGCCGTTTACCCGGGCACGCATAAAGGTTGCGGCACCAAATATCAGGAGTACAAGGAATACGAACAACCCATACTGCCGCTTTTCCACAAAGCGGTTGACCAGCCAGGTATTCGCATAGAAAATACCAGCCATGGGCAGTACATTCACCAAACTCCGTAATAAGCTGATGTCAAATCGCAGGAACTGGGCAAAGATCAAGGCGTGCACCAACAGAAAGAAACTCCAGATGGCCAGGTGCAATCCTGCCTCCAATCGCTTATTGCCTTGTATGGTGATGATGGACATGCGTTGTTTCCACTGTTGATCAAAAAAAGAAGTAACCTCTCCTAAAATAATACGTTCCACAGAGAGCCCTCCTATAGCTTCAACCAACGGTACGATTTTTTCAATGAATGGTTCTCCACCTGGTTTCTGACCAGTGGTTGAAAAATGCCTGCCGTTGGTTGAATGATTTTGTGATCCCCCGCCAAACCCACGTGATTTGTAGTGTTCCCCAAAACATTTATAAACACCAAAATGAATCTACGTATGACACGCCCAATCCACACTTTTTTAACCCTTGTCGTATTTGCCATGTCCGGCATCCTGTTCACTGGTTGTGAAGAGGACAATATGAATGTCGATGACACAGCCCAACTAACCGATGACCAGGCGGTCGCGGTCGTGGAAAGCGCCATGGCCAGCACTACCGAAGGAATCAGTAGCGAGGTTGATGATGCGATCACCCTCGCCGACGAATACACGGAGAAGAGTAACAACGACCCCTGCGGTATCACTTTTGACTCCACCTTCGCCCGCAAATGGAACGAACAGGGCTACAGCGCCAGCTTCTCCACCGCCTGGACCTGGACGGTAAATTGCCAGAACGGTCGCGTGCCGAGTTCACTGAGCTTCTTGCGCACCGCCAATGGTACCTACGAAGGACCTAATCTGGAGTCCTCGGATCAGGCATCCGGAGAATGGACCGTCAGTAACCTCCTGTCGGGCTCAAGCTGGATACTCAATGGTTCGCATACCCGCAGTGGTGAACACGACTCGCAGGTTGGCGACATGAACACCTTTAAGTCGGAAGTATCCATGGACTTCAGCAGCATTGCGGTGAGTAAATCACAGGCCGAGATCGTGGGCGGTACCGGTACCATCGATGTGATACTCACCGGCTCCAATGGCACCAATAAATCCTGGGAAGGCACCATCACCTTCCAGGGCAATGGTAAAGCGACTATTGTGCTCAACGGTGCCACTTACACGATTGACCTCGGATAATCCCATAAACAGCGTTCAACCATGTTCTATCTGATAGAACGATTTGGCTGGCTGCCGGCAGGTGCACTAAGTGCAGTCTTTATCTTCCTGCGCTACGCCCTGCTGGCGGGCCTCTTTTTCAGCATTTTCTATGTCATCTGGAAACACCGGTTTTTGCCGCGTAAGATCCAGAGGGCCTTTCCAGCCTGGTCGACCATTCGTTACGAGATCCGTCATTCCCTGGAGGCGGCCGTGATTTTCGCGCTGGTGGGCTTATTCATTTTGTTGCTTTCGCAAAAAGGCTACGCCCGCCTATACTTCGACCTGGATGCCTATGGCTGGTGGTATCTGCCGGTATCTCTGGTGGCCTTGATCCTGATCCACGATACGTATTTTTACTGGCTGCATCGCTGGATGCATCATCCACGCCTCTTCCGGCTGCTGCATAGGGTCCACCACCAATCGTTTAATCCCACTCCCTGGGCCGCAATGTCTTTTCACCCGTTGGAGGCTATTCTGGAGGTTGCAATTATCCCCGTGGTTATTTGTTGCATACCGGTCCATCCCTTGGCGTTATTGTTGTTCGCGACCTGGAGTCTGCTGTTCAACATACTGGGCCATTTAGGCTACGAATTATTCCCCAAAGGCTTTGTGGAGCACCCCATCGGCAAATGGATCAACACCTCTACGCACCACAATCTGCACCACGCCCGCTCCCGTTGCAACTACGGCCTCTATTTCAATTGGTGGGACCGCTGGATGGGCACTAATGCGGCCGATTATGTGGAGCGGTTTCGGGAAAACTGATTAGAGGATCAGGCGATCAGGAGATATGGGGATTTTTCGATATACTTCAGATTACAAAAAGATATTTGGTTATCGCATCACCTTCTGTTCCGGAAAGGGAGAATCGGAGAGTTGGAGAAAGTTAGGACGGTTTACGGCTCACGGCCCACGCCCCACGGCTTACGGTCTACGGCTCACGGC
>JGI12048J13642_10126208_pt1 | contig 11950 bp, 11 predicted proteins | sample ElkSlonscriptome_16_FD_13642 | JGI IMG/M metagenome (IMG submission 13642) | reverse complement strand
AGGCTGAGGAGGATCCGCTGGACCTGGATCCGCTCGCCCGGGGTCTGGATGCCCACGACGATGCCCTGATCCGCGGTCGTGGTGTCCCGCCACTCGGCGAGCTGCGCAGAATCCACGGGGAAGTAGACCGTGTCGTTCTCCGCCGGGTCCCAGACCATCTCCCCCAGCGGACGGGCCGATCCGGCGCCTGGCTCGTCCCATGGACGAGCGTCGCCGATGGTGTCCACCGCTCGCTCCCAGGTCGTAGACGCCGGATCCCATGCCTGGGACAGGGCGCCGAGAGTCAGGGTGACGGGATCCTGATTCGTGCTGGTCTCCGGGTCCAGGACGACCCCCACCCGGCCCGATCGGAAGATGGGGATCGAATCGGCGCGGGTCCCTCCGGTGCTGTCCTGGACGGTGATGGTCCGGGGGAAGGCGGCGAAGCGACCCAGCGTCCGGGCGTCGAGGATGCCCTCGAAGTCCTCCGCCAGGACCCCGGAGCCCAGGTCCGACGCGGAGCCGAAGCCAGGGAAGACCTGAAGGCCACCGCCGAACTGGTCCCATGAGAGGGAGGCCTCCACGGTGATGGGCTCAGGAGGGAGGAGATCCGGGTCCAGCGAGGTCGGGGGAGTCTCTTCACAGGCGACGGTGGCGAGGGCCAGGACGGCCAGGGCCACGAGGGAGAGGCGGTTCACGTTGGATCCTGGAGCGCGGGGCTTCCGACGGATGGGGGGGACACCGGACGGGGTCACGAGGCGGATTCTGGGACGGTGCGGAAGGGCTCGGGCAGCAACGCCTCCATGCGCCACTCGGCCTCGCCTTCGCGAGCCACCGAATACACCGCGGCTTCCGGGGCGAACTCGGCCAGCACCTGTCGGCAGGCACCGCAGGGAGGCACAGGGTCCGCCGCGCCGGTGACGATGGCCATGGCACGGAAGGAACGGTGCCCCCGGTTCACGGCCTGGAGGATCGCCACCCGTTCGGCGCAGACGGTGAGACCGTAGGAGGCATTCTCCACATTGGCCCCGGTGAAGACCTCCCCGTCGGCAGTGAGGAGGGCGGCACCCACCTGGAACCCAGAATAGGGCGCGTAGGCCTCCGCCCGAGCCTTCCGGGCGTGCGCCACCAGCTCGGCCCGCCCCACCTGCGTGGTGCGTTCCACCCTCAGACCCACACCCGCGGGAGGCGGGGCGTGAAGCCCGTGAGGATCTCGTAGCTGATGGTGCCGGCCAAGGTGGATACCTCGTCCAGGGTGATCGCTTCGTCGCCGTCGCAGCCTAGGAAGGTAACTACTTCACCCAGGGAGACCGACGGGACCTTGGAGATGTCTACCACGCTCACGTCCATGGAGATCCGCCCCACCACAGGCACCCGCGCCCCGCGGACCAGGACGTCGCTCCGGTTCCCCAACGCGCGGGGCCACCCGTCGGCGTACCCGCAGGCCACTGTGGCCCACACGCCCTCGGTCCCGGCGGTGTGGGTGGCCCCGTACCCTACCGTGTCCCCGGGCCGCACCTCCTTCCGATGAATGACCCGCCCGCGAAGGGAAACCACCGGATCCGGCTTCGGCGCGTGGCGACCGGCCTCCCCGCCGTAGAGAAAGACCCCGGGGCGGGCCAGGTCCCAGTCTCCGCCCAGGGACCCCAGGCTTGCGGCGCTGTTGGCCAGGTGACGGAGGAACCCCGGCGCCGTCGTCGCCGGCTGGGCCTTCAGCTGCTCCAGAACCCGTCGGAAGCGCTCCACCTGCTCCGCCGTGGCCTCCTCGCCGCCGGCCTCGTCGGCGGAGTGGAGGTGGGTGTAGATCCCCCGCCAGGGTACACCGGCGTCATGGAGGGCCTGGGCCGCCGGGCCCCACCGCTCCACCTCCCGCCCGTCGAAGCCCGCCCGTCCCATTCCGGTATCCACCTCCAGATGGACGCCCGGACCGTCCGCAGACCCCGACCCTGAGGCCGCCGCTTCCCTCACCGCCGCCACGGCCTGTGGGTGGGAGAGGGTGAGGGTCAGGTCGGCGGCCACAGCCTCCGGGATCTCCGCCAGGCCGGCGGGGCTGAACACCACCACCGGCCTCCGGACGCCCAGCTCCCGAAGCTCCCTCCCCTCGGACACCGTGGCCACGCCGAACCCCCAGGGATCCAGACCCTGGAGCCGCTCCACCACCCGGGCCACACCCAGGCCGTAGGCGTCGGCCTTCACCATGGGAACCAGCCCCGTCCCGGCCCCGATGGAGGCCCGGATGGTGGCCCCATTCCGGGCGAGGGCGTCGCCGTCGATCTCGAGCCAGGCGCGGCTCCGTGGATCCGTTGACATAGGCCGTGAAAGATGCGAACAAGAATCCGTCGATCAAGCCGGCGCGGGGCTCCTCGCCCACCGTCGAACCGCCGTACGGGCCTCGCCCTCGCCACGGGTCCTCCGGCCCCCTCCTTCCCCACCGGCCGCCATGACCCGGGACCCCGACGAGCCCCCGGTCGAGCCCTCGACCTCGGCCCCCGAGCCTCACGAAGAACCACCACGCTTCCGGACCCCCGGGGAGCTGGACCGGGCCCTGGAGCTGGTTCGCTTCCTCCGGGCGCGGTGTCCCTGGGATGCCGCCCAGACCGCCGAGAGCCTGGTCCCCCACCTCCTCGAGGAGACCCACGAGGTGGTGGACGCCATCGGGTCCGGGGACGACGGCGCCCTGGAGCAGGAGCTGGGCGACCTCCTGTTGAACCTGGCCTTCCAGGTGGTGGTAGCCGAGGAGGAGGGGAGGCTGGACGCCGCGTCGGTCTACCAGGTGCTGGAGGAGAAGATGGTGCGCCGCCATCCCCACCTCTTCGGTCTGGGCGAGAAGGAGGAATGGGAAGCCATCAAGGCCGTAGAACGGGCCGACGCCGCCGGCGACTCCGACCCGCCCCCCGGTGTCCTGTCCGGGCTCTCCCGGAGTCTCGACCCCCTCACGAAGGCTCATCGGATCCAGGAGCGGGTCGCCGGCGTCGGGTTCGACTGGGAGGACCACCACGGCGCCCTCGACAAGGTGGCGGAGGAGCTCGGGGAGGTGCGCCAGGCGCTGGCAGAGGGCGATGCCGAGGCGCGGATGGAGGAGTTGGGGGACCTCCTCTTCTCGGTGGTGAACCTCACCCGGCTCGCCGGCGCGCACCCCACGACCGCGCTGGACCGGGCCAACCGCAAGTTCCGCCGCAGGTTCGAGGCGCTGGAGGCCCTCGCCCTGGCCCGGGGCGTGGAAATGGGTGAGGCGTCGCTGGAGGAGCTGGACGCCCTGTGGGACGAGGTGAAGACGACGGACGAACCCCGCGCGGGATAGAGGACCGGAGGCCCATACCGGTCGCGGTCCGTGAGGGAAGGCTCAGGTGCCCCACCCGCGACGGCGCCCGGCGGGCGCTGGGGCCCGGAGGAGGACCCGGGGACGATGGCGCTGCGACGGATGTCGCGCGGACCCGGTCATCGGCCTGAGACCTCGGCAGCTCAGTACCCCGCCTCCTTGTCCACCACGTTTCGCCAGGGCGACGCCGGGGCCCCGGCGTCGTCGCCATCGAGGTAGCAGCCGAGGTTGTGCAGGATGAGCTCGGTCTCCCGTTCCCAGAACGCGTCGGTCACCGCGGAGACGTGGGGGGTGAGGAGGACGTTGGGCAGCCCCCAGAGGGGATGGTCCTCCGGGAGAGGTTCCTGGGGGAAGACGTCCAGCGCCGCTCCTCGGAGCCGTCCCGCCCGGAGCTCCGCCACAAGATCGTCCAGGACCACCAGGCCCCCCCGGCCTACGTTGACCACCAGCGCCCCGTCCGGGAGCCGGGCCAGCGCCTCGGCGTTCAGGAGGCCCCGGGTCTCGGGGGTCTCCGGCGCCGACAGGACCAGCACGTCGGACTCGTCCAGGACCCGCTCCAGACCCCGGGTTCCGTGGGTCAGCTCCACCCGTGCCTCCAACGACCCATCGAACTGGCCCACGGGGCTCAGCCGCGCATCCCCGGGCCCCGGCGGAGTGCGCCTGACCCCCACCACCCGGGCCCCCAGCGCCGCCACCCGTCGGGCCACCGCCCGACCGATGCCGCCGAAGCCCACGATGCCCACCGTCATTCGGGAGAGCTCGCGGATGGGGGCACCGGCCCGGTAGAAAGGGTCCTTCTCCCATCGGCCCCGGGCCTGGGCCCGCACGGCGAAATCCAGCCCTCGACCGAAGTGGAAGATCATGCCCAGCACCGTCTCCGCCATGGCCGGCGCGTGGATGCCCGCCGAGTTGGTGAAGACGACCGGACTCGCCTTCATGACGGGGGTGAGGGAGCTTCCTACACCCGCCGCCCCGGAGTGAACCCACTCCAGCTCGGAGCCAGCCTCCAGGAGCTCGGCCGCGATGCCGTACCCCAGGTAGACCCGGGCCCCCGCCACCGCCTCCAGCACCGCCGGAGACATCCGCCCCGCCCCGTCGCCGGAGCCGTCGGTGGCCTCCTCCACCACGTGGAGCGACCACCCCGGAGGCAGTGCCTCCCGGACGCACGCCGGCACCCGGTCGGGCATGGCCCAGACCGGGCGCCGGTCGTTCATGTCGAGGACGACGGTCCCCGGTGCGTCCTTCACCCCATCAGGGGGCGTCGGGGGTCAGGAGGTCGAAGAAGCCCGCCACCGTGAAGCCACCGGGGTCGACCCGGTACCGCTGGCCCTTGGCGAAGTAGCCGGTGGTGGGGAAGTACGGCGGCGGCTGGGTGGCACCGCACTGGTCGTAGGAGTAGCGCTTGGTGTAGCCGCTTCCCGACGAGGTACCCACCGCGCCACGGGTGTTCTGGATGATGCCGCCGGTGAGGAAGAGGCAGCCCCGACCGCCGGAGGCCCCCTGACACCACTCGTCGTTGGTGGAGCCGGAGTCGTAGTTGTGGACGGTGAAGATGTCCAGCGCCAACACGGTCCCGTGGATGAACTCGTCGGAGGTGTCGTCGAAGGTCCGGTGGTTGCCGCCGTAGTCCACCGGCGAATTGAGGGCGTTGTCCGCCACGATGACCTCGTCGCCGGCGAAGATCCCCAGGATGTCCACGCAGGTCCCGGCGCCGGGGTCCGTGACGTAGGTGACGTCGTCCCCGATGATGATGTCGTCGCTGGCGGCGACGGTGACCCGTCCACGGAGCTTCCCGCTGATGACGACCTTTCCGTCTACGTAGATCACGCCCTTGAAGTTCGGGTTCATCACACGGTTGATGGGGAACAGGTGGTCGGCCACATTCGAACCCACCTCGTCGATGAGGTCTTGATTGACCGTGCCCGGATAGTCGAGCCACTGTCCGTAGCCGTCACTGGCCTGGAATCCGTCCGGGTCGTTGAGCTCGTCCGCACCGCCCAGGAAGCACTGACGGTTGCCGGAGAGGAGCGCGTCGTCAGCGTCCTGCCCGTTATGGGGATGCTCGGCCGCCACGACGAAATCGCTGCCGTACCACGCCCCGCACTGCTCGGAGCTCTCCAGCCCACCGGGGGAGCAGATCCACTGCCACCCAGGGCTCCACACCCAACCACAGCTTCCCGGGCTGGTATCCACCCGACCCGTCACCCAGTCCGGGTCGCTGGACTGGTAGACCCGGATGAAGCCTTCGTTGGCATCGTTGGTGTCGCCGTCGGCGTTCATGTCGATGGCCACGAACTCGATGCGGGTGGTGGCTTCACCGTACCCGCCGTTGCTGTCGCCGTCGAAGGACGTATTACCCTGGGCCGCCTGGTTTTGGAGCTTGTCCAACTCGGCGGTGCTGGGCATCTCGATCTCCGAGACGTACTCCTCGTAGCCTTGGCGGAAGTCTCCGTGGTCCGGGTCGGGTACGGTCCGCGCGGTGGTCACCGGACCGTGGAAGGTGGCGCCGCTGGAGTAGATCTTGATGCGGGAGTTGCTGTGCACCGGACCGAAGAGCTGATCGCCCCCACCGAAGCTGATGTTGGAGGGCTCCACGTCGGTGAAGTAGGCGTACTTGGAGAAGCTCTCCTGGTAGACCTGGGCGCGCCGGATGACCCGACCGCCCCCCTCGTCCTCCACCACCGATAGGATGGTCCCGAAGACGCCGTACTGCCCCGAGGTGACCCCGGTGGGCCCGGCGTAGAGCGACCGGGTCACGCCGGGGATGGCGTTCCCGTCGCCGTCGGTGACCTGGGCGTTGGACTGGAGGGTGACGTAGCCGTCGGCGGGATAGAGGTCCGAGTCGGCGTTCAGGTAGGAACGGGCCAGCTCGATCCCCGCTTCCGCGGCGATTTCGAGCTCGGACTGCCGGTCGTAGAAGCTGTTGACGATGAGGTGGTTGGCCCCGATGAGGGTCGCTCCGGCCACCAGCGATCCCACGATGAGGACCACCAGCACCGTCAAGACCAGTGCGAAGCCCGATTCGTCGGTGCGTACGTTGAAGTCTCTCATGATGTCCTTGCCTCGCCCCGGGGATGGTCCCCGACGGGCACTAGGGAATGGTGATCGTGTTCGAAGTCGTGAGGTCGGACAGGGCCGGCGTGCAGTCCTGCGCGGCCAGAGCGTAGCCGTAGGTCGCGCCGGAATTCACCGTCCCGTCCTGATAGGTGTAGGACGCCTGTCCCGCGGGAATGCTGAGGAAGGGGTCCCCCCAATCCGCGCCGATGGGCGTCTCCTGCCGGTAGATGACGTAGCGGACCACGTCCCGCTCACCACTGGACTCGTCGGTGGCAGGGGACCAGGTGAGTTCCGCCACCGGATCGCCGTTGGTGTCCGTGGCGTTGGCGGCGGCCAGGGCCGACCCCAGGATGGGGCCGTCTCCGCACGTCTGCAGCACGCCGAAGCCCGCGTTGGGCATGGCGATGAGGCGACTCACCTCGGTGATGCGCTCGTCGTCGCCGTCCATGCCGTTGGTCGTCCGGAAGGAGACCCGGACCGCCCGGATGGAGTCGGCGAGGGCCACGCTCCCGGTGTCCTCCGGTACCCCGTGGTAGACGACGCTGTGGGACACCGGAAGGCTCGCTTGCGGGATGGTGTCGATGATGGAGGCGGAGCTGGCGTAGTCCACCTGCCGGAAGTACCGGAAGAAGGGCACGCTGTCCTCGGCCACCAGAATGTTCTGGGCCACGAGCTCCGGAGCCGCGTCGTTCACCTGCCGATACAGGACGTAGTCGTCGGAACGCGAGGTCACGGTGTCCGGCGAGAAGAAGAACATCAGGAGCTCCGCCGGACTCGCCGTTCCGGCGCCCGACTCGTACAGCGTGTCGGGCCACTGGAAGGAGGAGTTGGGCAGGTTGATGGTCGCCCGGGGCACGGTGACCTGTCCCGAGGGCGCATCCACGTCGACGTACGCCGCGAAGATGTCGTTCTCCACATTGGTGGCGTAGTCGGAGCTGAAGGCCAGGATGTCGTCGTCGGCGTGGACCAGGACCGGCTGACTTCCGGGCACGTTCGTCCCCAGCGTCGGCACGTCCGTGGCCATGGTCTCCACGACGTAGCGGGCGTTCCGGAGCACCGACATGCGGTCGAGGCTCCTGTGGAAGGCCGTGTTCTGGGAGGCGACGAAGCCCAGGGCTCCTGCCACGACCACCCCGTAGATGGTCAGGGCGATGATGACCTCGATGAGCGTCATACCCTTCCGGTCGCGGTGCAGCGGCGTGGTGCTCACGGGGCCCCCAGAACGAGCTTGCGGGATACGGGCTGCTTCAGCCGACCACCCTGGACGGTGACCACGATCTGCGTCCGATCCCACGTTCCAGCGTCGGGGAGGTCGTCGCTCATCCGGGCGATCTCCGTGGTGCGGGTGAGGCTGTCCAGACCGGGTAGGTTCGTCTCGGTGGCGGTGTAGATGCTGTCCAGGACCGGATAGCGCGGGTCCAGGGAGATGAGGGCCAACCGATCCTCGACGGCCTGAAGCGCCTTGAATTCGACCTCGGCGTCGGCGGCGGGCTGGAGCATCTGCCCAGTGGAGGCCGCGATGCCCAGGACCGCCGTCGTCAAGATGAGGATGGCGATGGTGATCTCGACGAGCGTGAAGCCCGCCTCGTTCGTCTTCAGCATCGTTCCCGCCAGTGACCTGGGTCGTAGGAGAAACAGCGGACACGGCCGGTGGCTCGCTCGATCTCGAGTGCGCGGCCGTCCTCCGGGAAGTTGTCCTCGATGGACGCTCGTTCGGAGGTCAGGTAGATGATGGCCCGCTCGCTGGCGCTTCCGTTGCTGTGGAAGGTCAGCGAAGGAATGCCGTCCTGCGCCTGGGTGAGGGAGAGATCGGAGCCACTGATGGCACGGGCGGGCGAACCGCCTCGTCCGAACATGACGCCCTCCTGCAGCTGCATGATCGACGTCCGTTCTCCGGAGTCCACGTCTCCGTCGTTGTCGAGATCCTCGTGGACCCGGATCCGGCGCTGCGCCGTGTCGAAGGCCAGGATGACGTCGTGCTGTCGTAGCACGGCGTTCCGCTGCTGCGCGGCCATGGTGCTGCCCACCTCCACCAGCGCGGAATTCATCTGAAAGCCCTCGGGTCGCAGAATCGGAATGACGATGTTCGCCATGATCCCGATCAGGAAGAGGACCAGTAGCAGCTCGACCAGCGTAAAGCCGGCCCGATGTTCATCGTCTCGTTTCATCAGGTGTCTCACTCGTCGGCTCCCACGGAGTCCGCAGGAGCGGTCGGTTCGCCCCTTAAAGAATCAAGTTTCGTACCGGAAGGCCGTGCTACGGCTCGGGGGCCTACACACCGCCGAATTCCGCCACGTTCCCCCTCTACCCCGCCTTCGGGCGAGGTGTGCGGCACGGGTGGAATCCGCACAATTGTTCCCAGGGCGCGCATAGATTGCCGCTCCGTGGCGTCGGGTCGCGCGCACCGGCAGCAGGCAGGGGGGGCGGGGCCGCCCAGCGCCCGGGACGACCCACCTCCTCCAAGGTTGGCACCCGAGGGGCCGGGCGCCAGGGTATTCGACCCCCCTTAGGGGTAGAGCCGGTTCATGAGCCGCGGGAAGGGGATGAACTCCCGGATGTGGTGTCGTCCGGTGATCCAGGCCACCGTCCGCTCCAGCCCCAACCCGAATCCCGAGTGGACGAAGCTGCCGTACCGGCGGAGGTCTAGGTACCAGGCATAGGCCTCCTCCGGGAGGTTCTCTTCCTGGATCCGCGTCCGGAGACGGTCCAGGTCGTCCTCCCGCTGGCTCCCACCGATGATCTCCCCGTACCCCTCGGGCGCCAGGAGGTCGTCGCAGAGCACCGTTCGAGGGTCCTCCGGGTTCTCCTTCATGTAGAAGGCCTTGGCCTCCCGGGGATAGTTGTAGACGAAGAGTGGCTGGTCCCGACCCTCCATGAGGATCGCCTCGTCCGGGGCGCCCAGGTCCTGTCCCCATTCGATGTCGCGCCCTCCCTCCTGGAGGGAGGCCACGGCGTCGGTGTAGCTGATCCGAGGGAACGGCGGCGTCACAGCCTCCAGGGGCGCCGTGTCGCGCTCCAGGATCTCCAGATCCTCCCCACAGCGCTCCAGCGCCCGCTCCACCAGGTAGGCCACGAACTCCTCCTGCAGCCGCATGTTTTCGTCGGAGTCGGCGAAGGCCACCTCGGGCTCCACCATCCAGAACTCGGTGAGGTGGCGCCGGGTCTTGGACTTCTCCGCCCGGAAGGTGGGCCCGAAGCAGTAGACCTTCCGGAACGCGGGACAGGCTGCCTCCACGTAGAGCTGCCCCGTCTGGGCCAGGTAGGCCGGCTCTCCGAAGTAGTCGGTCTCGAAGAGGGTACCGGCGTGCTCGCCGATGGCTCCGGTGAGGATCGGGGTGTCGATGCGGGTGAACCCACGATCGTAGTAGAAGTCGTGGATGGCCTGCTGCACCTCCGCCCGCACACGCAGCCCCGCGCGCTGCTGCGCGCTCCGAAGCCAGAGGTGTCGGTGGTCCAGGAGGAAGTCCACCCCGTGCTCCTTGGGCTGGATGGGGTATTCCTCGGAGAGATGGAGCACCTCGAGGCCCTCCACCCCGATCTCGTAGCCACCCGGAGCCCGCTCGTCGGCCTTCACGGCGCCTGTGAGGCGGACGGTGGTCTCCTGGGTCAGCGTCTCGAAGGACGCCCAGACCTCGTCGGAGACCTTCTTCTGGAGCACGACGCCCTGGACCACGCCGGTGCCGTCCCGGAGCTCCAGGAAGGCCACCTTGCCGTGGCTGCGGGTGGTCTCCACCCAGCCCTGGACGGTGACGGTGTCGCCGACGTGCGCTCCGAGATCCTGGATTTCGACCATGTCCTCTGGGTGCGGAAGGGGTGCGGGCGGAGGGCGCTGCCTCCGCGAGGGCAAAGGGTATCACGGCGAACCCTCCAACTCCAGACGGAGCGGCCCCGGTTCGGCGGCCATGAGGAACTGCTCCGGAGGTCCGGCAGTAGGTCACGGGCGTGGAGGAGGCCCGGGGCTCGAACGAGGGGGAGGTGGGATGACGCGAGTCGCGCGAGGTGGATGGGTGGTGGCGGCCACGCTGGTGGCGGGGTGCACGGCCGGCACGGCCATAGAGCTGATGGAGCCGGTCCGTCCAGCGGGTTCGGCGGCGGTGCAACGGCTGGCCGTCCTTCCGGTGACTACGGAGACCGGGTCTCAGGACGCCGCTCCGGTTGTGGCCGACGCCGCCCTGGACGTCCTGGAGGCGGAGATCCTCCGACCCGAGCCGGTCCGGGAGCGCCTCGGTCGCGCCGGGTTGGCCGCCACCCTGGCCCGGGCCCTCTCCGACTACGAGGCCACCGGCATCGCCGACGCCGACGACCTGGCGGCGGTGGCGGAGGCGCTCGATACTCGACACTTCCTCCAGCTCCGGGTGGCCTACGGCGAGTCCGAGGTGCTCCGGAGCGAGCCCTTCGACGACGAGGTGGAGGACGAGCGACGACGGGACGTGCTCCTCGTGGCCCGGCTCTGGGAGGCTGGCGCCACGGCACCCCTCTCGGAGGCCACGGCCCGAGCGGAATCCGAGACCGGCTTCTTCTCAGACGGCCTGCCGGAGCGGGGCGCCATGATCGAGGACATCACTCGCACCCTGCTGGAGCGCATGCCCATCGCAGGCACCTCCTCCCGGTAGCCCGCCGTCCTTCTCCTGGTACCCGCAGCCAACCCGCGATCCGCCTCCTTTCGCGCCCAAACGATCTCAGGTAGTATAAATATCATCTGGTATCATTTCTCCCACGCGGCGGCCCCGTGATCGATCGACCCATGAAGCCCCAGTGGTTCCAGATCCTCCTCGCCCTCTCCCGGCAGCCCCGCCACGGCTACGGGATCCAACGGGCCGTCCTGGACCGCACCGACGCGAACATGCGCCTCTGGCCGGCCATGCTCTACCGCTCCCTGGGTACGCTGGAGGACGAGGGGTTCATCACGCAGGTGGACACCCCCCGGGGTGAGCCCGACGACGAGCGGCGCCAGTACTACGCCCTCACCGCCGCGGGCCGGACCCGGCTGGCCGAGGAGGCCGACATGCTGGCGAGCTGGGTGGCCGCGGCCCGAGGGAGCTGAGGAAGAGCCGCCATGAGCCGCCGAGCCCTGGGCGCCTACCGCCTCCTCCTCCGTCTCCTCCCCGCCGACTTCCGGCGGACCCGGGGGGAGGAGATGGAGCGTCTCTTCGAGGACATGCGCCGGGAGCGCCGGGAGGAAGGGCGGTCGCTGGGGCCGAGCTTCTGGGTCCCGCTCGTCCTGGACACCCTCCGTCACGCCGCCGGCCAGCGCTTCCGGGCCGCCGCATCCACCCTGGGGAGCCTCTCCATGACCGCCCTCTTCGCCGACCTGAAGTCCGCCCTCCGGTCCGTACGCCGGCAGCCCCTCTACGGGGCGATGATCGTTCTCATGATGACGCTGGGCATCGCGGGGAATGCGGCGGTCTTCAGCGTCTTCAACGGGCTTTTCCTCCGTCCGCTGCCCTTCGACGCTCCGGAGGAGCTGGTGGATGTGGATGTGCGCTCGCCCCGATGGAACCTGGACTACGTGAGCGTGGCCTACGTCGACTACCACCACTGGAGGGAGGCCAACGAGAGCTTCCAGGAGCTGGGAGCCTACAGCGAGCGGGGCGC
>JGI12048J13642_10696259_pt1 | contig 11953 bp, 6 predicted proteins | sample ElkSlonscriptome_16_FD_13642 | JGI IMG/M metagenome (IMG submission 13642) | reverse complement strand
AGAGCACGGCAAGGCCTGCTTCCAAGTCTCTGGCCAGTACGACCGACCGACCGAATTCTTGCAGGTCCTGTTGGACATCATTCGGGCGAACTTCGAGCCCTGCGTCCTGGGCACCTTGTTTCTGAATTCCAATCTCTGCTTCCTGTACGACGAGGTACCCGACGCTCCCTTCCAGCTCGGCTATGCCTCACTCACCAGCCAGCCCAATCAGGGCTTCGCGGCGTTCTGGGACGAGCAGGTGATCCCCTACCTCGAGCAATGCGGATACACCCTCGGCGGGGCCGACGGGGCCACCGCGGTCTATGCAATGGCATCCACCGGCCAGGAACGCTATGGGTACGACGCCTTCATGAATGACATTTCAACCAAGTTGGGGTCCGGATTCTCCGTCGAGGAAGCGACCGCCTTACTCGCCTCAGAGATCAACGAGGCTGTGAGCCCACCACGCAAGCGCGTGTATACGGGCTATTGCCTCGATCCGGCACTGGGGTCGCGCATCCGGCTGTCACTGTGGCTGTTCATTGCTGCGCACGAGCAGACCGTCCAGTAGACACCGGACAAGTCCTGTCGCATCCCTCTGGCCTAATGGCACCCAGACGAGCCTGGCGACGCCCCGGCCTGCAATCGCCGCGCCGTCGTTTTCCCGATCCAGACCAAGCGCAACAGCAACAATCGAGGTATCCCCCATGCCCAACGCCCGCACCCCCTGGCGCGCCGACTTCACCCAGGTACCGCCTACACAGCGGCGGCTGGGGCGTTACGCCCTGCAACTGTGCCGTACCCTGCCCAACCAGCCGAGCCACCGCAAGCAGCGCGAGGTGCTCGACAACCTCTGGCCCTTGGTGTTGCCGCTGCTCGATCCCGCCGCGCTGGCCCGCTGGTGCCCGGAGGCCGTGCCGGCTTTCGAGGAGGTCGACGAGGATGAGGACCTGCTCGACTGGGGCGAGGCAACCGAAGGCAACGCGGCCGCGCGCCTGCGCCGGCGCTTGCAGGCGCTGGTCGAAAAAGGCTCGGCGCGTGCCGTAGCCCGCTTGCAGGCCGCCGACGGCGCGTTACCGATCAACCCCGTCGTTGCTCTACTCGGTGACGCGATCGGCCTGGATACGATCGAGTTACGCGTCTTGGACTATCTGGATCAGCACCTGCTCTCCGAGCCCCTGCGCGTGTTGCTGCGGACCTCGGAACGGGCCAGCGCGCGGGTCAATCGTACCCGTCTGGCCGCGGCGCTTGATGTCCGCGAGCCGACCCTGCGCGCCGTGCTGGCCAGCTCGGCAGCCTTGCGCACGCTGGGCCTGGTGGAGGTGATGGACGAGTCCGATCTGGAGGACTACCTCCGCCCGAGCGACCTACTGCGCACGCTGTTGGATACTGAGCCGAAGGACGTCGACGGCTTGCTCGCGCTATTGATCGAGCCAGCACCGGCCGCTGCCTGGCAGCTCGCCGACTTCCCGCACTTGGCCGCGCCCGCAACGCGGTTGAGCGCGGCCCTGGCGCAGGCGACGCGCGCCGGCGAGGTCGGTGTCAATGCCCTGTTCTACGGCGCCCCCGGCACCGGCAAGACCGAATTGGCCCGCACACTGGCCGCGGCGCAGGGCCTGCGTGCCTATCAGGTGCGCAGCAGCGACGAGGACAATGACGGGCTCTCGCGCAGAGGCCGGCTGTCCGCCTACCTGCTCGCCCAGCGCCTGCTCGCCCGCTGGCGCGATGCCCTGCTGGTCTTCGATGAGATCGAGGACGTGTTCGAGGCCGGCGACGACCTGTCGTGGCTGCTGCGCGGTCGTGGTTGCAGCGGGGGTCGCAACGGGGGCCGCAGCGGCGGCGGGCAAAAGGGCTGGATGAACCGCATCCTGGAAGACAACCCGGTGCCGGCGATCTGGATCACCAACAGTACCGATGGCATGGACCCCGCCTTCCTGCGCCGCTTCCTGCTGCCGGTCGCCTTCAGCACGCCGCCACGCTCGGTGCGCCGGCAGATGGCCGAGCGCCACCTGGGCGATTGCGGCCTGCCGCCCGTGCTGCTCGATGAGCTGGCCGCCGACGCCGCGCTGGCGCCGGCGCAGCTGGGTGCCGCCCGACGCCTGTTGGAGTTGAACCGCGACAGCGCGCCGGAGCTGGCGGTGCGCGACGGCGTGGCGGCCATGCGCACACTGCTGCACGGCGCACCAGCGCCGCGACGGCGAACCGCGGCGACCGCCTTCGATGTCGCCTTCCTGAACCTGGCCGGCGAGATCACGCCCGGCGCCATCGTCCAGGCGCTGGACCGACGCGGCAGCGGCAGCCTGTGCTTCTACGGTCTACCCGGCACCGGCAAGACCGCCTTCGCCGAGGTGCTGGCCGAGGCGCTGGATCGGGAATTGGTGGCGCGCCAGGCCTCGGACCTGGTCTCGCCCTACGTCGGCGCGACCGAGCAGAACCTGGCGCGCCTGTTCCGCGACGCCGACCCGGCCACCACGGTGCTGTTGCTCGATGAGGTCGACAGCTTCCTCAGCGACCGCACCCAAGCGCGCCACAGTTGGGAACGCACCCAGGTCAACGAGCTGTTGCAGCAGATGGAACGCTACCCCGGCATCTTCATCGCCGCCACCAACCTGATGTCCGGCATCGACACCGCCGCACTGCGCCGCTTCGACTTCAAACTCCACTTCCGCGCCCTGACCCCGGCGCAACGCCTGCACCTGTTCGCCCGCGAGGCCCTCGGCGATGGCCAGGCAGAGGTGCCGGAGCTGCTCGCGCGGCATCTCCGCAGCCTGGATACCCTAACCCCAGGGGACTTCGCCACGGTCTGCCGCCAGCGCGCGCTGCTCGGCGAGGCACTGACGCCGGAGCAGTTCCTGCGGCGGCTGATGATGGAGTGTCGGATGAAGCAGGGGGAGGGGCAGCAGGCGGCCTAATTGCAGCGCGCGGGAATGCCGGTTCTTCTTAGGTTCCGATTGGCTGTGGGCAGTCAGCCAAGGAAGCGACCGGCGGAGAGCTGTCGAGCACGGAAGCGTACCAGCAGAGCGTCGTCGCTCGGCGACTGCCTCTCGACGATGGTGTTCCGTGTATCGCCGCCATCTCGGCGAGCATGTACGTTATAGGATACACTCGACGCCATGAGGTGCACGGCATGACAGCGGATGAGAAACGAGTCCCGATCGCATTCTACCGAACGGACCTTGGCACAGAGCCGGTGCGAGAACCGGATGAAAGGCGAAAATGATGATTGATGAAAAACACATTGGCTCCAGCCTGGAAGACTTTCTTCAAGAAGAAGGCCAATTAGAAGGAGCACGGCAAATTGCCGCTAAGCGCGTGCTGGCATGGCAGCTCCAGCAGGCGATGGAAAGCCAGCACCTCAGCAAGGTGGAAATGGCGAAGCGAATGCAAAGCAGTCGCTCACAACTTGATCGCCTGTTGGATCCCGACAACGACAAGGTGCAGCTCGACACCCTGAATCGAGCCGCGGCCATCGTCGGCAAGCGCCTCAAGATCGAATTGATCGACAGCGTGTCGCGCTGATCCGGTCAGTTTTCGATGTCAGCGAAACTGATTCGAAGGCTTTTCCCGGAGGTGGATGGATGCAACAGCGGACACTAACGATCACGGTCGATGCGAACGCGCGCCAAGCGTTGCGGGGGCATGCTGTGGCGGCCTTCCAAGCCGATGGCTACCTGGGCGAAACGCTGAATTTCGAGACGCCCGGCGCTTTCTTTGGTCAACTCACCGAACGGCGCTGGGCGCTGGTACAAACGCTCATAGGGGCGGGTGAGTTCAGCCTACGCGAGACGGCGCGGCGGCTCAGACGCGACATCGAGCGGGTGTCGGAGGATGTTGCCGTCCTGGTCGAGCTCGGGCTGCTCGAGCGCACGGCCAAAGGCGGCGTCCTGTGCCCGTTCCACGACATTGAGGTGCACATGCGATTGCAGCCGCAGTCGCGCGCGGCTGCTTGACGAACGCACTCTTGCGGTAGCCGGCCCGCAGTTTGACCCAAGTCACAACCATCCGACTCCGGTCCTGTTTACACTCGCGCTAGGGCAAAAGGCAAGACTCCGTGCGCGTTGTTGACCCCGTGCGCGTTGTTCGATTCCGTGAGATGCCTCTGCCAGAGGCGAAACGGACCAGGTTCGTTCAAAATTTCTCTACATTGGATTTGATCATTGCTGGAGTCATGGCATGCCATCCCCGTCTCGAGACATAATTCGCCAACTCTTCGACGACCACATCGCGGAGCACGCCACACTCCCTGACTCCGCGCGCTTAAGGGATTTCGGGGCCGAGAAGGCGCTGATTCAGGATTATTCTGGTCGCGTCATCTACGAGCTCCTGCAAAATGCGCTCGATCGTGCGCAACGACACATTCTGATTTGGTTCGAGCAGTCTTCAGGCCATCTGAATGTAGCCAACGACGGCGATTGTGTTTCCGTTTATCGGGGTCTGCTGGATAACAGACCCAGCGATTTTCATGCCCTGCTTAGCCTACACTCTTCGGCCAAGACGGCGAGTGAAAGTATTGGTAACAAAGGCGTCGGTTTCCGCTCGATCTTCTCGGTGACCGACGAGGTGGAAGTATGGAGCCGCACCGCGGGAGGTTTTTGGTGGGCATTGAAGCTGATGCACCCGTGTACTGCCGAGCCTGAACCCAGCGCCGGAACTCAGTGGACGGCGAACGAAGTGGCCAGCTTCTATGCACCAGAGCTGGTCCTCGAGCCGCCTGACGCTGCCGACTTCGCGGCGTTTCAGACGGTTGTACGGCTGCGAGTTCGTGAGGAAAGACGCGATCAGGTCGAATCGACGATCCGCAACTTAATCCAGCTCCCACTGAACTTCTTGGTTTATCGGGCGCGCGAACCTCAACTCGAAATCGAACTGACGATCCAGGAAACCGGACGGGAAGTCGGTAGCAGCATAAAGCGCGTCGATAACGATGCCGTGATCGCGACGAATACGATACCAGTGTCGGATGTGGTGAAGCGGGACACCGGTCTCGATCTAGACGAGGCCCAAGTCAGCGTCCTCGTCTGCCCGGCCGGCGAGGCCAATGGCGGCGACCATGCGCAAACCGGACTGTATTGGTCGCACCTGCCTACCGAGCAACGGAGTGGTTTTGGCATCCATATCCACGCGGACTTCTATCTCAGCAGTTCCCGCCGAAATCTGTCACTGTGTGATTTGACGTCAAACGAAGTGGACGTCGCATCTGACCCACCAGGCTGGAATTGACGGCTAGTCAGGGAGGCGGCCCGCCTCATCGTAGCGGACCTTTGGCAAAGGCCAGAGGTCTGCAGTCGACCGGATTTCTGGTTCTTGGCGACGCCGGAGCGTTGCGCCTGTGAGCATCTGAACTACGAGGTAGCGCGCCTGTTGCTGAGTGATGGGAAGAGCTTCGGCGAGCTCGCCGCGCGAACCTTTCCGGCGAACCCTCCGGGACCTTGGCTGCTGGAACGCTATGACCAATTCTTCAGCGCGCTAGAAGGCTGGTCGACATACGCTCATCACAATGCCGGCAAGGACGAGTGGCAGGGGCGGCAACTCAACCAATGGCGAGCACATCTGTTGGAGCAGGTCGAACGGACCGGTGCCTTGGTCCTACCGATCGTTGATCAGGGCGACGAGGACGCGCTGCAGCAACTTGTGAACCTGGCGCGTCCCCTGGTCAGAGGCCGGGCCGGTATACAGCGCGATGAGCACATCTACTTGCGTAAGGCGGCCGCTATCGGAACGCCCATCGTACTGCCCCAAGCCGTACGTAATCAGGGAATCTACGTGACCGCATTCGCACCCCCTGGCTCTGGCGGTAACGATACGGCGGCATCATACGGATTGCTGGAGCTCAGCCGCCCGGAGCTGCTGGCTCAATTGCGCCCAGGCAATAGCGTTCAAGAGCATCGAGAACTGCTCTTGGCAGCGGTTAGACTCGCTGCCGAGGAGCCGGCGCCCGGACGCGGCGAGTCGATCCTGCTAAGGGCGATTGGGCTGGATGCCGGCCCCGCTTGGCGCCTGATTGTGGACCGCGAAGCGGCGCTGGGAAGGTGTGGTCGCTCGCTGCGTCGACTGTACGTGCCAACGCGAGGGCAGGAGTGGCACAGAGCGGACGCCGTCGCACGTACCGACGGGGGCCCGTGGCCTCAGCTCGATGAGGCGGCGTTGGATCAGTTACTCAAAGCTGTCGAGCGAACTGGCGACACGGAACCGACCGTCGATAACACCTGCCTGCTGCTCGGGATCGGTGTCGTGCCGATCGGTGACGACGGTACGATCGAAGACTGGCCGCTGCCAGCCCCGTCGGTCGAGCTTGGTCGTGGTCTGCTGGAGGCTTGGGGACGCGACCTCCACCCCCTGTTTCGCCATGAGCAGACTGAGCGCGGCGCTAAGGCCCGCCAGCAATTGCGAGACGCTACCTGGCTATCCACGGAACTGTTCGACGAAGCTGCCTTGGACGGTAGGATCGAGCCTGGCGTCGGATCCGATCCTCCCTACGCTCCAATCGATCTATGGCGACAGGGTGCGCAGCGTGGATTCCGCACCAAACTGCTACCGCGACTGATTGTAAACCACGATGATGTGCCACCGGCCTGGGCATCGGATATTGGCATCGAAAATCCGCGAACGGCGAACTGCCCGGAGCGTATATCACGGGCGCTGGAGCGCCTGCGTGGCGATCCGACCTCGACCGAGAATGAACGCGACCTGATGGAGCTTTACCGCAATCTCGTCGCTGGTGCGTTGCGCGCTAACATGGAAAACGTGCCTCTGTTGTATCGCCAAGTCGAGCAGGACGGGCGCATCAGCCGCATTACCTGGGGCGGTAGGGATGACAGGATTTGGCACGATCCGGGTGAAGCTGCGTCTTCGGCGTTGTCGGCCTTTCGAGATGTACGCATTTGGGTCTATCGCGGTGCAAGCCGGGAACAGGCCGAGTCGCTAGGCCTGACGCATTTCGTCAACGCGCAAGCAGACATTCGCAGCGAGGGCAACCAACAGCCGGAGCTAGCGGACAATCTGAAGGAGTCTGTCTGGCGCGCCTTGCCGGACCTGCTCAGCGCAGCCGCCCTGGCGCGCGATTCATTCGATCATGGCGAGGCGATCAACCGGCAAGCGACGCTGACGATCGAGCATTACGAGCGGGTCTGGATCGAATGGGACTTCGAGGGCAAACGGGCCAGCCGGGGCGAAGAGGAACCGGGTGACGTCTTTCTGCGGCCGGGCGAAGAGGGAAGGCAGGCCGTGCTTTGCTTCGACGGCGATCGACTACCGCTGGTCGAATGCGCCTTTCCGCTCAGCGAACTGCTCTGTGGGAGTCGCGCATTTGGCTCGCTCTTTCGCGACGGGCTTTACGCTTGGCAACAGGGTGATCGTCGACAAGCAGCCCCGGAGCCGCCAAGCGTTCGCCGCTTTCGCCGTGACCACAACCTGACCGAGCATGACGTCCGGCATTGGCGCGACCAGCTCCAATCGGCGCGTCTGACCCCAGACCTGCGCGAGAAATGGCAGCCACGAGTCCGGGAAGTGCTCGAGAACTACGGCACACTAGTGGAGGGCCGACCGGAGCCAGGCGATACGATCACGCCGTACACCTGGAACAAGGTCACCAAGGATGTTGCAGAAACCGAACTGTACGGGCTGTTGGTAGAAGCTCTCGCCGACGCGCAACCATTGGAGGACTTGGTCCCCCCTGTGGACTTTATCAATTACCACCGTCAGCGCTTCATAGATCATCTAAAGAAATCCGGGGTCCGCTACATCGCAGCAGCAGCCGAACAGCACGGGTCGAACCAATGGAGTGAGGCCCTGTTGGAGAAACTCGTCGCGAAGTGCTACGAACCGATCAGTGGAGAAGAGCGCCAGCAGCTCAGCCATCTGAAATTCGACCCGGACCGCGTTCTGCGCGGTCGCTTCGAGCTTCAAGAGAAGGCAGACCTAAGTCCGAGCGAAGCAGCGCAGAAATTTGCGCGGGGCCAAATTTCACTTGATCGTCTCCCGGACCAAGCCGCAACCGTTGCCCTAAACGCTGTCGTCCCTCGGACTCTGGCCGCGCTCGCACCGGCGGCAGATGCCGACGAATGGCTGCGCCGAAGCCGGCGCAAGGCCGAAGGTGGCCAACGAGCGGAGAAGGCCGTACTCTCCCTCGCAGTCGCTCGTGCGAAGGACTGGCAGGAAACCGATCAGGTGACTTTCAAGAAAGCGGTAGACGAGATCGCGGCGGAGTTCGGCGATTTGGCGAAAGATCGCTCGGGCGACCTCACCGGCGACGACGTCATCGCACGATTTCTGCACGTCGCGGAGTACATCGGCAGTGCGGGCTTCGATGTGCTGGTTCCGGACCCGAAGCATTCGCGCTTCCTGAGGGTCGAGGTCAAGCGCGTAAACAGTGTTGTCGGCCCAGTCCGATTCTTCCTGTCCGATAACGAACGGGGACAGGCCCTGCGGCTTCGCAACGAGACGCATCCATGGCGACTTTGGTTAGTCGCGGGCAATAATGCGATCGCCGATGCAACCCAGCTACTCGACACGTTTGATCGCGGCCAGGTGCATCTTGACGCTCTATTGGAGGTCGGATTACAGCCAGGAGAGTGGGTGCTGATTGCGGATCTGACCGGCCCCTAAGCTTCACCTAGCACTGAGCTGATGACAATGAACTGATGACGCTGACGGAAACGCCCCGTTTGATGGTCTTTCAGATGAGTTCGACCGCGAGGTCGGATGAGAGAGAAGCCATCGGTGGCTTGGCGGGATTTCCGAGGACAGTATACGTAACTCCATTTACTACCCAAGTCAGCCCGCGTAGGGCGGAACGCGATAGCGGTTCCGCCACGCGAAGGCAAGCGTGCTGCCGCTCGTCGCCGTGAAATCCTCACGACCTTAGCCGAACCAGCCGCTTCTTCAGCTTGCCCAGCAGCTGGCGCAACATCTCGCGGGCCTCAGGGTCGAGGGAGCGAAGCGCATCGGGACCCGCGAGGCGTCGGTGCAGGCCCCGCACGATATGCGCGTTGAGGTTCTCGTCAGCCAGGAGTCGGAGCATCGTTTCGCTGGCGTAGGCGCATCGCAAGGCGTGTGCGCAATGCCGTCGGCGGGCAACGCCGCTCGGCCTCGGAACGTGCCGACTCGCGCGCAATGGCCTGGGAGCGGAGATAAGCATCGAGCACCGGGCGGTTGGCCAGGTACCAACCCAGCGCGGCGGGGGAAACCGGGGACGGGAAACCGGGGACGCGGGAAACCGGGGACGTACCACGATAAAATCACTACCGGCAGCCAGCGCCGGGCCGGGCCGCGCGGTCGCAGTCCGACGAACGCGCACGGCCGTAGCCAGAGCGTCGTCCAGATGCGTCGCCTGAACTTGACCATACGTGGCACTTCAGCCCCCCGCCCAATGGCTTGAACGGGCGACTGAAGTCGCCCGCCCCCAGGTGCCGGATCAATCCGGCGTACCCAGACGGCTTGCACGAGGCTGCCAAAGGCCAACCGCGGCGTGGCGGCGCGCCCGGACTCCAATTACCGTGACAGTTCACAAGATTACCCTACTCGCCGTCGGAGACCGCGGCTCTGCCCCTTCTCACGTCGATGATACCGCCGGAAGGTCCGATAGGAAACCGGGCGATAGGAAACCGGGGACGGATAGGAAACCGGGGACGTACCACGATAAATTCACTTCCGGCAGGCGCGCCGGTCTGCGCGGTCGCGGTCCAACGAACGTGCACTTCCGTAGCCGCAGCGTCGTCCGGATGCGTCGCCTGAACTTGATCCGTGGGACTTCAGCAGCCAGTCGCCATGGCCTGGAGTTGGCTCCAGCTCAGAAAGAGTCGGTAGTGGTGGCCCGGCAGCGAGCGGAAATCCCAACCCCGGTAAAATTTTAGCGCATTGTTCGCTTGCTAATCATCGACCTGGGCCTGGCCGCTGTGGAACGCCGACCCCGGGTGATCCTGTCGCAGTGGCTCGATGCGGTTTCCGGCGGCAGGCGGACGGTGCTCATTCGCCGCGCATCAGGGCGCCGATTGCGTGCTGAGCCGATGTGAGGGCAGTCGGCTCCTGTAGCGCTTGCCAGAATGCCTGCTGCTCCGCCGGCGTCAACGCAATGACCCGCTTCTCCGCGGCGCGGATCTCGCGATGAGGATCTCGAGATGGGCTTGGGCGACCACTACGGTTCACCCGTGAACAACCAGGCTGTCGCGACCCAGTTCGACGAATCGATGCGAGGCAAGCGCATCGTCCAGAATCTGGATGTTGGCGTCCAGCAAGTGTTTCAGCTCAGCGTTGCCCACGTTCCCCATTGCCATGAGCAGCAGCCTCGGCGGTCGTCCCGTCAGCAAGTGAGAGCTGACGAAATCTGCGTCTTTGGTAACCACGATACGGTCGTCCCGGCACGCGAGCTCTATGATGAACTCGTCGGCTGTGCTATTTCCGTCCGGCAGATCAAGTGTGTGCAATACGTCGCAGCAGTTTCAAATTTAAGACCATGATGTTATGAAGGACACTTCAGAACCTACTGGAGAGTCCCTTGATACTAAAGCCGAAGCCCGCGCCTGCGAAGTGGGTCATGAGACCGCTGGTGACCACGATTCGTGAGGTGCTGTGCGCTCTGCCGGATGCGCGCAAGTGAATCCGGGAAACCGGGGACGTACCACGATAAAATTACTACCGGCAGCCAACGCCGGGCCGCGCGGTCGCAGTCCGACGAACGCGTACGGCCGTAGCCAGAGCGTCGTCCAGATGCGTCGCCTGAACTTGACCATACGTGGCACTTCAGCCCCCCGCCCAATGGCTTGAACGGGCGACTGAAGTCGCCCGCCCCCAGGTACCGGATCAATCCGGCGTACCCAGACGACTTGCACGAGGCTGCCAAAGGCCAACCGCGGCGTGGCGGCGCGCCCGGACTCCAATTGCCGTGACAGTCCACAAGATTACCCTATTCTCCGTCGGAGACCGCGGCTCTGCCCCTTCTCACGTCGATGATACCGCCGGAAGGTCCGCGAGCGCGGCGGCGGCGATATTGGCTGTCGTTCGGGCGAGATGCCGGTGTTACCTGAGTGACCGGACTCCGATTTGACGGGCAAGCTGCCGATGGTCCACGCGGTAGCGTTCAGCCACCGAGGCGCAGCTTGGCGACCTCGCTTAGCGGGAGTCCCGTGTAGGCCGCGATGGTCGCATCGTCGAGGCTGCTGTCGCGGATCATAGTTTTCGCGGTCTGGCGCAGGGCGTTGTCACGGCCTTCCTCTCGACCTTCCTCTCGACCTTCCTCTCGGCCTTCCTCTCGGCCTTCCTCGCGCGCGTCCAGCATGAGCTGTGCCTCATCATGCAACGCACGCTCGCGCACGAAGGCTAGGCGGCGGGCCTCTTCATCGGCGCTCAAGGTCTTGAGCTTGTCGTAGGCCCGGCGGGCGGGCGTGTCGGTCATGGCGGACATTGCTTCCTCCTCTTGCCAATGCTCAAACAGGGTGATCCAGGCGGACAGGGCCGGCGGCAGCTGGCCGAGACGTTCGGCCTTCTTCAGCTCGATGACGTTGAGCTGGAGTTCTTCGCCGAGGCGGACACTCGGGGCATCGATATCGCGCATCTCGAAGCACCAAGTCGCCTGACTTTGATGCTCCGGCTCGCCGAATAGGTCGAAGTCCAACAGGTGAATGCCGATGACCGGGCAGAGCTGCTCGTAGGCGTCGCCGACGCTGAGCTGGTCGCAGATCATCTTGGCCAGGTAGTAGGTGCTGCGAGCGCTGTAGGCACGCTGACGGCGAACCTGCATCTCGATATTGTAGCGCGTACCATCGGCATCGACGGCGAGGATGTCGAGGATGATGTACTTGCCGTGCAGCTCGGAGGCATCGATGGCGGGATTGCGGACCGTGATGGACGTGATCGCCGGCGCGCGGTAGCGCACGGCGTTGATCAGCGCGATGAGCAGGTCTGGCTCATCGGCGAACAAACGCTTGAAGACGTAGTCGTTCTTTGGGTCGAGCAAGGTGGGCATGGCATTGGACGCGCG
>JGI12048J13642_10338431_pt1 | contig 11954 bp, 9 predicted proteins | sample ElkSlonscriptome_16_FD_13642 | JGI IMG/M metagenome (IMG submission 13642) | reverse complement strand
ACTCCTCGGCCTTCTTCGCCATCAGGCCGACGTTCGAGACGCTGCCCATGGTGGTCGGGTCGTAGGCGCCGTTCGCCTTACAGTCGTCGATGACGACCTGATAGACGGCGGCGTAGCTGCTGTCGGGGATGGTCGCCTTGCAGTCCTGGGTCTTGCCCTCGGCGTTCCACATCTGACCGCTGGTGCGGATCATCGCCGGCATCGAGGCGTCGATGATCACGTCGCTCGGGACGTGCAGGTTCGTGATGCCGCGGTCGCTGTCGACCATGGCCAGGTCCGCTCCGCTGTCGAGGGTCGCCTGGACCGCCGCCTTCGCCTCGGCCTTCGAATCGTCCGAGAAGTCCTCGATCGCCGCGAGCACGTCGCCGAAGCCGTTGCGCGGATCACCGCCGGCCTCGTCGATCGCGTCGCCGTACTTCTCGAAGAGGTCCGCGAAGTACACCTGCACGGCGTGGCCGAAGATGATCGGGTCGCTGACCTTCATCATCGTCGCCTTCATGTGCAGTGAGAAGAGGATGCCGTTGGCCTTGGCGTCCGCGACCTGCTTCTTCAGGAAGTCGATGAGCGCGGCCTTGCGCATCACGGCGGCGTCGATGATCTCCCCCTCGAGCAGGTCGACCTTCTTCAGCTCGGTCTTCGTGCCGTCCTTCGCCTCGTGCTCGATGGTCACGGTCGTGGCGGCCGGCACGGTCACCGAGAGCTCGGTGTGGCGGAAGTCACCCTCGCTCATCGTGGCGACGTGGGTCTTCGAGTCGCCGTCCCACTTGCCCATGCGGTGCGGGTTCTTGCGGGCGTACTCCTTCACCGCCTTCGGGGCGCGGCGGTCGGAGTTGCCCTCGCGGAGCACCGGGTTCACCGCGCTGCCCTTCACCTTGCCGTAGCGCGCGGCGATCTCCTTCTCCTCGTCGGTCTGCGGATCCTCCGGGAAGTCGGGCACCTCGAAGCCCTTCGCCTGCAGCTCGGCGATGGCCGCCTTGAGCTGGGGCACCGAAGCGCTGATGTTCGGCAGCTTGATGATGTTCGCTTCGGGCTTCTTGGCGAGCTCGCCGAGCTCCTTCAGCGCGTCGTGGGCCTTCTGCTCGTCGGTCAGGAAGTCCGGGAAGACCGCGAGGATGCGGCCCGCGAGCGAGATGTCGCGGGTCTCGACCGCCACTCCGGCGTCCTTCGTGAACGCCTCGATGATCGGCAGCAGCGATTGGGTCGCCAGCGCGGGGGCTTCGTCGGTCTTGGTGTAGATGATGGTGGGCTTGTCGGTCATCGGTTCCTCGGAAAGAGCTCGCCGAGGCGGCCTGGCCTCGGTCGGGTGAGCCTTTTCCCGCGAAACGGCCGCGCTTTCAAGCTCCCTCCACCCGAGTCCCCGCAGCTCCGCAGTCTTCAGCACTACCGCTTTTCCGGATGAGCTCCATGAGCTGTCCATGGCGACACCCACGATCGACGCTTCCGAGCCCGCAGAAGCCTCTCCCCTCGAACCCTATGACCGCGAGGCAGCGGTCGAAATCGCGGAGGTCAAGCATCCGGGCGGCGGACCGCTCAGCAAGGCGGCGGACGCGCTTCATCGGCCGCTGGACCGGATCGTCGATGCGGCGTTCGACACTGCCGTCGGGGAGGCGGTGGACCGGGTCCTCAGCGAAGCGGTGGAACGTATCCAGGACGCGTCGTCTTGGACCGTACGCGAGACGCAGATCGTGGAGAAGTTCCGCGACCGCGGCCACTCGGTCGGCACGCTTCCGGACGCTGCGAGCCTGACCCTCGAGCAGGTCGATGACGTGGTCGGACACCTGAATCGCAAGTACCGACTCTTGGCGTTCGCCGAGGGCACGGTCACCGGCGCAGCAGGCCTTCCGGGCATGCTCGTCGACATCCCCCTGGTGCTCGGCATCGCGATCCGCGGCACGACCGAGCTGGCTGCGCACTACGGCTTCTACCCGCTCGACGCGCACGAGAAGCGCTATGTGCTCGACCTGGTCTCGGTGGCAGCCTCGCCGACGCTGGAGATGCGCGAGGCCTCCCTCGGGTCGCTCGACGAAGCGAGCGCGGAGCTCGGGAGCCGTCGGTCCGAAGCGGAGACCGTGCTCGCCATGCAGGTGGTCGAGCGGCTCGCCGAGTCCATCGTCGCGCGTTTGGCGCGCGGGAAGATCGCGCAAGGCATCCCGCTCGTGGGGGCCTTCATCGGCGGCGGGTTCAACCGCTGGTTCGTCGGCCAGGTCATGCAGCTCGCCGAGGCCGTGTATCGGGAGCGCTTTCTCGTTCGGCGCTATGGACTGGAGGCGGTTCGGCGCGCACAGCAAGTGCACAGCTGAGACGCTCAGTCGCTCACCCCGAGCGATCCATCGCTCAGTCGCGCCCGGAGGTCCAGGACGCGAGCCCAGACGCCCTCGGCCTGCTCGGCGGTGAGTCCGATCTGGATCCGCCCGTCCCGGCGGCGGACGCGATCCTCGTCGTCACCGAAGGGAGCACCCGCTTCGACGGTCACGAGCTCACCGTCGCGTACGGCGAGCTCGACCAGCACGCGGAGGGAATCGACCTCGCCGCGCTCCAGGGCTCGCAGTCGGTCCGCGGTCTCGCGCGGGACGCTCGGAACGACGATTCGGGCGAGGTCCTGGCGCTCGTCCATCGCCGAGCGGTGGTCGAGCCCGAAGGCGACCGAGTTGTCCACGAGGAAAACGTGCACTGGATCGGGATAGACCATGAACTGCGCGGCATGAGCGTCGCCGTGTGCGATCAGGAACGCCACGACGTTGAGGTGGGCGAGATTGCGACGATAGCGGGGGTCGCTCTCGAAGCGCTGGGGATCGTAGAGCTCCGGATCCGGGTTGCCCGCCTCCCCGGGCACCGTGCCCTCCCGGCGAGCCTCGCCCATGCCCACCGAGCCATGCAGCCACAGCGAGAGGAAGCCGAGCACGCAGCGCGAGCCGGCCACCGGGTCGCGCTCGTGCCCGAGGCGCCGCCCGTAGCTCTCGGCCGGCTGGCAGTGGACGGCCGACGGCGGGATGACGATTTCCTCCGGGCGGAGGATCAGCGCCTGCAGCCGATCGGCCGCGAGCTCGGCGACGGGGTCGTTGAAGCGGGAGGCGCTCCCCAACGACCGCCACTTCGCATCGAAGACCAGGCCGCCCGGCGTCTGGAGCGTGAGCACCGCGGCCCCCTGGGCACCACCCGGCGCCGGAGCGGCTTGAACGAAGGTGAGGTCGGCACGCTTCATCGCCTCGCGAATCTCGGGCACCGGGAGGCAGTCACGCCGCACCCCACCCACGCACAGACGGGTCGGCTCGGAGACCTGCACGGCGCCGAGCTCGCCCATCGGTTCCGCTTCCGAGGGAAGACACGAGGCGAAGCCGAGCGCCACGCCGACCCCGACCGCCGCAACCGTGGCGATGCCGAGGGTCCAGCGGAGGGGACGCAGTCGAGGCTCGATGCGGGTGTCGTCGGAGGCTTGCAGGCGCCCTTCCTAAGGCGGCAAGGCGATAGCGGAAGGGGCGTGGACCAGCGGCCGGATGAGATGGGTCCAAGGTTCGAGACGGAACGAACGAAGGGCGAGCGCTTCCACGCTCGCCCTTTGGACGTCCGGTACGGATCGGTGCGTCAGAGGATCTCGAAGTCCTCGGGGTCGACCACGAAGAAGACCGGCTCGTCCTCGACCATTTGGCGCGCCTCGGCGACGAGCTGACCGGTCAGATCGTCCAGGCCCCGATGGACCTTCGCGCCGCTGATGCGCAGCCGCTGACCCTGCTGGATGTGAGCGTCGGACTCACGACCCTCGGGATCGACCACGAAGAAGGCGCGCTGGCCGTCTTCCTCGACCCAGAACCCACGGTCGGTGGGAACGGAGCGGACCACGACCTCGCCCTCCACGGTGCGACCCTCCCACTCGCCCGGCGAGTCCATCACCGCGGCGATGGGAAAGGCCTCGCCACGCGTGTTCGAATCGTTCGAGGATTCGTCGTTGGTGCCGGTGTTCGCGCGCTCGTCATTGCTGGCAGCGGCGCGGTCGTCGTCGCCCTCTTCCTCGAGAGGCTCCCAGGGGCCTTCGGTGGCTGCCGCGCCGAGCTCCACCTCGGCGCCGAGCTCCTCGTCGCCGGGTTCGCCGTTGAAGATGAAGAAGAGGACGAGGGCGATCACCCCCGCGGCCGCGAGCAGGCCCCATAGCCAGCCCTTACCCGAGGATTGCTTCTTCTGAATATCGATATTCGCCATTGATTGTCTTTCTTGTCTGTCGCTGTTCGTGTCTGTGGTGTTGGTGGTCGGGTTCAGGCGTAGCTGCGCTGCTCGGATGAGCCGTTGGAGCGACGCTTCTCGCGGGTCTCCTCGGTGCGGCGTCGTGGGCTGCGGCCTCGCACGACGATCGCCTTCTTCACGACCGGCTTCCGATCGCTGAAGATCTTCTCCTCGGCGCGCTGGGCCCGAAGGGAGCGCTCGTCGGCGCGAAGCGCGTCATCCCGGAAGCGGGGCGTTTCGTGGCGGTTGTCGCCGGTCCGGCCGGCGCGCAGCGTCGTGCGCGTCTTCTCGAGCACCTCGGAGGAGAGCTTCTTCTCCTCGTAGGCGGGCAGATCGAGCAGCGTCGCCGACGGGATGCCGCGTAGCCGCACGTTCTTCTCCTCCTCCTCGAGCTCCGCGTAGCCGACGGGGATCAGGACGAGCCGGTCCTCGTTCAGGAGGTCGTCGTCGATGTCGACCACCAGGTGGCTGACCTTCATCGTCTCCGTGTCCCCGACGAGGTGGTCCACCTCACCGAGACAGCGGTCCTCGCCGTCGCAGACCTTCCAGCCGCGGGGATCGCAGCTGTGGTCGGCGACCTCGTAGTCATCCATGCGCTGGAGCAGGTCGACCTCGCGGTCTTCCCCGGTCCGCCAACCGTGGCCGCGGTATGCTGGGCCCGAGAACATGCGGTCGTCGTCGTCGACGCTGTCGTAGAATCGCTCGAGCTCGGTCTCGGTCTCGTCGTCGATCTCACCGTCGCTCGGCCGCCGGGTGGGCGCCTTCTTCAGCCGCGCGGCGTCCATGCCGCAGAGCCTCACCCGGTTCGAGTCGGGCAGTGCGCGGAGGTAGCCGATGGGCACGAGATGGTGGTGCCCATCCATCGCGATGTCGGCATATCGAACGGAGCCGTTCGAATCGACGATCAGGTCGTGGACGCGCCCGTCCTGCTCGTCGCTCGGGAGCACGAGAGCCTGGCCGCGGAGGTCGCGGGTGTCATCGTCGAAGCTCGCCGATGAATAATGGGAGATGGGTCGAAGGGTCATTGAATCCTTTTACTGTGGCTGTGGAACCGTTTCACCGCGCGAAGAACGCCCTCGCGGGTGCACCACTCACAGAAAGCAACACCCATGCCGGCGGCTCTCGCCGCTCATGGTCCGCACTCAGCCCGCTCGAACGTGGCGAAGCGACACGAGCGCGTCCCGTGTGGGGCGGTTCCCTACCAGTCGGTCGGGTCCGCGAGAGAGGCCACAGTGGTCCCGGGCTCAGCTCTCGGCTGCGCGGTGGGGCTCCGGCTCGGTCAGCAGTAGCCGCACCTGATACGCTTCGGCCTGCGACTCCGCGAGGCGCTGCTCGGCCAGCTCCTTCATCTTCGCGCGCTTCGGGTCGCGGGCGACGCGGCGCCACATCCGCACCCGCTCCTCGAGGACGCGCAGCGCGGTGCCGAGGGCTCGCTCGATCTCGGCGCTCTGCGCGGCAAGGAGGCTGTGCTCCGCCAATGCGTGACCGGTATGGCACCGAAGCCGATGCTGACCCCCTCGACCCACCTGCCACATGGGTCCGCCGCAATCCGGGCAGCTGAGGCCCACTGGCTCGCCGTGGTCTTCGAGAAAGGGATAGTGCCCGCCACGCTGGAAAGTCCGCTCGGCCTCGCGACGAATGCTCTCCGGGATCGAGACTTCCGACGGCACCTCCTCGGCCAGCCGCGACCGGATCAGCGCAGGGATGGCCTCGGTGCGAGCCACGTCCGGGGGATCGGCGACCTCGATGGCGGCCAGCGGCATGTCCGGCGCTTCGGCCTCTTCGGGGTCTTGGACGAAGGTCGCGCCCCCACACTCCTTCACATCGAGCAGGCCCGCGGCGCCGTCATCGAGCCAACCGGAGAGCACCCCCGCCACCACTCGGGGCCCACGGGAGGCGGCGGCGGTCCGAAAGAGGGGGTCGACCGCCGGCCGGGCCCGGTTCTCCCGCGGGCCGTGGACCGTCCGGACGTGGCCGTCCCGTACGAGCAGGTGCAGGTTCGGCGGCGCGACGTAGACGCAGTTCTTCTCGAGCACCTCGCCGTTCGCAGCGGTGACGACCGGGAGCGGGCCCACGAGGTCGAGCAGCTTCGCGAGCATCGCCGGCGCGTCGGAAGAGGTGTGGCGAACGATCAAGACGCTCGCGCCGAGCTTCGCCGGCAGCTCGCTGAGAATCGAGCGCAGCACATCCGTTCCACCGGCGGACGCACCGAGGAGCACGAGGTCGCGGGCCATGAGATGTCTCTAGGGCCCCCGAGCCGGTCCGGTAGGGGGAGCCTCAGGCGCCGTGGCTGACGGCCCGCTATCGCGTGGGGTGGCCGAGGTTGACGAACGCCGCTCAGGATCCACTGTGCTCTCTCCCGCCGCGGTGTCGGAAGGTCCGGTCCACCGCTCGAGCGCCGATGAGTGCCAATGCGGCTGCTGTCCTTCGCGTTCCTCCCCTTCTTCTTCCTCCCCCTCGACCCCGCCGACATCGCGCCCGTCTCCAAGGCGCTCCCGTCGACCGTCGACCTCGCGCCGGTCGCGCGGGTCGCGACCCCCGAGCCCGAGCCGGTGCCCGGCCATCGAGCTGAGCCGAGCGGCTGCACCGCGGCGACGGTGCCCCTCGCGGAGTCGGTCTCCACGGGCACGCCCACCCGGGGCCGACTGACGCACGGCAAGTTCCTCGAGGAGTCCGAGCTGGTCCGTCACGTCGACGCGAGCGACTGCAACTTCTGGGGCACCGACGAGCTCGTCGGCGCCATCGAACGGGTCGCCACGGCGGTCGCGGAAGAGCACCCCGGTCACCGGCTGACCGTCGGCGAGCTCTCCAAGCGCCGGGGCGGCGACATCCGGGGCCACGGCTCGCACGAAAACGGTCGGGACGTCGACTTCGGTTTCTACTTCCTCGACGAGGCCGGGCTCCCCTACGAGCCGGGGCGGCTGATCCGGGTGCGGCGCGACAAGACCGCGCGCGCCGACGGAGAGGTCCTCACCTTCGACGTCGCCCGCAACTGGAAGCTCGTCGAAGCGCTCCTCACCGATGAGGAGGCGGACGTGAACATCATCCTCGTCGACGCACGCATTCGTCGCTGGCTACTGGCGCACGCGCGCTCCATCGGCGTCGCTGACGAGCTCTATCGGCACGCCTCCCGAGTGCTCCTGCGTCCGCGGCGGGGCGATCACCCGCACCGGAATCACTTCCACGTGCGCGTCTACTGTCCCGAGAGTGACGAGCGCTGCCGGGACTTCAACGGACTCTGGGACTGGGTGGAGCGGGCCCGCGCCGAGCGCGCCGCCCGCGCAGAAGCCGCGGTCACTCGTCCAGCAGCGTGAAGCGCGCGGGCTCGTCGGCGGGCCCGGGCGCCGCTCCGTCCACGACCAAGACCTGCACCGGCGGGTCCAGCTCGTAGAAGTAGCCGCGCGAACGAACGGAGATGGTCGCGCTCTGTCCGTTGTGGCGGACGACTCGACGGTAGCTCACCGCCTCGTTGCCCTGCCGGACGTGCCGGCGGTGGGCCAGCAGGTAGGACGCGAGACGAACCGCGAGATGGTTGTAGAGCCGGTGGCAGCCGTGACTCGTGCCGCGCACGATCGACCGGTAGCTCACCGATCCGTGGCTACGGATGCCCTGGTCGAGCATGTTGATTTCACCCTCCCCCGTCTCCCGCGGACGGTGGTGGACGAGCATCGCCAGTCCATAGGCCGACTGGTAGCCGGGCCTCAGCAGGTCTTCGTTGGGCCGCCAGTCGGAGCTCGGTCCGAGGGTGAGGGCCTCGTCGGGCGTCGACGGGGGCGGTAGCCACGCGGGGCTGGCCACCACGTCACGCCAGACGAACTCGCCGGTGGGAGACTCGAAGTACTTCTCCCGGACCCAGCCAGCTTCGTTCTCGGCTTCCTTCACGCCGCCGATGGTGGTGGGCCAGCGCACCAGGGCCACCGGCTCGTCCCCGTCGAGGGCGTAGACGGTGAGCACCGGCCGCACCACGTCGTCGCGGCCGTAGCGACCCACCGAGTCGCCGCGGTGGAGCTCGGCCCACAGGACGCGGCTGCCGTCCCCGCTGCGAAAGTGGGGGGCGGGCGGGAGCCGGAGCGCGACGCGGTCGGGGAGCGTCTCCAGAGTCTCCCGAGTGCGCTCGGGGCTGGTGAGCCCGAGGGCGCGGGCGGCCGTCTCGGTCGCCCGCGCAATGAGGTCCGGGGCGCCATTCGGCGCGGCCGGTTGATTCGCACGAAAGCGCAGCTCCTCCGGGTCCAGCTCGCGGCCGAGGATCGAAGCGTGCGCGTGGGCGGCGCTGCCGTCCGCGAGCAACCCCGCAGCGTCCGCGACCCGCTCACGAAGCGTGCGAAGCGTCGCCTCGTAGTCGAGTTGGCGACTGTCCCGGGCCAGCGCTTCGACGGTGTCCGCGGCCAGGTGGCCGCGCCCCACGATCAGGTGCTTGCGCTGGAACGCCCGCATGGCGCGCATGGTGGTCGCATCGAGCGCACCCCGCTGGACCTCGTCGAGCTCGATCGACCCTTCGCACGCCAGGTGCTGCTGGGCGGCGTCGATGGCTTCGAAGGCCCGACGGGAGCGGAGGTATCGTTCGTAGAGCGCGCCGTGCTCGGGATGGCCCTCGAGGTCCTCGGGCTCGCTCAGATTGTCGTCGTCCTCGAGGATGCGCTCGACATAGGCGCTTCGGCGCTCGTGACGCTGGGCGAAACGGCCGCGCATTTCCTGGTCCCATCGGAAGCGGATCTGGCCGTCGAAGTCCTCGAGCGGTCCGTCGTCGATCGCCCCGTGGCACCGGTGTCGATCCTCGTCGTCCATCCGCCCTTGCAGGACGGAGCGAGTCGGAAAGATGCCGTAGAGCTCGAGGAAGCGACGTTCGCCGTCCTCGTCGTCGAGCGCGCCGAAGTCCTCGTTGGCCAGTGCGAGGTAGGTGTCGCGGTAGGGCTGCTGGCCGCGCTCACCCAGCTCGGGGCTCTCGCGCAGCAGTCGTGGAGTCCAGTCGTCGGCCAGCGAGACGACGGTGTAGTCCGAGCCGTCGCAGGCCTGCCGGTCGGTACGCTGGCCGTCTGCATAGACCGGGGCCGGGTCGGCACAATCGGGCTCGGCGCCCACGGGCGCGCTCACCGTGCTCCCGGCGGCTCGCTCGGCGCTCGGCGAGCGGCCTGCGTTCGGCGCGTTCGCCGAGCCCCCGGCGGGCGAGGGGCCGGGACGTTCGCCCAAGGTCGTCCCCGAGCAGGCCGAGGCCAGGAAGAGAAAGCCAACGACCATGGAACGAGTGAGCATCGCTGGAAGAAGAGCAAAGGTCCTGCCAGGAACGTGTTTCTCGGCTCTCGGGCCGATCGAGGGTCGAATTCCGTGGCGACGCTGCGGCCCCGGAGCGCCATCGGGTCGCTTTGCCACGGGCCGCCCCACCGGGGAACGGGGCAGGGCGCCCTCCACGGCGCGGCATGTCGCCACGCCGTGGCGGAGTCGTGACGGTCGCGAGCCGCTCGGGGCGCGGACGACCGACGGAACGCGCTCTGCAAGTCGATGAGGGTGCACGCGAAGACAGACACGAACGAAAACAAACACCCATGACCCGCAACCACACCCTCGTTTCCCTGACCCTGATCGCTCTCACGGCCTTTGCCTTCGGCGACACCGACCCTTCGGCGAGCGCGCAAGGGCGCGCAACCGGGGAGTCGGTTCGAGTCGGCGTGGGAGGCGAGGTCGCAGCGATCAGTGGCGACCGGCTACGCCTCGGGGAGGGCCCCGACGCGATCCTCGTCGACCTGGAGGGGATCGACTACTTCGACGAGCGACGCACGTGGCGTGGCCTCCGGGGTGAACGCGTCATGGTCTACGGCCGTTTTGCAGAAGGCAACCGCACCATCGACGCCAGCACGGTCTTCCTCGACGAGCTGAGCAGCTACGTGCACGCCGGCCCGGAGGCAGAGGCCGCGTTCGACCGTTGGTCGTCGCCCGCCGCAGAGGAAGGGACGGCCGGCATCCGGAGCCGGGTCGTCGCCATCGATGGGGGAGTGCTCCGCCTCGCCTACCCCGAGGGCACCTTCACGGTCGACACCACCGACCTCCCCTTCGATCCTCTGGACGACGATGGGGCCGTACGGATCTCCGTCGGTGACCGGGTCGAGGTCTGGGGCAGCCTCGAGGGTGACCTCTTCGACGAGCCGACCCTCGTCGCCGCGGACCTGACGCTCATCGCCGCGGGCGCGCGTCACCCCGACGAGTGAGCTCGGAACCCGACGTCGGAAGAGGCCCCCGCGTCGCGGGATGGATCGGTCTCGCTGGCTGCGCGGTCGCGCTCGCGACGGACGCGGCCACCGCCCTGCTCGTGGAGGACTACGACTACGTCGCCGACACGATCAGCGATCTCGCCGAAGGGCCGTGGGCTTGGCTCCAGGATGCCGGGCTCTGTGCCTTCGCGCTCGGCCTCGCGGCGAACGCCGTCTCCTTCTGGCGTCAGCAGCGAGGCGACCGACGCGGCATGACGGGGGCCAGCCTGCTACTTCTCGCCGCGGGAACGATCGTGGCGATCGCGCTCTACGATGCCTATGGGCCGCGAGAAGGCTGGACGGTTCACTACGTCTTGGTGGTGAGCTACGCCGTGCTCCACTTCGCGGCCTCGCTCCTGCTGGGTTCGGCGCTCCAGGACCTGGCCCCCTGGGCCGCCAAAGCGAGCGTTGCGAACGCGTTCCTCTTCCTGCTCGCGGCCGTGCCCTTCTACTGGTTGCCGGACCACTGGGACGGGATCTACGAGCGAGGCCTCGCGGCCCTGGTGCTCGGATGGCTCACGACGCTCAGCATCGTGAGACTGCGCCGACTCCAGCCCGACTGAACTGGAATCGACCGATCCGGCGCGCCGACCCCCGCTGGAGGAGGGCGAGGAGCCCCGACGAATCCTTCGCGAAGGCTGGGGAGTGGGTCAGTCGGACTGGCCGAGGCCCCGGATGGCGATGCGGGCGGTGATGGCGTCGGTCGCCAGCAACAGCGCTTCGTGGAGCGGCTGGCCTTCCCGGTAGTCGGGCTCGAGGATCGCGTCGACCCGGTGGAGGGCGTCGGAGTCGTCCTCTTCGTCCCACTCGCCCTCCTTGTTGAGCGCGAGCGCGATACCATGGCGGTCGGCGATGAGTGCGAAGGCGGGCATGTCCGATTTGCCGTCGCCGACGTAGACCATGTGATCGATGGGGACGTGCAGCTCCTCTTCACCGATGGGTTGGTAGGGGTCCGGCGGGTTGCCCTGGACCTCGTCGAGGCCACGAGCGATCTGGAGGAGGTAGTTGGCCTTCTCCTCGTGGGTCACGACCTTCCGCGACGCCGTCACGACCCCGTCGTCGTCGAAGGTGAGCTCGCACGCCCAGAGCCGCTTCAGCTCGTCGGTGATCGGCGACTCCTCGAGGATGGTCCGGATGCCGGCCGAGACCACGTAGAACTCCACCTCCACGTCCTCGATGCGGTCCCGCGCTCGTTCGCGGATGGCGTCGAAGATCTCCTCGACGCCGGGCATCAGCTCGAGCGCGCGGCCGGCTTCCCGGAGATCGTCCTCCGTCACGCGGAGCTCCTGCAGCAGGAAGAGCCGCGCGAGGGAGCCCTCCCAGCCCTCTTCGACGAGCGGCTCGAGGCGCTCCTTCCGGAAGGTCGCCGGGTCCTCGCCCATCTGCCGCAGGATGGCGTCGTAGCTGTCGCCGGCGAGGGTGCCGTCGTAGTCGAAGACGAAGGCCAGCCGCTCGAAGGTGGGGCGTGTCGGTGTGCTCATGGGGTCGAGACGAGCG
>JGI12048J13642_10885405_pt1 | contig 11955 bp, 9 predicted proteins | sample ElkSlonscriptome_16_FD_13642 | JGI IMG/M metagenome (IMG submission 13642) | reverse complement strand
ACGGCGGCCCTCTTCGAGTCGCTCCTGCAGCCGCTCTGCGTCCTGCTCACGGTGCCCATGGCCCTCATCGGCGTCTTCCTCACCTTCTACCTGGTGGACGCCAGCTTCACCCGGGAGGCCTACATCGGCGTCATCATGATGCTGGGCATCGTGGTGAACAACGCCATCCTCCTGGTGGATCACGTGAACGGGGTGCGGGCCCGTCGGCCGGGACTGCCCCTGGGGGACGCGGTGCTGCAGGGGACGCTGGAGCGGGTGCGCCCCATCCTCATGACCACCGCCACCACCGTCCTGGGCCTCCTGCCCCTCGTCATGTTCGGCGACGCGGCGGGCTCCAACATCTGGGACGCCCTGGCGTTGGTGCTCATCGGAGGGCTCCTGGCCTCGACCCTCTTCGTCCTCACCGTGACCCCGGCCCTGTACGGGCTCCTGGAGGGGTGGGCGGTGGCGGTGCGGGGGCGTCCAGAGGGTGGGCTCGCTCCGCCGATGCCTCCGACCACCGACCCGCCCTCCAACCCCCTGGGGCCTTCTACTATCTTTTCAGGCTGACCAGACCCTACCCGCCGTCCGCGACAGCCGTCGCGGCTCCCCCCCGTTCCCGCCATGACCGACGCCGCGGGGCATCGCCCCCAGAAGCGCGACTTCATCCGCCAGATCGTCGCCGAGGACACCACGTCCGGGCGCTACGACGGCGAGGTGGTGACCCGGTTCCCGCCGGAGCCCAACGGCTACCTGCACATGGGCCACGCCAAGTCCATCTGCCTGAACTTCGGGATCGCCCAGGAGTTCGGGGGGCGTTGCCACCTCCGATTCGACGACACCAACCCGGAAACGGAGGAAGAGGAGTACGTCCGGGCCATCCGGGCGGACGTGCGCTGGTTGGGGTTCGACTGGGGCGACCACCTCCACCACGCCTCGGACTACTTCGAGCGGATGTACGAGGCCGCCATGGTCCTCATCGGGAAGGGGCTGGCCTACGTCGATTCCTCCTCCCCCGAGGAGATCCGGGAGGCCCGGGGCACCGTCACCGAGCCCGGGCGGCCCACGGCCTATCGGGACCGCTCTCCGGAGGAGAACCGGAAGCTCTTCCGGCGCATGCGCGACGGCGAGTTCGAGAATGGCGCCCACGTGCTTCGGGCCAAGATCGATCTGGCGTCGCCCAACATGATCATGCGGGATCCGGTGCTGTACCGGATCCGCCACGAGGAGCACTACCGCACCGGCGACGAGTGGTGCATCTACCCGCTCTACGACTTCGCCCATTGTCTCGAGGACGCCTTCGAGGGCATCACCCACTCCCTCTGCACCCTCGAATTCGAGAACAACCGGGAGATCTACGACTGGGTGCTGGATCACGTGGGCTTCGACGAGCCCCGGACCCACCAGTACGAGTTCAACCGCCTGAATGTCGAATACACCGTCCTCTCCAAGCGACGGCTCATCCGACTCGTCCAGGAGGGCCACGTGGCGGGGTGGGACGACCCGCGCATGCCCACCATTGCAGGGCTCCGGCGCCGGGGCGTGCCGCCGGAGGCGGTGCGGGCCTTCTGCGACATGACGGGCGTCGGCAAGAACAACTCCCGTGAGGACCTGGGGAAGCTGGAGTACGCCATCCGGGACACGCTGAATCCCGTGGCCCCCCGGGCGATGGCGGTGGCGGACCCCCTCAAGGTGGTCCTCACGGACTACCCGCAGGAACATGTGGAATGGCTGGAAGCGCCTCTCTACCCGCGTGACGTTCCGCTGGAGGGCACACGGGAGGTCCCCTTCGGACGGGAGCTCTGGATCGAACGCGAGGATTTCGCCGAGAATCCTCCTGCCGGCTTCCGTCGCCTGGTACCCGGCGAAGAGGTGCGGCTCCGATATGGCTACGTCATTCGCTGCCACGACATCGTGAAGGACGAGGAGGGCCGCGTGGTCGAGCTGCACTGCAGCCACGATCCCGAGACCCGCGGAGGCGACGTCCCCGACGGTCGGGCGGTGCGAGGTACCATCCACTGGGTGGCCGCCGCTGAGGCCCGCCCGGCCACCTTTCGCCTCTACGACCGGCTCTTCTCCGTCCCGGATCCGTCCGGGGCCGCTGCCGACGACGAGGACGTGGATTTCCTGGACCACCTGAATCCCGAATCGCTGGTGGAGACCTCCGGCTGGGTGGAGCCCTGGGTGGACGAGACCGAGCCGTCGGTCCGCCTCCAGTTCGAGCGACTGGGGTACTTCTGGCGGGATCCGGTGGACGGCCGCCCAGGCACCTCCGACGACGCGGAGGCCCCCCGGGTGTTCAACCGCATCGTCCCTCTGAAGGACACCTGGGCGGCCCGCCGACGAGCCGTGGAGGAGAAGGAGGCCCGCGCCGCCCGTGCCGCCGCGGAGGCCGAGCGCCGGCGGAAGCAGGAGGCGGGCCCCACCACGCCGGAGGAGCGCATCGCCGACGCCCGAAAGGAGGCTCGCGCCACCGACGACGAGCTCGCCACCCGATTCGAGCGCTATCAGTCCGAGCACGGCCTCTCGCTGGAGGAGGCGGACGTCCTCACCGCCTCCCGCACCGTCTCCGACTTCTTCGAGGAGGCGCTGGAGGCGCACCCGGCCCCGGGTGCGGTGGCGCCGTGGCTGGTCAACGATCTCCGGGGGCTCCTGCCCTCGGACGCCGACAGCGTGGCGGACCTCCCCTTCGACGGGAGTTCGTTGGGAGAGCTGGTGGCGTTGGTGGAGGCGGATCGTGTCTCCCGGCGTGCCGCGAAGGACGTCCTGGCCGCCATGGTGGACGAGGGCACCGATCCCGCGACGCTGGTGGCCGAGATGGGTCTGGAGAAGGTCTCGGATTCCGACGCCCTGGGCCCGGCCGTGGACGGCGTGCTGGCCGAGTGGCCGGAGAAGGTGGCGGAGTACCGCGACGGTCGCTCCGCCCTCCTGGGGATGTTCGTCGGACAGGTCATGAGGGCCACCGGCGGAGCCGCCGACCCCAAGGCCGTGAAGAACCTCTTGAGAGCACGACTCGACGACCCGAAGGAGCATCCGTGAGCCTGCGCGTTCGATTCGCCCCCTCGCCCACCGGCTATCTGCACGTGGGTGGGGCCCGCACCGCCCTCTTCAACTGGCTCCTGGCCCGGAAGGAGGAGGGTGTCTTCATCCTCCGCGTGGAGGATACCGACCAGGCCCGCTCCCGCGACGAGCACACCGAGGCCATCCTCCACGGTCTGAGCTGGCTCGGGCTGGACTGGGACGAGGGCCCGTACTTCCAGTCCGACGGGGTGGATCGGCATCGGGCCGCCGCCCTGCAGCTCCTGGAGGAGGGGAAGGCGTACCGCGACTTCAGCGACCCCGACGAGATCCGTGCCGAGGCCGAGCGTCGCCAGATGCACGCCAGCCGGGTGGCTCGGGAGCGAGCCGACGCGCTGCCGGAGGGCGAGGCGGAGGAGCGCGCCGAAGCCGGCGAGGCTCATGCCATCCGCTTCCGCGTCCCTTCCGGCGAGACCCGCTTCGCCGATCGGGTGCACGGCACCATGCGCTTCGGCAATGCCGACATCGACGACCTGGTGATCCTGCGGAGCGACGGCACACCCATCTACAACCTCGCCGTGGTCTCCGACGATCACGAGATGGGCATCAACCTGGTTCTCCGGGGCGACGACCACCTGAGCAACACCCCCAAACAGGTCCTCCTCTATCGGGCGCTGGGCTACCCCGAGCCGGAGTTCGCCCATGTGCCCCTCATCCTCGGCGCCGACGGAAAGCGGCTCTCCAAGCGCCACGGAGCCACCGCGGTGGGGGACTACGAGGAGCAGGGGATCCTTCCGGAGGCCATGCGCAATTTCCTGGCCCTCCTGGGCTGGAATCCCGGGGACGACCGGGAGGTCTTCCTGGAGATCGACGAATTGGTGGAGGCCTTCAGCTCCGAACGGATCCTCAAGAAGAGCTCGGTCTTCGATACCGAGAAGCTGGAGTGGCTCAACGGGCGTCACCTCGCCGAGATGCCTGCCGGGGAGCTCCTGGACCGGGTGCGGGGTCGACTCCGGTCGGTGGAGGATGCGGACGAGGCGCTCCTCTCAGACACAGCCTGGATCACCCGGCTGGTGGACCTCCTGAAGGTCCGCTCCCGCACCGTGGACGAACTCGCCGACGGGGCCCTTCCGTTTGTCTGCACCGAGCTGGTCTTCGAGGAGAAGGCGGTGGCCAAACACTGGGAGAAGGATCCTGCGGCCGCCGAGCAACGCATGGAGCGCCTCCTGGAGGTCCTGGAGGACACCGAATGGGCCCTCGATCCGCTGGAGGAGGCGATCCGGGGCGTGGCCGACGATCTCGACGTGGGTGCCGGCAAGGTGATCCACCCGCTGCGTCTCGCGGTGACGGGCCGGCAGTCCAGTCCTGGGATCTTCCAGGTGCTGGTGCTCCTAGGGCGCGGACGCACCGTGGAGCGGCTCCGATCCGGCCTCGAGCGGGTCCGTGCCCTCTGAGATTCCGCTTTCTTGACACTGCTTCTGAGCCCACATTAGGATAGCGTTCCGCCGTAGCCGAGGCGGTGCTCCCCCCCCTCAGCCTCATAGGCGTAGATTTGGCCCGATCCGACGCGACTTCGCAGGGTGATGCACTTCCCGGGCGCCGGATGGCCGAAGCTGCCGCGCCCACCGAGATCGAGCGAAAGGTGCTGGACTTCATGGTCCAGTACCTCCGGGCCAACACCTACCAGCCGTCCATCCGGGAGATCGGCGAGCGCTTCGGGATCAAGAGCACCAAGACCGTCTCGGAGCATCTTCAATCGCTGGCCGAGAAGGGGTTCCTGGAGCGTGATCCCAGCCGCTCCCGCGGCGTGCGGATCCTCGGGGTGGATCTGGCGCCGGAGACCATCTCCGTACCCTGCTACTCCACGCTTCCCACCGATGGCAAGGGATTCCAGGGGGGCGAGGCGGATCTCCACCTCTCCGTGGACCGACGTCTGGCCGGGAGCCAGGGGGCGGTCTTCGTCCGGGCGGCCGCCGACCATCTGGCCGTTCTGGGCGTGCACGAGGGTGACTTCGTCCTGGTCGAGCCGGCGCAGGTGGACGATGTCGCGGATGGCGCCGTGGTGGTGGCCCGGGTCGGAAACGGCTCCTGGTTCCATCGCATGAGCCGCAACAGCGGGGGCATCCGTCTGGAGTCCCTCCGGCCCGGCGGGGAGACCACGGTGGTCGAGGATACCAGCCGCCTGCATCTGCTGGGCTGCGTGACCGGCTTCTACCGCCGGATGGACGAAGGCCCGGCCGTGGTCAACCTCACGCAGCACTAGGCAGTTTCCGGGTGTCGTCTTCCGGCGTGCCTCCGGCCGGCGCCTCCGAGGTCGGCCGCACCTCCACCTCTGCCCCCCGGAACGACCCGTCGGCCTCCGTCGAGGCCGAGGATCTCCTCTGGATGGCTCGCGCCCTGGAGCAGGCTCGCGTCGCCGCACTACGCGACGAGGTGCCGGTGGGTGCCGTGGTGGTCCGTGACGGACGACTCCTGGCCGAGGCCCACAACCGGACCCTCATGGACGCCGATCCCACGGCCCACGCCGAGGTCGTGGCGCTGCGTCGGGCGGCGGCCCGGGCCGGGGCGGCTCGTCTCCCCGACTGCACCCTCTACGTGACCCTCGAGCCCTGTGCCATGTGCGCCGGGGCGACGGTCCAGGCCCGGGTGCCCCGGGTCGTCTTCGGGGCTCCGGATCCCAAGGCGGGGATGGCGGGAAGCCTGGACGACCTGCTGCGCGACCCTCGGCTCAACCACCGGTGTGTGGTGCGCCCGGGGGTATTGGAGGCGGCGTCCGGGGACCTGCTTCGGGCCTTCTTCCGGGCCCGGCGATGATGGGTCGGCTGCCTGCCCTGGCGATGGCGATCGTCCTCACGGGGTGCACCGTCGTGGTCGATCCTCCGCCTCCTCCGGGTGGCGAGCCCGCCGGCGATGTCCGCGCCGACCCCCCGCCCACCGAGCCGGCGACTCGCCCCGCCGGCCCCGGGGCTGCCGCTCCACCCGACGATTCGGCAGCGCCGCTCCGACCCCGGTGGCCCTCGCGGACCATGACCCCGGTGCGCTACTTCCCGGAGGTGCGGGGGCTCTGGGTCGTGCGCTCCAGCATGACCAGCGCCGAGGAGGTCCGCCAGCTCGTGGACCGGGCGGCGGAGGGAGGCTTCAACACCCTCTTCCTCCAGGTACGGGGGCGAGGGGACGCCTTCTATCGGTCGCGGTGGGAGCCCCGGGCGGAGACGGTGGAGGGCGGTCCGGGCTTCGACCCGCTGGCCCTGGCGGTGGAGGAAGCCCACGCGCGCGGCCTGGCCGTCCACGCCTGGGTGAACACGCACCTGGTGTGGGGCTTGGGCGACCTCCCGGAGAGCCCGGACCACATGGTTCACAGCCATCCGGAATGGCTTGCCGTACCCCGTGACCTGGGCCGGGAGCTCCACAACGTGCACCCGGAAGACCCGAGCTACGTCCGGCGTCTACACGACCACGCCCGGGCCCACACCGACACCCAGGAGGGGCTCTACTCCAGCCCGTCGAACCCGGAGGTGAAGGAGCGGGTCTATGCGGTGTGGATGGATCTGGTGGAGCGCTACGACCTGGACGGCATCCACTTCGACTACATCCGTTTCCCGAACGCCACCTTCGACTACTCCCGGAGCGCCCTCGTCCGATTCCGGGACTGGGTGGCGCCCCGTCTCTCGCCAGAACGGCTCCGGGCGTTGGATCGGGAGTACGGCCGGAATCCGTACGCCTTCGTGGAGGCACTTCCGGGGCCCTGGGGGGAGTTCCGGCGGGCCCAGATTACGCAGCTGGTGGAGCGGATCTACCACGGGGTGAAGGCGCGTCGGCCCGAGTCCATCGTCTCGGCGGCGGTGTTCGCCGACCAGGACGACGCGCGGATCCACCGCTTCCAGGACTGGCCCGCGTGGATGGAGCGGGGCTTCCTGGACGTGGCCGTGCCCATGGCCTACACCCCCGACCCGGAGCTCTACCGGAGCCAGATTCGGGCGGCCCGCCGGATGGTGGGGGAGGGGGAGCGTCTCTGGGCCGGGGTGGGCGCGTACCTGAACGGGGTGGACGGCACCCTGGGGAAGATCGACATCGCCCGGGCGGAGGGAGCGGGCGGCGTGGTGCTCTTCTCCTACGACTGGGCGGTGGGGGAGGGGACGCCACCTGGGTCGATTCCATTCCTTCAGCGCGTGGGAGCCGCCGCCTTCCAGGGAGGGGGACGATGAACCCCCGCGGCCTCCTCGTCACCGCGGCCGTCCTCCTGGGTTCCGGGGGCTGGGTGCTCCTCTTCCTCCCGGCGGAGGTGGGGGCGCGGTTGGGCCTCATCCGCCCCGGAGAGGCCACCGTGGCGCTGGAGCTCTTCGGCGGGGCGCTCCTCTCCGTGGGAATGCTGAACTGGCTCGCGCGCGGCGCCATCTACGGCGGCATCTACGGCCGGCCCATCGCCCTGGCCGACTTCCTCTTCTGCGGGATCACCGGCGCCACGCTCCTACGGGTGGCGGTGCGGGGCGGCGTGGGCGGGGCGGGCGGCGCGCTCCCGGGCCTCCTGGCGGTGGGGGGCGCCTTCTTCCTGCTCACGGTGGGCTTCGGGTGGATCCTCTTCGGGGCCCGGCCCTGGGACGATGGGTCGAAGGGAGGGGGCGCAGGTCGAGGAGGCCCGTCCCCTCCATCCGGTGGCCCACCCGCGGGGGCACCGACGGCGTAACGCCCGTCAGGGCACGCGGTTCTCCTCCTCCGAGGGCGGGACCCCGGGCCTGGCCGGCGACGGTCCGGCGGGTTCGGGCACCGCTGCGGCGCTCCCCAGGACCTCCTCCCGCACCTGGAAGCCGGCGAAGTGCAGGAAGGCCCACAGCAGCGCCATTCCCCCGAGAAGCGCTGCCCAGTTGGGGAGCCCGTAGGCCGTGCCCACGTCCCCGAAGCCCATAGCCACCACCGCCACGAGAATCGCATAGGGGAGCTGCGTCCGCACATGGTCCACATGGTCGCAGGCCGAAGCCGTGGAGGAGAGGACGGTGGTGTCGGATATGGGCGAGCAGTGGTCGCCGAAGATGGCGCCGGCGAGGACGGAGCTGATGGAGCCCAGGAGGATGGAGTAGGTCCCCTCCGGCGTCTCGAAGCCCACCGCACCGCCCATGGAGACCGTCAGGGGGATCACCAGGGGCAGTAGGATGGCCATGGTGCCCCACGAGGTCCCGGTGGCGAAGGCGGTGGCGGCGGCGGTGGCGAAGACCAGGACGGGGATGAGCTGGAGGGCCACGGCGCCCGAGAGGAGCTGGGTCAGGTACTGGGCGGTGCCGATCTGTTCGGTGACGGCGCCCAGCGACCAGGCCAGGACCAGGACGACCACCGCGATGACCATGGCCCGGAAGCCGCCCACCAGCGCGTCCACCGCCTCCGGGAGGGTCAGGATCCGCTGTACCACGGAGAGGGCGATGGCCACGAGACATCCGGCCAGGGATCCCCAGAGGAGGGCATTGAAGGGGTCCGCGGAGCCGAAGACGTCCATGGGGGAAGCTCCGGCTCCGGCGTTGGCCCGGCCGTCGAACCAGAGTCCGCCCAGGACCGTGACGATGACGGCGAAGACCGGAACGCCGGCGTTCCACCACTGGTGTGGGGCACCGTCCACCGGCTGCATGACCTCGCCGGTGGTGTCCGTGGCGAGCTGCGCTCCCTCCCGGAAGAGCCCCCCCCCGGTGAGCGCTCGGGTCTCCGCGGCCGCCATGGGCCCAAAGTCCCGATCGGTGAGGGAGGTGAGGAAGACGAAGAAGAGAGCCAGTAAGGGGTAGAAGAGGTAGGGAATCGTGTGGATGAAGATGGTGAACGGGTTCGCCGCAAGCAGCGAGCCCGCCAGCTCCGGGTTCTGACCGGCGGCGATCTCCAGGCCCTGGCCGATGAGGCTGATCTCGTAGCCCACCCAGGTGGAGATGGGGACCAGCGCCGCCACCGGGGCGGCGGTGGAGTCCACCAGGTAGGCCAGCTTCTCCCGGGAGATGCGCAGGCGGTCCGTGATGGGCCGCATGGTGTTCCCGACGATGAGGGTGTTGGCGTAGTCGTCGAAGAAGATCGCCAGCCCGGCGAGCCAGGTGGCGAGCTTCCCCCGCCGAGCCGTCCGGGCGAAGGGCGCCACCGCTTCCACGATCCCCATGGTGCCCCCATTCCGGGAGATGACGCCCACCATCCCCCCCAACAGCACGGAGAAGACCACGATCTGGGTGTGTCCGCCGTCCACGTCGCCCAACGCCGGCACCAGGAAGCTGTCGACGGTGCGCCAGGTGGCCTGAAGGGGATCGAAGCCCGCCACCGCCAGGGCGCCGAGCCAGACCCCGGCGAAGAGGGCCGAGACCACCTCCCGGAAGAGGAGGGCCATGAGGATGGCCAGGAGCGGCGGGAGGAGGCTGAACCAGCCGGGGATGACGGTGGCCTCCACCGTGGTGGCCACCCCCGACACCGTAACCTCCAGGGGGAGCTCGTCGCCCGAGGCCACGCTCATCCCCGAAGCGGTGGCCGTCCCCCCGGAGCCCACCGTCCCGCCGTACAGGAGGCGCCCCCGGGCGGTGCGCACCTCGAACCACTGCGACATCCCGGTGTCCTCTCCCGAGACGGTGAGTTCGAAGTCCCCGTCGGCGAGGATCACCGCCGGCGCGTCGGTGACCTCCTGGGCCTCGACACCGCTCCCCGGAAGGAGGTGGAGACCCAGGCTCAGAAGGAGGACCACGACGGACGTGGACAGGAGACGGGAGGGACGCATACAGGGCGGGGGAGGAGGGGGCCGACGTGATCGAAGAGGCCGGAACGGCGCGGCTCACAATGGCTCGGCACCACGGGCGGGACAAGCCCGGCGAAGCCACCGCAGAGGCCCGGAAGTCCGGGGTGCGCGCGCCTCGTCCAGGCGCGTTGACGGCCCCCTGAGCCATGGCTACGTTCGGGCCGCAACCGCACCGACCCCAGCCCCGGACCGCATGTCGATCCACCGCACGCCCCTGATGGACACCGAGGCCGTGGAGCGTGCCGTGGCCCGCATGGCCCGGGAGATCGTCGAGCGAAACGGAGGAGTGGAGGGCCTGGTTCTCATGGGCATCCACCGTCGCGGCACCCAGATCGCGGCGCGCCTCGCCGACGAGATCGAGCGAGCGGAGGGTGCCCACCTCCCGCGGGGCTCCATCGACATCACCCTCTATCGGGACGACCTCATGGCCATCGGGCCACGACCGGTGGTGGGGGGGACGGAGCTTCCGCCGGACGGCATCGACGATCGGACGGTGGTCATCGTGGACGACGTCCAGTACACGGGCCGCACGGCCCGCGCCGCTCTCAACGAGCTCATGGACTGGGGACGGCCGGCTCGGGTGCTCCTCTGCGTCCTGGTGGACCGGGGAGGGCGGGAGCTCCCCATCCAGCCGGACATCGTGGGCCGGACGGTGGAGGTCCGGGACCCGGAGCAGAGTGTGGAGGTGCGGGTCCCTGAGCTGGACGACCGCCTGGGCGTGGACCTGGTGAGCAGCGTTCCGGAGGCGACATGAGCGAGACTGCGCCGTCTCTGGGCAAGGACCTGGTGGGGCTCGAGAGCCTCGGCCGGGAGCAGCTCGTCGCCATTCTCGACACCGCCGAACCCTTCAAGGAGATCTCCGAGCGGCGCATCAAGAAGGTGCCGGTGCTCCGGGGCAAGACCATCGTCAACCTTTTCTTCGAGCCCTCCACCCGCACGCGCATCTCCTTCGAGTTCGCCGAGAAGCGCCTCAGCGCCGACACGGTGAACATCTCCACCACCGGCTCCAGCGTGACCAAGGGCGAGACGCTGGTGGACACCGCGAGGAACCTGGAGGCCATGCGCATCGACATGGTGGTGATGCGCCACGGGGCCTCCGGAGCGGCGCGCTTCCTCGCCGACCGCATCCCGTCCAATGTGGTGAACGCCGGCGACGGGCGGCACGAGCACCCCACCCAGGGCCTCCTGGACATCCTCACCATCCGGGACAATCTGGGCACCCTGGAGGGTGTGAAGGTCTGCATCGTCGGGGACGTGGTCCACTCCCGGGTGGCCCGCTCCAACATCTACGGCCTCCTGGCGCTGGGGGCCGAGGTGGCGGTGTGTGGCCCACCCACCTTGGTGCCCGCAAGCTTCCGGGAGCTGGGCGTAGAGGTCTTCCAGCACGTGGAGGACGCCATCCAGTGGGCGGATGTCCTCAACATCCTCCGGCTCCAGCTCGAACGCATGGAGGCCGGGTACGTGCCCTCGCTGCGAGAATACAACCGCATCTGGGGGGTGAGCACGGCACGGCTGGAGAAGGCGCCCCACGACCTTCTCATCCTCCATCCGGGACCCATGAACCGCGGCGTGGAGATCGACTCCGACGTCGCCGACGGCGAGCACTCGGTCATCCTGGACCAGGTGACCAACGGCGTAGCCGTGCGGATGGCCGTCCTCTACCTCCTGGCGGGTGGCCGGCCGGAGAAGGCCGAGGCGGCGAAGCAGGGTGGGGGGCCGTCGTGAGCGAGACGCTGCTGCTCACCGGGGGCCGTGTGGTGGATCCGTCCCAGGAGCTGGACGGCGTCCGGGACGTCCTTCTGGTGGATGGCGAGGTGGCCCGCATCGCCCCTTCGGTGGAGGCGCCGGAGGACGCCCGGGTGCTGGACTGCGACGGGTTGGTGGTGACTCCAGGGCTCATCGACGTCCACGTGCACCTCCGCGAGCCTGGGGAGGAGCACAAGGAGACCATCGCCTCCGGGGCGCGGGCCGCCGCGGCGGGGGGCTTCACCGCGGTCTGTGCCATGCCCAACACGGAGCCGCCCATCGACAATCCGGCGGCGGTGGGCTTCGTCGCCGCCGAGGGACGCCGTGCCGGCGCGGCCCGGGTCTATCCGGTGGGCTGCATCTCGGTGAACCGGGCCGGCGAGCGCCTGGCCCTCATCGGCGAGATGGTGGAGGCGGGGGCCGTGGCCGTCACCGACGACGGCAACCCGGTCATGAACTCCGGGCTC
>JGI12048J13642_10127773_pt1 | contig 11955 bp, 9 predicted proteins | sample ElkSlonscriptome_16_FD_13642 | JGI IMG/M metagenome (IMG submission 13642) | reverse complement strand
CCAGGGAACAGTCGTAGACCTCACACTGGTTTGACGGAACGGGCCATGGATGGGCCGCGTCGTCCCAACGGAATTGCGCGCCGATGTAGCCGAAAGGACCGAGCTGCTGCCAGTTCTCGTCTCCAACGCCAAGATTGTCGGCGGTGTAGCCGTACCAAGCGCCCGTCCCCTCCGCGAGGTCGCTGAAGGTCGACAGGATGTAACCGTTCTCAGCGTCGGTCGGGATCCAGTCCGTAGACAGGTTGCTTATCGGGATCTGGGGGATCTGAAGGTAGTCATGCTGGTTGCCGAGGTTCGTCACCGCCTGCTGCACGGTGCCGAGTCGGGCGTCGGGATTGGAGGGCTCGGCTTCATGGCCGACATCCACGCATCCGAAGCTGCCGAACCCCAGGGCGACAGTGACACAGCTCACGGCTACAGCGCGTAGGCCGCGACGGCCGCCGTCTGTGGGCCCGAGGTGGCCGAGGTCATCAGAAGTGGGAGGGGGGGCACATCGTGCCGAGACTGGCGGTGCGGTGGCTGGTGCAACAACATGTCGTCACCCCTAGTACGAATCGGTATCGACACCGAGGTGTCTCTTCTTTTATCGAAAAGCCAAAGAATGGAGATTGGTTAGAGTTAGCGTGCTTATCCGTCGCGGTTTTACGCCTGCTGGCCTGGTTCACCAGAAGCACTAGGCGAAAGGGCGCGTGGGTTGCCCTGCGTCGTTGAAAGGTTGCCCATGAGATGGGATGCATCGACGATTGAATCCCGCGACGGTGAGCAACGGATCGAGCGGCCGTGGGCTCTCGATGAGCGGACCCTGCGAGCTACAAGCTCGCCCCGTCAGGATGGGTGGTCACCGCGGCGAATTGTCGCGCCGAGTTGGCGGCCAGCTCAGATGGTGGTGCAACCGGGCCATGTCGAAGTCTCTTGGACGACGGGCCCTGCTGGGGCTGGGGGGCGGTTTCGGCCTCTCCGCACTGGGGTGGGGCCTGGGCTGCGATAGCGGCCTCACCACCGGGCGCCGGGTGAGCTACCAGCTCCAGGCGACCAGCGATGTCGCGGAGCTCGGCTCCGTGGAGACGTCCCTCGGCTGGCGGGTCACGCTCGACACGGCGACGATGGGCCTGGGGCGTATGATCTTCGTCGAAGGCGCACCAGTCGCCATGAACCAGTGGCGCGCGCTCTGGGTCCCCGAGGCCGCGGCCCATCCGGGTCACTACGTCGGGGGGCAGGTCTTCGCGGAGCTGCTCGAGTCCCAGCTCGTCGACCTCACCGCACCCGGCACGCTGGCCGTCGTCGAGGGCACCACGGGCGCGATCCGATCGGCCGTGGTCGGCTTCCACGACCCCGCGGTCGGCACGCTCGATCCCGCGCTCGACGATGCGGTCGTTCGGCTGGCGGGCACGGCCGAGCGCGACGGGCAGTCCATCCGCTTCACCGCCGCGGCCGACGCCGCCGACGTGACCGATGCGGCCAGCGGGTTTCCCGACATCTCGGGCTGCCCGGTCGCCGATGCGGCCGACGTCGAGGGGGGCATTTTGCGCCTCGAGGTGTCCGTCGGCATCTGGCTCGACCGCGTGCCCTTCGACGAGCTCACGACGACGGAAGAGCCCGCGCCCTTCGTACGCGGAGAGGCGCCCCACAACGCGTTCGTGCGAGGGCTCCGCAAGGCCGTCGCCTATCCCACTGATCACCTGCCGGAGTAAATGTCCATGACCCCCCGTACATTCCTTCCCCTTCTCTCCACGGTTTTCCTGTTTGGCTGCAGTGACGGAGGCGACGGCGAGGCCCGCTTCGAGACCTGGGGCGAGGAGTACATCGAGCAGGAGATCCCTGTTGACGAGTTCGAGGACGGCTGGAGCGTCACCTACGACAAGTTCCTCGTCGTGATCGGCGACGTCACGCTCGCCCATGCCGATGGCGACCAGGCAGCTCTGGCCGACGGGCCGCGCGTCTACGATCTCGCCACCGCCGGGCCGCACGAGGTGGGGGCCCTCGGAGCGCTCGCATCCGGCAACTGGACCGCCGTGGGCTACGCGACGCCCGCCGCCACGGGGGCTACGGGGGCCCACGCGAGCGTCGGCGAGGCCGACTTGCAGATGATGCGCGACCAAGGCTACAGCGTCTTCGCCTCGGGCAGCGCCACCGACGGCACCACCACCAAGACCTTCGCGTGGGGCTTCGCCGAACCGACGGCCTACGCGGGCTGTGTCGACGTGAGTGGGGGCCAGGATGTGGACGGCATCGTGGTGCCGGACGGCGGCGTGGCCTCGGTGCAGCTGACCATCCACGGCGACCACCTCTTCTACGACGACCTGCAGTCGAGTGAGGTGGGCCTGCGCTTCTCGCACATGGCGGCGGCGGATGCCGACGACGATGGCGAGGTTACGCTGGCGGAGCTCGACATGGTGGAGCTATCGTCCATCCCCACTTCCGAGGGGACCTACGGCGTGGCTGCAAATGACGTAAACACGCTCGGCGGCTTCGTCCGCGCTTCTACCCGCACCCTCGGCCACTTCAACGGCGAGGGGCATTGCGACGTCTCTGGCGAATAGCCTTCCCACTGCTCCTCGCGAGCCTCTCCGCCACCGCCGCGGCCCACGAGGTCGTGCCGCCCAAACCGATCGAGCAGCCGGCGCCGGTTTGGCCATCGGCGCCGCTGCCCCACGACCTGGTCGTGCCGATGGTGGTCACGGTGGGGCTCGAGGGGCAGGTCGAGAAGGTCGTGCTCGAAGCTTCGATCGAGCCCCAGCTCGACGCCGCCGCCGTCGCGGCGGTGAAGCAGTGGCGCTTCGAGCCGGCGCGAGATGCGGAGGGGCCGGTGCGCGCGAGGATCCGGGTCCTTCTGCGCTTCGAGGGCCGGCCACGGGCACCCGAGCGGCCGGAGGACGACGAGCACCTCGGTGAGCCGCACCTCGTCGACGAGGTGGTCGAGGTCACCGTGAGGGAAGCCGAGCCGGCGCGGGCGGCGTCACAGACGAGCCGGGAGCGGGACGTCCTCGGCGCCACGCTCAAGCAGTCGGGCAGCGAGCTGCTGCGGGCGGTGCCGGGGCTCAACGTGACGCAGCACAGCGGGGCCGGCAAAGCCCACCAGATCTACTATCGCGGCTTCGACGCCGTGCACGGCCAGGACCTCGAAATCCAGGTGGGCGGCCTGCCCATCAACGAGGTCAGCAACGTGCACGGTCAGGGCTATGCCGACCTCAGCTTCGTCATCCCGGAGACCGTCGAGCGCATCGACGCCCTCCCCGGCGCTTTCGATCCCCGGCAGGGAGACTTCGCGGTCGCGGGGAGCCTGCGCTTTCGCCTCGGTTTGGCCGAGGAGGGCTTCGCGGCCAAGGGCAGCTACGGTCGCTTCGGGACCCATCGGGCCTACCTCGGCTATCGACCGTCCGGCATGGAGGGGACCTTTGCCGCCTTCGAGCACTGGGGAACGTCCGGATTCGGTCCCGCTCGGGCGGCTCGGCGCACCAACGTGACGGGGCAGGTGTCGCTCGAGCTGGCCCCCGGCTGGACCGGACGGCTGCTCGGCGCCTTCCACGCGGGGCGCTTCGATTCGGCGGGCGTCGTGCGTCAGCGCGATCTCGACCGGGCGGGGTTCGATCGCTTCACGAGCTACGACCCCGACCAGGGGGGCGACACGACGCGGGCGTTGATGCGAGCCGAGATGGCCTACGAGGACGAGGTCTGGCGCCTTTCGCTCGCCCCTTTCGTGCAGCGGCGCACGATGCGCTTGCAGTTCAACTTCACCGGCGCGCTGATCGACCCCGAGCGCGGTGACAACGCGATCCAGCGCCACCGCTTCACCGAGGTCGGGCTCCAGGGTGCGGCGTCGCGGGCCCTGCCCATCTTCTCCGACGGCGACCGGCTCGAGGTCGGCGTCTTCGCGCGGCACGACCTCATCAAGCAGGGCCACGAGCCGCGCCACGGGGAGGGGCCCGCCTTCGTCGACGCATCGATCGCCGCCACCAACCTGGCCGGCTACGCGGACCTGAGGCTGCGGCCCATCTCCCGCCTCCAGCTCCGGGGCGGGCTTCGGGTCGATGGGCTCTTCTTCTCGGTGGAGGACCGCCTCGCGGACGACACCGGTGACCGCGCCGCGGCCGGTGTCCATCTCGGTCCCAAGGCCACGGCCGACGTGGCCATCCTCCCCGAGCTGCATGCCCTCGCGAGCTACGGCAAGGGCTTTCGCTCGCCCCAGGCGCGCTCGCAGGCCGATGGCGAGTCGACGCCCTTCACGGACGTGCACAGCTTCGAGGTCGGTCTGCGCTACCAGCGCGGCGACATGGTGCTGCTCGGGGCCGGCTACGCGTCTCTGCTCAGCGACGACCTCGTCTTCAACGAGACCACATCACGCAACGAGCCCGTCCCTGCGACGCTCCGGGTAGGGGGCAGCCTCGATCTGCAGCAGCGCCTCGGCGAGCTGCTCGTTCACGCCTTCGGCGTGAGCTACACGCGAGCGAGCTTCCGCGGCTCCGACGCACGATTCGCCGAGGGCGATCTGGTGCCATTCGTGCCTCAGCTCATCCTGCGCTCGGATCTGGCCGTCACCCCGGAGCTGACCGAGCTGTGGGATCGCAAGCTCGTGGCCCACCTCGGAGCGGGCGTGGACTACCTCTTTCGTCGCCCGCTCCCCTTCGGCGAGATCGGCACCGACATCCTGCTCGTCGACGCCTCCGCGGGCCTGAGGCTCGGGGAGGTGGAGCTGCGCGTGGACGCACTGAACCTGCTGGACGCCGCCTACAACGACGCCGAGTTCGTCTACGCCTCCAGCTTCGGCTCGACCTCCCTCATCCCGCGTCGCCACGCCAGCGTCGGAGCCCCGCTCACCGTGATGGGCACGCTCGGGCTCTACCTCTGAGGCGATCGTGGCCGTCAGGTCTCGCAACCGCGGTGGACCGTGTACTCTAGCCCGGCCGCTCTCTCGAGCGGCTACGTGAACCCAGGAGCCGCCACCTTGAAGCACCGCCTCGTCATCGCTCTGTTTGCTCTCTTCACGTTCGGCTGCAACCCGGGTCAGGGAAACGCACGCTTCTTCGTGTTCGGTGAGGACGACATCGAGCAACAGATCCCGGCGGCCGACGTGGCGGATGGCTGGACGATCACCTTCAACCGCTTTCTCGTCGTCATCGGTGACGTCGAGCTGCTCGATTCGGGCCTCGACTCGGGCCTCGTCGAGGCCGACGCGCGGATCTACGATCTCACCCAGCCCGGGCCCCACCTCGTCGGTCTCGCCGGGGGCCTGGACGCGGGACAGTGGTCGGTGGGCTTTCGAACGCCGCAGGCCACCGACGACACCGCCGGACAGCAGTTCGTGGCCGAGTTCGACCTCGAGCTGATGCGCGACAATGGCTACAGTGTCTTCATCGAGGGGAGCGCCACCGACGCGGGGACGACCAAGACGTTCGCCTGGGGCTTCACCGATCCCGTTCGCTACACGCGCTGCGGTGGTGACGGGGCCATCGAGATCACCGCCAACGGGCTCACGCCCGCCGAGCTGACCATCGTGGGAGACCGCTTCTTCCGTGACGACCTCGTCTCGCCCAACGCCGCGCTCCGCTTCCAGCCCTTCGTGCTCGCCGACGTCGACGACAACGGCCAGGTCACCGAAGACGAGCTCGAGGCGGTGGCGCTCTCGTCTCTGTCGACCGGCAACTACCGAACCGGTAACGCCGAGGCGAGCAACCTCGGGGAGTACGTCCGCTTCGCGGCCCGGTCGCTCGGCGCCCTCACCGGTGCGGGGCCCTGCGATAGCACCATCAGCGCACCCTGACGGCGCCGCTGAGCCCTCGCCAGTGTAGTAGGGTGCCCCCGGTGACGCTGCGGCGCGCGCTCTTCTTCGGCTACGTCATCGTCTGCGCCCTGGCGTTGACGGGGGGCTACGCCGTCTTTGGTACGGGCGCGCCGGTGCTCGGGCTGCCGCGTCCCTTCGCCTACAACATCGGGTGGGTGGCCCTCACGTTCCTGGTCCTGCTCGCGTTCCACCTCACGGGGCCCGACCCCGAGGACGAGGCGTGAGCCATAACGTCGTCGTGGTCGGCGTGGCGGTGGGATACCTCGCGCTCTCGCTGCTCGTCGGCCTCGCCCCGAGCCGCAAGTCGAGTGACTCGGCCGAGGGCTACGTCGCGGGCGACCGCAGCCTGGGCCTGCTGGTGATGTACTTCATCACGGGCGCGACCATCTTCTCGTCCTTCGCCTTCCTCGGCGCGCCCGGTTTCGCCTACTCGAAGGGGACGGCCGTCTTCTACATCCTCGGCTACGGGGCGCTCGGCTTCGTTCCCTTCTACTTCACGGGCCCACGGGCGGCGGCCCTCGGCCGCATCCACGGTTTCGTGACCCAGGCCGACATGGTGGCGACGAGGCTGGAGCGCCCGGGCCTGGCCGGGATGATGGCGGTGGTGAGCGTGGTCGCCTTCGTGCCCTACCTCGCGTTGCAGATCCGCGGGGCCGGCCTGGTGCTCGAGGTCCTCACCGAAGGCGCAGTTCCGGTCTGGCTCGGGGGGCTCGTGACCTACCTGGTGGTGCTCGTCTACGTGTGGAAGAGCGGGGTGCTGGGGGTGGGCTGGACCAACACCTTCCAGGGAATATTCATGCTCGTGCTCGCGTGGGCCTTGGGTCTGTACCTGCCACTGAAGCTCTACGGCGGCGTCGTCCCCATGTTCGAGCGCCTCGCGGCAGAGCGCCCCGCCCATCTCGCCGTGCCCGGTATCGGCTGGACCTGGGGGCAGTACGTGGCGGCGGTGGTCGTCTCGGCGCTGGGGTTCTCCATGTGGCCTCACCTCTTCATGAAAGCCTTCAGCGCCAAGAGTGACCGCACGCTGCAACGCACGGTGGTGCTCTATCCGACGTTCCAGCTCTTCTTGGTGCCGCTCTTTCTCATCGGCTTCGCGGGCGTTCTCTTTCCCACCCCGCCCGCGCAGCCGGACCAGATCCTCCCCCACATGCTCATGCAGCTGAAGCTACCCTCGGCACTGGTGGGGCTCTTCTGCGCGGGGGCGCTGGCGGCATCCATGTCATCGGGGGACGCGATGGCCCACGCCGCGGCATCCATCGCGGTGCGCGACGGGCTTGGACGGGCGCTGGGGTGGCGGCTCGATGCCACCGAGGAGCGCCGCATGATCCGGCGCGGCGTGGTGGTGGTGATGGTCCTCGGCTACGTCACGGCCCTCATCGCGCACTACGCGGAGGTTTCGCTCGTCATCCTTCTCCTGTCGGCCTACGGCGCGGTGGTTCAGTTCGCTCCGGCGGTGCTCCTGTCGCTCTACCGGCCCCACGGCCTCGGTCGCCGTCCGGCGGGCGGGGCGGCTCTCGCGGGCATGATAGCGGGCTCGGCCGTCACCGTGCTCTTCGTGGTGAAGCCCGACTGGCAACCCATCAAGCTTCACGCGGGCCTGTGGGGGCTGTTGGCCAACCTCGCGGTCCTGCTTCCCATGTCGGCCATCGCCGCCCCTGCGGTGAGTGAGTAGGCTGGGTTCACGATGCGAGGTCGTGGTTGGTGGATGGTGGCCGTGGGGGCGCTGGCTTGTGGGCCCAACCCCAAACCTGCGTCGCCGCCGTCGCCGCTGCCCGACCCCTTGCCTCCTCCCCCAGAGCCGGTGAAGACGGTTCAGGTTCAGGTGGAGCGCGACGCGGCCTGCGCCCGGCGTAGCGATGGGTCCGTATGGTGTTGGGGCGATGTCTTCGTGGGTTATCGCGCCGAGGCGGGGAGGGTGAAGAACCTCCCGCCGGCGAGCGACCTCGCCGTCGGCGACGAGCAGGCCTGCATCGTCGCCGAGGACGACGGCTCGGTGTGGTGCTGGGGGCGATCGGCGCGGATGGATGACCCCAGCGATCCCACGGTGCCGCGGCGCGTCGCCGGGCTCCCCCCGATGAAGCGGGTGGTCATCTGGCAGGGAGACGACACGCGGCGGGTCGACGCCGACAACCGAGCCCGGGCCTGCGGGCTCGACCGGGAACGGACCGTGTGGTGCTGGCGCGGCGCCGACCGACCGGTGAACCTCGGAGGGAAAGGAGCGACCGACATCGCCATGGGGGTGGGAAGCGTCTGCGTCCTTCTGGACGGAGCACACCACTGCACGTCGATGGGCTACGCGGATCCCGCGCCGCTCGAGTTCATCCCCTTCAGCCGACGGCTGACGACGATCGGCTTCGCGGGGCGATCACGGTGCGGGCATCTGGAGCACGGGGCGTTGCATTGCTGGGGCCCCATCTGCGGCCGCGAGAAGCCGGCGGAAGGGTGCGACATCGGCGGGGCCACCGGCAGCGTCCTGCACCTGGGCGGCGGGCTCGATCGTCTACTCGTGAGCCGCGACGGCGGCCTGCACGACTACCGCTACATCCGAAGCTTCGGCGGCCGGATCATGCACGATGTGCTCGAGCCGCCCTACGCCAGCGGGGATGCAGGGGGCTTCTGGTACGCCTGCGGCGTCACGGTGGCCGGCGAGGCGCGGTGCTGGGGTCGGCCCCGCGTCGGACCGCCTCGCTTCTCCAGCGAGCGGCCCTTCGTGTTGCTCGACGCACCCATTCACGAACGCTACCAAATCCCGGTCACGGCGCCGGTCGCGGTGAGCCGGGAGGCCATCTGCGGGGCCGGCGAGGGCCGAAAGCTGCGTTGCTGGGTGCCGGCGCGGATGAGCGAAGACCTCGGTGTCGACGAAGAGGTCCGCCTGTCTGGCTATGGGCTCGGAACCGTAGAAGGAGCGGTTCGCGCTCATCTCACCGCGAACAACCTCTGCCTCGTCTTCGCGAACGCGCCGGCGCGCTGCGTGGGCCGGCGCGTAGGATCGGTGATGGAGTGGGAGGGAGCTTCGCAGACCACGATGCACGGCCGGTCTGCGTGCGGCGTCTTCGGACCCGAGCGGGAGCTGCGATGCCGGCTCGGGAGGACGCGCGAGGAGGTCGTAGAGGACGCAGCGGGACCCTTTCACGGCGTGGAGCACGTCGTAATCCGCAATAGCGAGCCGTGTGCCGTACGTGAGGGCCAGGCCTACTGCTTCGACCGCAGCGAGAGCCGCATGGTGCCGGTCGAAGGGGTGCCGGCTGGCGTCACCGAGGTCGCCCTCGGAGATGAGCACCGCTGCGCCCTCGCAGCCGGCCAGGTGTGGTGCTGGGGGCGGGGCGGTCACGGTCAGCTCGGCCAGGGTCGGTTGCGCGGAGCTTCGAAACCGGTCCGGGTGGATGGCCTCGCCGGGGTGCAGCACATCGCGGCGGCGTTTCATCACACCTGTGCCCTCGACGCATCCGGGCGGGTCCATTGCTGGGGCGGCAACATCTACGGACAGCTCGGCGATGGCACCCGAATGAGCCGAGCGCGCCCGGTTCCGGTGGAGGGTCTGTCCGGCGTGCTCGCGCTCGCGCTCGCCGACGCCATGACCTGCGTCGTACGTCGCGACGACACCGTCTGCTGGGGACAGGGCGCCTGGCACGCGTTCGGACCCGTGTGGAAGAGGTCGATGCTCGACGCACTGCCCCCGGCGCCGGTGGTGGGCATCGGGGAAGAGGTCCCCCCTCGTCCCGCGCGCGTCACGGTAGAGGTAAGTCTTCCCTGAGCGATGCGGGCGACTTCAGTCTTCTCCTGGTGTACCTTCTACGCTTCGGGGGGCTGTTTCGCATGGACACCAAAGAGACGCTCAAGGGACACGCTTCCCCCGGCTCGTGGACGGTCCCCCAGCTCACGGCGCTGGTGCAACGGGCCATGTCACAGGCCTCGGAGGCCATCGATGCGGAAGCGGTACTGACGCGGGCGCTCACGCGCGTCGGCTACGATCAGCTGCCTCCAGGGGCGGCGCCGCTCAGCGGCTTCGTGATGGGCTCGCTCCACGAGGCCATCGCCAAGGCGGAAGACGCGGAGACGGCGGCTCGGGTCGTCTCCATCCTCGGGCCCGTCCTGCGGCGCCGATCGGAGCTCGAGTTCACGATGGAGCTCGACGACGACCGAGCCGTCGTACTCGTGGTCGACGACGACATCGTCGTGCGCGCCCAGATGCTCGCGATCCTCAACGGGGCGGGCTACCAGGGAGTGAGCGCGCCGGATTCCAACGTCGCGCTCGCCATGAGCGTGCGCTTCCGGCCCGACGTCATCGTCAGCGCGGTCGACCCGTCGGTGGATGGAGGCCGCCTCGTGCAGCTTCTCCGCGTGGCCTTTGCGGCGGCGCCGCCTCCGCTCGTCCTCGTGACCGACGGCCCCCAAGACCCCAAGCTCGTGACGGGGCTCACCGTGCTGCGCAAGCCCGTGAAGCGAGACCCGCTGTTGGCCGCCGTGGGACGGCTGGCCGGACCACGCCGGCCCTCGCTCACCGCCTGAGCCCGACGGGCTACATCTTGCCCGGCGTCCGGGCCGTGGTGTCCTCGTCCTTGGTCTCTTGCGCCTTCTTCTCGAGGGCGGCGATGGTCTCCGGGGTCGGCTTGTTCCAGTGACGATCGTGAAGGTAGAGGTACATCACGGCCATGGAGTCGTGATCTTCGTTCGTGGTGTTGTTGTAGACGCTGACGAGCTCGTACTCGTGGTCGGCGTAGATCGGGATCCCCTCGGGGCTGGCGAAGTGGTCGATGTGGACCAGGCCGATCGCCCCTTCGCGCTGCTTGGTGAGCGCCTTAAACACCCGCTTGCCCGTCGTCTTGTCGATGAGCTCGAGGGACTCGGCGAAGGGATGGAGGTGCACGGCGATGTAGTGGATCGTCGTGTCGAACTGCAGTTGTAGGAACTTCGTGACGATGCTGCGGTTCTCTTCCCGTCCCGGCTTGACGACCCAGTGACCGGTGAACTTCTGACCGAACTGATCCTCGTCGAAGTCACCCTTTACGGCCGGCATGCCCACCGAGCAGCCCTCGTGGTGATGAGCGTGCTCGGCGCTGTCGTCTTTCTTGTCCTTGGAGTAGCCGTAGTTGGCCGGCTTGTCTTCCAGGGACTTGAAGCCCTGGACGGCGGCTTGGAACACGGGCCGCATCTCATAGGCGACGTCCCGGTCCCGAACGAACTCGATCGTGACCTTGTGGCGCACGTTGAGGTTTTCGGGATCGTCGAGATTGAGGTTGAGTACCTGAGTGGCCAGATCCAGCTTCTGGCTGCTCATGATCGGGATGCCGTAGCCCCGCGGGAAGTCGATGTCCTGCTGTCCCTGCGACAGCGTGAAGAGGCGCCCCGACATGGAGGCGTCGCTCTTGAACGCTTCCCAGTAGTCGCGGGCATTGAAGTCCAGGTTGGAGTGGCACATGAACTCCTGCGACACCTGGTTCTTGCCCTCGGGATCCATGACGACGGCCTCGTAGCCCACGACCCACAAGAGCTCGGGTTCAGGCGTCTCCATGAGAGCCACCTTCTCCATGCTGCTCGGGCCCTTCATCGACGGGTATTTCTTATCGATGTTGTAGGTCTGCGACAGAATCGTCTTCTTGTAGACCTTTGGGTCGGGGCCGTCGGTGATGGGAGGCATCAACGAGGTTTCGAGTTGCTTGGCCTTGGAGGACCCACAGGCGGTCAGGGCCAACAAGGCCAGGGCCGCCACCATGAGCTTCGTCACGCTACGCATCGCGGTGAGCCTATCGCACTCCGTGCCCGTTTGCAGGACCCGAGCCAGTCCTCCACGCTGCTCGCAGCACGGTTTTAGCGCCACCTGGGTTTGCTGGCTGGCTATTCAGTTGGCGATTTTTGGGCTTGATTGGGCGGGTGCGGGGCTCGCGGCGGCTGGAACAGGACGTGCATGACGGTGACCAGGCGTCGGGCCTAACTCGTCTTCTTGGTCCTCATTCCTCCAAGCGCTTGGCTTCCTTGTCCTATCCTTTCGGCGCGTGACGCCGGAAGTCATCACCGGGCTGCTCGTGGCAGCCGCCTACCTCTCGGGGTCGGTCCCCTACGGCCACCTTCTTGCCCGCGCGCGCGGGATAAACATCCGTGCGGTTGGCAGCGGCAACATCGGCGCGACCAACGTCTCGCGGGCCCTCGGCAAGAAGTGGGGGGCGGTCGTCTTGCTC
>JGI12048J13642_10084534_pt1 | contig 11955 bp, 9 predicted proteins | sample ElkSlonscriptome_16_FD_13642 | JGI IMG/M metagenome (IMG submission 13642) | reverse complement strand
AACAGCTTGGCGAGCGCCAACCGCTGCCGAGTGGGACGCAAATCCGCTTTTCGCAACTGTTCAAGAACGCGGGCAAATGGACGCGAAGTTTCCATGATTGCATGATATGGGCAGGCTGTTCACCCACCACAATCCCAAATTATCGTTTCTCACTATGCCACATTGCGCTCGTCACACAAAAGAGCGATTTATCCGCCACCGCCTTAACGTATTCAGTGACCTGTGAGGATTCGATCCACCAATTGCCCAACGGTCGGGATAAAACCGTTTTTGTAGAACGGGTCCGAGGCAAATCGATAGGCGTTGTGCCCGGCAAACATTAGATTGCCGTCCACGTCCCCATCATGAGCGATCGACTGCAAAGTTTTCTGGATACAGAACGAACGGGGATCCGCCGGCTTGCCGGTGGTCCCGGAATCATTCTCCGACCAGTTGCTGAAACGGCACGCGCTCAGGCATCCCATGCAGGATTGCTGGTCGACCCTAATTTCAACGGACTTCTGCGGCGTCACCAGGATCAGCGTCGAATCCGGAGTCTTCAGTGATTCGCAAAAGCCCTCCGCTACCCAGGCCTCGGCACGCGCCTTGTCGGCGGGGGTCAAGTACACCGGCCGCCCACGCGCTCCAACCGGCCACGCTTCCGTATGTTCACCCAGCGGCTGACGGGTGTAGGCCACCTGCCTGTCATTGCGCTCCGACAATTCGTTCAGGAATGCGTTGCGCACGGCCGACGAGTAAAAGCCGGTTGGGCTGAACCGATTGAGAAAAACGTCGCCTTCCTTGAGCGTCAGGAGCCGCTTTTTCCATTCGGTGGAAACCGGGCTTTCCTGCGTCACAACCGGCCGCGTGCCAAACTGGAACGCGATCGGGCCCAGTTCGGGATTATCGATCCAGTCCTCCCACTCCCGCAGGCACCACACGCCGCCCGCCATAAATATCGGCACGTCGTCGAGGCCGAAGCCGCGCATCTCCTTTCGGAGCTGGCAAATTCTCGGATAGGGCGACTCGGGCCGGTCTGGATCTTCGGAGTTACTCAACCCGTTGTGACCACCAGCCAGCCACGGATCTTCGTAGACCACGCCGCCGAGGAAATCGCGGTACCTGTAGTAGGCCCGCTTCCACAACGCCCGAAAGGCACGGGCCGAGGAAATGATCGGATAATAGTAGACACCGTATTGAGCGGCGATCTCCGCCACCTTGTAAGGCATGCCGGCGCCACAGGTTATGCCGTGAACGATTCCCTTGGCGCTCTCGAGAACGCCATGCAGCACCCGTGTTGCCGCCGCCGCTTCCCACAGCACGTTCATGTGAAGCCGGCCATTGCCGTTGGATTGTTCGTAGGCCTTTCGGGCCTGGGCAATGCCGCCCTTGATGGCGAAGCTTACCAGCTCCTCGTACCGCTCGCGCCGGGTCTTGCCATGATAAACTTGGCGGACCACATCTCCGTTTTCGTCAAAAAAGTCGGCGTTCACAGCGGAGAACGTGCCGACGCACCCTGCAGCCGCGAAAGCGCCCGCACTGAGCCCATTGGATACGGAGACCCCCTTGCCGCCCTCAACGATCGGCAGGACCTCGGCACCGGACATCATCAGAGAGTTCAGAGCTTTCATCATACGTCCCTCCCGCTATCCGCGGTGTTTTCGGCCGAAAGAACGTTAGCGGCCGGCGTTGAGATCGCCGGCCTTCCGTTCTTGGGGGGGTATATAGCCAATATCTGTAATAATACGACCCCCATTTGGCTTCGATCGAACAGCTCAGACCATCGCTTTACCGCGAAAAAGCGTGTCTCCCCGATCTTTAAGACGCTTCTTTGTCAACGGCCTTAATCGACAGTTTGAACTTGCCGCGATCGTCAATACCGATCAGCTTGACCTTGACCGTCTCGCCCATCTGAATCACGTCGGTAACCTTGCCAACACGCTCGGGTGCCAACTCGCTGATGTGCACCAGCCCGTCCCGGCTTCCCATAAAGTTAACGAACGCCCCGAAATCGACGATTTTCACGACCTTGCCGTTATAGATCGTCCCCACCTCAGGCTCGGCTGCGATACTCCGGATCCATTCGATAGCCGCATCGGCCGATTTCTGGTCGACGGCGGCAACTTTCACCGTTCCGTCGTCTTCCAAATCGATCCGGGCGCCGGTTGTTTCGCAGATCTCCCGGATCATTTTGCCACCGGGGCCAATGACCTCACGGATCTTGTCCTTGTTGATCTGGATCATCGTGATTCGCGGAGCCATCTGGCTAACGGACTCGCGCGTCTCATCGATCCCCTTGGCCATTTCACCAAGAATATGCAAACGGCCTTCTCGCGCCTGATCCAGCGCCTGGCTCATGATCGCTTCGGTGATGGACGTGATCTTGATGTCCATTTGCAGCGCGGTCACGCCTTCGGCTGAGCCTGCCACTTTGAAGTCCATGTCGCCGAGATGATCTTCATCACCCAAGATGTCCGATAGGACGACAAAATCGTCCTGTTCCTTGATCAGCCCCATGGCGATACCCGCCACTGGGCGGGGCAAGGGAACGCCAGCATCCATCATCGCCAAGGACGTGCCGCACACGGTGGCCATGGATGAGGAGCCGTTGGACTCCGTAATCTCCGAAACCACGCGAATGGTGTACGGGAAATCTTCCTTGGATGGCATCAACGGATGAATGGCCCGCCACGCCAGCTTGCCGTGGCCCACCTCACGGCGCCCGGTGAAGCCAAAACGCCCGGCTTCGCCCACGGAATAGGGCGGGAAGTTGTAGTGGAGCATGAAATTCTGGCGGTACTCTCCCGCCAGCGCGTCGACCACCTGCTCGTCCTGACCGGTGCCCAACGTCGTGACCACCAGGGCCTGCGTTTCGCCGCGGGTGAAAAGAGCGCTGCCATGCGCGCGCGGCAACAACCCCACCTCGGAGACGATCTGGCGGACGTCGGCTGGATCGCGGCCGTCGATGCGGCGCCGGTTTGCAATGAGATCGCGCCGGACGACGTCTTTCTCAACCGCCTTCAGAAGATCATCCTGGCATTCGGAGAGCAACTCGTCGTCGACGGACTCGTCCTCGGCCAATTCGGCGCTCACGCGCTCTTTAACGGCCGCGACCTTATCCCGGCGGGCGGCCTTTTCCATTTCCGAATAAGCTTCGCGCAAGTCGGCTTCGGCCATGGTATTGATCTTGGCGGCCAATTCGTCCTTGCCCTCGGGCGGCGGCGGAAGATCCATCGGGGGGCGGGCGCACGCTTCGGCGAGATCGATGATCGCGTCTACCACCGGCTGGCAATGTTTGTGACCGAACATGACGGCGCCGAGCATTACCTTCTCGGATAGCTCCTTGGCTTCCGATTCCACCATCAGTACGCCATCATGCGTCCCGGCGACCATGAGGTCCAGGTCGCTGGATTCCATGTCTTCGATCAGCGGGTTAAGCACATATTCGCCATTGATGTACCCGACACGGCAGCCGGCAATCGGCCCCAGGAACGGGACCCCGGACAAAGTCAGCGCCGCCGACGTCCCCACCAGCGCGGCCACGTCCGGATTGTTTTCGAGATCATGGCTCAGAACCGTACAGATGATCTGAGTCTCGTTCTTGAACCCCTTGGCGAACAGCGGCCGGATCGGTCGGTCGATCAAGCGCGAGGTGAGAACTTCGTTTTCCGCCGGCCGGCCCTCACGCTTGAAAAAGCCCCCCGGGATCTTTCCGGCGGCAAAGGTTTTTTCCTGGTAATGGACGGACAGCGGGAAGAAATCCAAGCCGACCCTCGGCTTCTTCTCGTAGACGATCGTGCACAGCACCTTTGTCTCGCCCAAAGTGACGAGGACAGCGCCGTCGGCTTGGCGGGCGATTTTGCCCGCCTCAAGAATGAGTGGCCGTCCGCCCCACTCAATCTCCTTGCGAAATTCTTGAAACATTCTGCTTCCTTTTACATGTTCGGTCGCCGGGCCTCTTCAATGAAGGGGGCAACCTCGGCTCACCGACGCCCGGATTGGCGGCGGATACCCGAATCCCAACTAACGGCGCAATCCGAGCCTGGCGATGAGATCCTCATAGCGCTTGACCTCTTTTCTCTTGAGGTAGTCAAGCAGCCTGCGGCGCTGGCCGACCATCATCAGCAGGCCACGCCGGGAATGAAAATCCTTCTTGTGGGTTTTGAGATGTTCGGTCAGGTTTCGGATGCGTTCGCTCAAAATAGCGACCTGAACCTCGGGCGACCCCGTGTCACCCTCAGATTTGGCGAATTCGCCAATAAGTTCCTGTTTCCGCTCAGCGGTAATCGACATCTTCGGTTTCCCTAGCTAAAGGTTGAGAACTCTGATAGGGCGAATTTCCCCGCCCCGGATTTGGGCCAACGCGACCGGCTGTCCTCCCGACATGGCGCAACACACCGCCTCCGGGTATAGGCCTTCACACGTTGACCGGCTGGCCACGGGCAATACCGCAATCGGCTGTCCGTGCCTCAAACGTCGAGCTTCCGCCTCGGTCAGGGTCAATGCCGGGATGTCGGCCAGCGCCGACCCTACTGGAAGCACATGCTCGAAGAGCGCGCCACTATGCCGCAAGCCGTTTACATTATCCAGGGGAATCGCCATGGATTCCGTGAATGAACCAACGGATATGCGTCTCAGCGCCGACACATAGCCGACGGTACCGAGAGCAACGGCGAGATCCCGGGCAAGCGAACGCATGTAGGCGCCCTTGCCCGACTGAACCTCGAATACGGCATGATCCGCATCCGGGCACGCCACAACCTCGAACCGCTCGATGGTTACCCGCCGCGCCGGCAGGTCCACCGGCGCGTCCGCGCGGGCCAGCGCGTAAGCCCGCTGTCCACCCAGTTTTATCGCCGAGAAAGTCGGCGGCACCTGCTCGATATCGCCGGTAAACTGCGGCAGAACCGCCCGAATGGCCTGCTCGGAGGGACGGACGTCACTGAGGTGGAGCACCTCTCCTTCGGCGTCGTCCGTTGATCGCTGTTCGCCCCAGCGGATCGTGAAGCGGTAGGCTTTCCGGCCATCCATCACATATGAAACCGTCTTCGTCGCCTCGCCGAGCGCTATGGGGAGGACCCCCGTGGCAAGAGGGTCCAGCGTTCCTCCGTGACCGGCTTTCATGGCGTTGAGCGAGCGCCGAACAATCGCGACCGCAGCCGCCGAAGTAATGCCCAACGGCTTGTCCACCAGAAACCAGCCGTGCACGGGCACGCCGCCTCGTCTTTTCCGACCCATAGGAACCTCCTAGAGCACGTCCCGTTCAGATCGATCCGATCCGAACGGGTAGTCGTGCTCTAAACTATTGATTTTTAGAGCAAGTAAATCCGGTCAAGTGATTCCACTTGATCGGATATTGCTCTAGAGCTCGGTTCGATCGGGTGATCGCGCTCGGTCGTGCATCGCTCTAAGACTCTTCATCGTCGCGCTCGCGAGCGAGGTCGCGCGCAACGGCTGGGTTTTTGAGAAGATCATCGATTCTACTCGCCTCGTCGAAGGAAACGTCGATTTTGAAGGTCAGCTTGGGGACGTATTTCAACGTTACTGCCTGCGCGACCCTGTGACGGAGAAAAGGCGTCGCCTTGCCAAGGGCTTCGATCAGCGTCTCGCCATCGCCGCTGCCACCCAACGGAACGACGAATACCGTTGCATTGCGGAGGTCGGGGCTGACGCGCACCTCGGTTACAGTGACCGGCAATCCGGCTAGGCGCGGGTCGCGGATCTCGCCGCGTTCGATAACCCACGCCAAGGCGTGGCGTATCTCTTCGCCGAATCGCAGTTGTCGTTGACTTGGAGTCTTCCCGGCTCCCCTTGCCATTACGTTCTCATCAAGCCGGTGTTGCAATTATTGGGGAACCGCCGACCGCGATCAAAGTTCGCGTGCGACTTCCTCGATCTCGAAGCATTCGATCATGTCGCCGACCTTGATGTCCTGGTAGTTGGCCAGGGAGATGCCGCAATCGTAACCTTCCCGGACTTCCTTGGCGTCTTCCTTGAAGCGCCTCAACTGCCCGAGATCGCCCTCGTGGATAACGACATTGTCGCGCAGCAGCCGAACCTTGGCCCCGCGGCGCACCACGCCTTCGGTTACCATGCTACCGGCAACCTTGCCGACCTTGGTGATATTGAACACTTCGCGGATTTCCGCGTATCCAAGGGTGTTTTCGCGCAACTTCGGCGCCAACATGCCTGATAGCATTGATTTGAGATCATCGGTAACGTCGTAAATGATCGAATAATACCGGATTTCGACTCCGTCGCGCTTGGCCAGCTCGCGCGCCTGCGGGTTGGCACGCACATTGAAGCCAATGATCATGGCCTCCGACGCGCGGGCCAGCCCGACGTCGGACTCGTTGATACCGCCGATGCCAGCGTGCAAGATCTGCGTCTTGACTTCGTCGGTGCCGAGCTTGGTCAGAGCGCCAACAATTGCCTCCACGGAACCATGGACATCCGCCTTGATCACGACCGGCAGTTCCTTGGCCTCGCCATCCTGAATGCGTTGGAACATGTCCTCGAATGAACTGCGATTGGCCACGGCCTTGGCGTCACGGGTTCTGCGCTGGCGGAATTCCGTCACCTCGCGGGCGCGGGCCTCGCTGTCGACGACCACGACCTCGTCACCGGCCGCCGGCGTACCGCCGAGGCCCAAGGCCTCGACCGGCATTCCCGGACCGGCGAGCTTGGCGGGTTTGCCACTCGAATTCGAAAGCCCTCGGACGCGGCCCCACTCGCTACCGGCTACGATGATGTCGCCGACACGAAGCGTGCCTCTTTGAACGAGTACGGTTGCAACGGTTCCGCGCCCCCGCTCCATCCTGGATTCAACGATGACGCCCTCGGCGGGACGATCCGGATTGGCCTTGAGGTCAAGGATCTCAGCCTGCAGCAGGATCGCCTCTTCAAGCTTCTCGAGGTTGGTTCCCTCCTTGGCTGAAACCTCCACGCACAAGTCTTCACCCCCCATGGCTTCGACCACGATGCCGTGTTGCAGCAGATCGGTCTGGACACGATGAGGATTGGACTCCGGCCTATCGATCTTGTTGATGGCCACGATAATCGGAACTTCGGCCGCCTTGGCGTGGTCAATCGCCTCCTTGGTTTGGGGCATCACCCCATCATCGGCGGCAACCACCAAAACGACGATATCGGTTGCATGGGCGCCACGGGAACGCATTTCGGTGAACGCTTCGTGGCCCGGTGTATCGACGAATGTGATCTTGCCGCCGTGCGGCATGGTGACCTGATAGGCACCGATGTGCTGCGTAATGCCGCCGGCTTCGCGGTCGGCCACGTCGGTTTTTCTCAGTGCATCCAGCAGAGACGTCTTACCGTGGTCCACATGTCCCATCACCGTCACAACAGGCGGGCGGGCTTTCAAGGTCTCTTCGGAGTCGGTTTCGCCTTTAAGGCCAATTTCCACGTCGGCGTCGCTCACTCTCTTGGGATTGTGCCCGAATTCCTGGGCCAGAAGTTCGGCCGTATCGCCATCGACGGAATGGTTGATGGTTGCCATAACTCCCATTTTCATGAGCGCCTTAATGACATCCGCGCTTCGCGCAGCCATCCGGTTGGCCAATTCCTGCACCGTCAAGGTTTCTGGGATAATCACTTCGCGAACGATCTTTAGATTTTCGCCTCGAGCCGGCCCAACCTGCTTATTTTTTTCTTTCTGGCGCGCCCGCTTGACCGACGCCAAACTCCGGACCCGTTCGCTGCCGTCGTCGAGAGCATCGACGATCGTCAGCCGCCCGGCGCGGCGGCTCGGCTCGCCCTTGCGCTGGGCGGTGGCCGGACGACGAGCCTCGGTTTTTACCGGTTTCTTCGCTCGACCGCGTTTGTCCTCTTCCTCGGTTTCGGCAGCCGTCGCAGCCGGCGCCGCAGGGGCTGTCGGCGGAGCGGCAGGCCCGACCGAAGCCGGCGCAGCCTCCGCGGTAGGCGCTTCAGACTCGGATTTAGGCTCGGACTCAGGCGCCGATTCGGGTACCGGCGGCGGGGCCTCGGCATCCGCCGCTACGGGCTCCGCGGGCACCTCGCCAGCCACCGCTTCGGCGGCAGACGTATCAGGCTCGTCGGTCACCGCATCGTCGATCGGCATCTCCGGCTCAACGGGGGCGTCCTCTTGCTCGACGAACTCGGACTCCATTTCTTCCGGTTCGACAGAGCGTTCCTCTTCCATCTTGATGGCGTCTTGCAAGGCGCGCGCGCGGGCCTCTTTCTCTTTGTGAGTTAGCCCGATCGCCGCTCCTTCACGCGGCAAACCATCGCTTTGCGCGGAAAAAGCGGCCGCTTCGGCGGATTTCTTCGCCGCGGCTTCGGCTTCCCGGCGCACCTCCGACATACGGCCCCGTTCATCGCGCGCATAGGTCTTCTTCTTGCGCACCTCGACCGTGACCATCTTCGATCGGCCGTGGGCAAAGCTCTGCCGCACCTGGCCGGTCTCGACCGTCTTTTTAAGCTCCAGCCGCCGCGGTCTGCTCAGCGGCTCCTGCTTGTTTTCATCGGTTTCTTTGATCTCGGACATTTCAGTCTTGTCAGTCTCGACTCTATCTCACGGTTTCCCGGGATGGGTGGCTTGGGCATCGTCATTTCGGAATCCCGACAATCGTGCCGCATCCCGACGAACACCCAACGCCAACTTCCCCGGCGCAATCACCAAATGCACGGTGCGTTCACGACCGGCGGTCATCCCCAGCTCATCAGCACAGAACACATCCACCACCGGCACATCGGGCCCCGCTGCGCGCATTTTCGCACGAGCCCCGGGAGCACCATCGGCAGCGGCTAAAAGAACACCTCCGCGCCCCGCCCGCAACCATTCACTGACTTTTTCGTATCCCGACACCGCTTGGCCGGCGCGCCGCGCCATGCCAATCCGGTCGAGACAGCGGCGCACAAGTAGCCCTTCGACCCTCTCGACAAGGTCTGCCGAAACAGTCACCTGGGCGCGTGCAGCCCGTGCAAACAAGTTCTTTTCACAAGCCTTCTTCAACATTTGCCGGTTTGCACTCACCCATATACCTCTTCCCGGCAACCGACCGCCGATATCCGGAACCACCTGCCCCTGAGGGTCGATGACGAACCTCAGCAGCGCCTGCTTGTCCTTTACCGCTCCGCTCGCGATGCAGCGTCTTTGAGGCTGATCCTCGGCGCCGGCGGCGAGACGTTTCGGGTGCCCGGCCATCGCTCCTCAGCCTTCTTTACGCTCCTCTACGGCATCCACCTTAGGAGCTTCGGCCGCCGAAAGCTCGGTTTCCGGAGCGTCGTCGCCTTCGAACCAGTGAGCTCGAGCAGCCATGATAATATCGTTGGCACGCTCTTCGGTCAAAGTGCCGGCTGGGGCGATTTCCATAAGCTCGTCGCCGGCCAAGTCAGCCAAGTCATCCAATGTCTTAACGCCCTGCTCACCCAATGCGACGAGAACCGCCGGCTTAAGACCGGCAACCTCGGTCAATTCATCGGCGACTCCCAGCTCCACGCGCTTGCGGTCGAACTCTTCATCACGAACAGAGAGAAAAGACCGCGCCCGCTCGCGGAGTTCGTGCGCGACGTCCTCTTCAAAGCCCTCGATGGTCAACAGGTCGTCGATCGGCACGAATGCAACTTCCTCAACCGACGAAAAGCCTTCGGTTACCAAAAGATGGGCAATCACATCATCGACATTGAGGGCATCGATAAAGGTTTGAGACCGGCCGCGAAATTCTTCGTTGCGGCGCTGCGATTCTTCGTCCTCGGTCAGGATGTCGATGTCCCAACCGGTCAACTGCGAGGCGAGACGCACGTTCTGCCCGCGCCGGCCAATGGCCAGACTGAGCTGATCGTCCGGCACGACCACTTCGATGCGGTTGGCCTCTTCGTCGAGAACCACCTTTGCGACCTCGGCAGGCGCCAGCGCGTTGACGATGAAGGTCGCCGGGTCGGAAGACCACTGGATAATATCGATCTTCTCGCCCTGCAATTCTCCGACAACGGCCTGAACCCGGGATCCGCGCATGCCGATACACGGCCCCACGGGATCGATCGTGGACTCGTTGGAATACACCGCAATCTTCGCCCGAGACCCGGGATCACGGGCGACCGATCTGATCTCGATAATGCCCTCGTATATTTCCGGCACTTCCTGTGCAAACAGCTTGGCCATGAACTGCGGGTGCGTTCGCGACAGAAAAATCTGCGGTCCGCGCGGCTCTTCGCGCACGTCCAGTATGTAGGACCGAACCCGATCACCAGTATTGAAGTGTTCCCGGGGGATCGTCTCTTCCCGGCGCAACATCGCTTCGGCCCGGCTGAGATCAACAATGACATTGCCGAACTCGACCCGCTTGACAAGACCGTTGACGACTTCGCCGACACGGTCCTTGAATTCGTCGTACTGGCGCTTGCGCTCAGCTTCCCGAACTTTGTGGACAATGACCTGTTTGGCCGTTTGAGCCGCGATCCGGCCAAAATCGATTGGCGGCAGCGGATCCACCAAGAACTCGCCCATCTCCGCATCCGATTTTCGCCCGCGAGCCCCGTCGATACCGATCTGTGTCGCTTCGTTTTCAATCTCTTCGACGACTTCCAGATACCGAGCGAGACTGATTTCGCCGGTGACCCGGTCGATGTTGGCGCGGATGTCGTGCTCGTGCCCATACTTGGAGCGGCCCGCCTTCTGAATGGCCTGCTCCATGGCCTCGAGGACCTCATCGCGATCAATGCCCTTGTCACGCGCGACGGTTTCCGCAACCTGCAGCAGCTCCGGTCGTGAGTGAACGGCCTCTGCTTCTTTTGCTAGCTTCATTATTGCTCACCCGACTGTGTCGCTGCACCTTGCTCGTGCGCAGCGAGCAATTCCTTGGTCAGCATAAGCTTAGCCCGCCTGATATCATCAAACGTCAATGCAACCTCGTCGTCCTCAACATTCAGGCGGACGTTTCTTTCGTCCGTGCCTAGTAACCGGCCCTGGAACCGGCGGCGGCCTCCCACCGGAGACTCCATCTCGATCTTCGCCTCGAACCCCGCATACTTCTCAAAGTCGCTCAGGCGAACCAGCGGCCGATCAATCCCCGGCGAGCTGACCTCTAATGTATACGCCTCCGGCAGCGGATCCTCGACCTCCAGAATCGGAGATATCGCACGACTGAGTACGGCACAATCTTCGATCGTCATGGACCCGTCAACAAGCCTTTCGGCCATAATCTGCAACCTAAACTTCTGCTGTCCGAGAATTGCGACCCTGATAAGATCGAATCCCATGGCCTCGGCCGTGGGCCGGATAAGCCTCTCGATGCGATTGGCTGGATCCATTCGCCAGTCCTAAATTCCCGAACATACGTCGAAATACCTGAGCGTCGGCCCCAATAACCAAAAAAGGCGGGCCTTTAGCCCGCCCCATCGAACTTGCCAATGCTAAGCTCAACGAGACTCAATCGTTGCCGAGCCCTACGCCCGCTACTCCTCCTATATAACCTCTGCGCCCGAGCGCACAAGGCTTTTTCGCTCGGGCGCCCGGCCGCCGATACGGCCCTCGCGCTCGAACTTAAGGTAGGCGCACGCCGCGCCTCGAGCGCGTGCCTTGGCCTCGTACCGCGTGGGAAACCAGTCTTCCGGGCGGCACCGCCAATCCGCGGGCTGCCGCGCCGTCCATGAGAACCGCCTGTCGGCCGTTACGCGCTCCAGCGCCCAGCGGACATACCCCATATGATCGCTGGCAAAGCACAAATGACCGCGATCTTTCAGGATCCTTGCCACCGCATCGACGGTGCTGGCGCTGATAAAGCGGCGCTCGTTGTGCCGTGCCTTCGGCCAGGGGTCCGAAAAAAGAACGAACACCCGGCCGACGCTTGCATCGACCAATGCCGCCAACAGCGGACGCGCGTCGTCATCCAAAATGCGCACATTGTCGAGTTGCCGGGCCTTCACCTCCGACAGCACGGCGGCCACGCCATTGATGAACGGCTCGCAGCCGATAAACCCCACATCCCGATGGGCCTC
>JGI12048J13642_10306262_pt1 | contig 11960 bp, 17 predicted proteins | sample ElkSlonscriptome_16_FD_13642 | JGI IMG/M metagenome (IMG submission 13642) | reverse complement strand
TGCATTGCCCAGATGAGGAAAAGGGGTCTGAGAAAAAGGGGGCTGTCCAATTTAATTGAGCTTCCAAGGTGGCCTTATAGCGGAAGCCGGCGAACGCGCAAAGCCAACTCAGTCACTGGCACGAAAAAGCCTTTTGTCCAATCAACCTCTGTCAGGCTTAGAACCGCCGCGAGGCGTCGGTTCAAGACCTCTGATGTTTCATCGCCGAGGCGAATAAGACGACACTCGGCAATTGTTCCCGACTCACGGCCATGAGATAGCCGAAATCCAGATCCATTGTCAGCAAGATACTGCCTTCGACGCGCGCCTTGTGCAGGATAACTTCATCCGCGGCCTGTTGCAGTCAATGCTCTCGTACATGGGGCGCCTCGCATCCCTCTGACCGTAGCCATTCCACGGTCACCAGGGATATGTTCATATCCGCCAGAAACTTCATGCCGCCCGCTCGACGTGGACTTGATCCGACGCAAGCCAGGCGGCATAGCAGAGGGCCTGGTGGATGTCTTCCGGCTCCAGGTCTGGATATTCGGCAAGAATCGCGTCGGGATTTTGACCCTGCGCAACCAGCCGAACGATTAACGCGGCTGTTATTCGCATGCCGCGGATACAAGCCTGTCCACCCATGATGCGCGTATCAAACGTTATTCTTTCAAATGCCCGCATACGTTGCCTCGCCTGCCATACGTAAGACAGCATTACGGGTCCGCTCGCTGAGCCGGAAGCCCAACCGCTGGAGATCGTCGATGAGCGGGATCAAAGCCGGCACCAGCCCGCTCCGCTTGGCATCCAGTAAGATGCCGAGCGTCCCCGTCATCGGAATCCTGAGAATCTCGGCATGGCGCCTCGCCAAGGCATCGTCCAGGATCACGACTGGATCGGTGCGCTCGAGGGCCAAGAGCAGGACACCGGTTTCACCAGGACCAAGATCTGCGACCAAGCGAATGACTTGCTCGCTAACTGGAGCGCAAAGATCGACCTACGGCAGCGTTTCCGGAACTGGCAAATCGAGCCCTCGACGCCTGCCCTCGGCAAGCTCTTTGGCAACGGCGGTCGGAACGACAACCCGCGAGACCAGTTTTGGCAGCAGCTCCAGTTGTCCGATCTGGTGCAGATATTGGAGCGGCGAAGTGTTACAGATGACGTCAGGCAAGGGATGTCTGGCGCTCCAAGTCGTCTTCGGTCAGGCGGAAAGTGTCGATGCCGTAGTCGCTCAGTTTGTTCAGGAACAGCGTCTTCGGGATACCAGCGAGACGCGCAGCGGCTCCGGATGACAGACGCCCAAGCTCATAGAGCTTCATCGATGCCGCAAGACGGATCTCGGCCGCGGCGGCTTCATCAGACCACTTGAGCGAAAGCAAGGAATCGTCTGGCACATCAAGGATCAACTGGCTCATTCATGGCCCCTCTCTGCATGGCATCATCGTTCTCGCGCGCAACGCTGCTTCGTGCTCTGCCGCCCCACGCGAAGCATCCCGTTGCAGCCGAAGATCGTCAATGTTTGCCGGCAAAAACGCTTACCGCTGCGGGATGGCATACGCGAATGCTGTTTCGCTGATGATAGACGACTGGGCGCCGGAAATTAACCCACCAATGCCTGATAAAACCGCCGATCCGCGGTGTTGCACAGGTGCGAGTTGTGCCACAGCAGCGTGAAGTCCCCGCCGAAGCGGTGGCAGGTATCGCGGTAGCCCTGCATCAACGCGAGGGCCTCATCGCTGTAGCCGAGGCCCATGTAGCGCTCGGCGATGACCGAGCATTCCATGACGATCAACGGCCGCTCGCGCAGGCGCAGCGGGCGGCGCTGGTGCGGGTCGTAGCGTGGATACTCGAAACAAGTCCCGCAGCGAAAGCCCGGTCGGTCGGCGTAGCTCAGCGTCGTGTCGTAGTCCAGACCGTTGTCGTCCCAGAGGCGCGCGGTGGTCGGTGTCTCCCAGCGGAGGAAGTGCTGGCGGCCGCCGAGTAGGGGCTGATCGATGCCCTCCTCGTCCAGCACGCGCCGCAGGGTCGCGACCGAGCGGGCCATCGTTTCGGGGTGCTGGTAGGTGTTGTAGCCGGGGTGGATGCCGATCTCGTGGCCGCGGGCGTGGATCTCGCGCAGCAGCGTGCGCATGCGCGGGTCGTCGAGGCTGACGCGGTTGTCCAGGCGCGGGTCGGTGTTCTCCGGGATGAAGTAGAAGGCCACGGCGCGGCCGGCGCGCTCGTTGGTCTGCATGATGAACTCCAGGCCTTGGCGGTGCGGGTCCAGGCTGTGGTCGCCGCGACGCGCGTGCCACTGGCCGCGCAGGCTACGCCAGGCCAGGCTGGACGAGCGGCGCTTGAGCAGGTCGCCGGCCAGGCCCCGCGCGAGGCGATATGTGGCCCGTGCAATGGTATTGCCACGGATGGACAGGGATGGACAGGGATCATCCATCGTTCGAATCCCTGTTGATCCCTGTTGATCCCTGTCCATCCGTGGCGACTTGTTCCAGTTGGGCGGGCCAACTGTTGTAGGCAAACGGGCTATCGACATCACAGCTCACCAGGGTGCGCGCGCTATGCCGCTTCAATTCCACCACCGGCCACTGCCGCTGGATCACCTGCCCGAGCAGATGCAGCCATTCGTCCACCACCGGGCGGTCGAGGTAGACGTGCTTGAACGCGTGCGAGGCGGTTGCCGGAAAGCGCTCGTGATTGTCCAGATCCGTGCGGCCGATCTCCTCGACCCGCGCGAGCATCCAGTAGGTGAGTCCGAGGATATCGTAGTGGATGACCTGAGCCTCGCCGTGCGGCTCGATCAGGGGCGACGGCAGCTCGGCCACGCCCGGCGCCGGCAGCGGCCCGCCCAACACCGACGACCAGCCCTCGCGCTCGGCATCCCAGCGCGTGCATGGCTGATCGGAGTGCGCGTGGGTGAAGCACTCACATAGCGAATCGAACAGGATCGCGCCTTCCGCACCTGCCAACTGCAAGCGCAGGCCTTCCGCTGCTCGCATGAGCTGCCATGCCTGGCCGAAGCGCTCGGCAAGGATCACCTCAAGCCAGCGCAAGGCTGCGTCGGTGATGGGAAAGGCGCGTTGGTTGTTTCGATTAGCCACCGACGTTCACCAATGGGCACGGATGCTCACGAGCGAAAACACCAGGGCCAGGGCACCGGCCAGACATACATGGTCTTGCCCTCGCGGCCCAGGGCGATGGCCTTGTCGATCAGCGTGCGGGCGCGGATGGCGTAGATCTCTAGACCCTCGATGCCGTCCTCGAACAGCTCGTCCGGGTAGAGTCCCTGTTGAGCTACTCAGATTGAGCGCGAATAAAGCGCTGGGCGTCCTTGAGAACGAGGATCAGCTGCCGCTCTTGCAAGGGCGTCGATTCGAACCCGAAACGGCGATAGAACGCCTCGGCCCGGCCATCGATGGGGTGCGTCAACAGCGCCCGAACCCCGGCGTGCTCGGCGACGGCGAGGGTTCGCATTATGGCGTCCTGCAGCAGGCTGACACCCAGACCCTGCCTCTGATACTCCACGTCGACAGCGAGCCTCGTCAAAATGACCAGCGGGATCGGGTACTGACCCATCCCGCGACGAATGCGCTCGGGGGCCTCTAGCGTATCGATCTGGCCGACGGTGAGACTGTAGTAGGCAACCACCCGTTCCTGATCACAGGCCACAAAGGTCCTCGCCGAACCACTGCCTTGCGCCTGGCGCGCATGCTGCAGCAGCCATTGCATCAGGGTGAGCTGACCACAATCGAATGCCTCCAGCCGATGCCCCGCTGCCAGCGGCTGGGGCGCCGAAACGTTCAAATATCGGCCCAGACCGGCTGCCGCGAGAACAGATCCGCTAGGCCCGGATTGTCCGTCTCAGGACGGTCCAGCATGTTGAGGAGCGCCTGGTATTGACTGCCTGAGACCATGAACAGGCGTTGATCGAGCAAGGTCTGCTCGGCGGCCAGGTAGGCTGCGTCGAGGATGAAATCCGTCAGCGACTTGTGGGCCACTTCGGCGGCACGACGCAGCACGGCCTCCTGCTCGGGGGTGGCCCGCAGGCCGAGGCGGGAGGACCGGGTTGTTGCGGTACCGTTGGGCATGTTGAACGCCTATTGAAGCATCGAATGGCGGCATGTTAGTACAATCGACAAACATCCGTCCAGAAGCGACAACCGGCGGAGAACGCCAGCAACTGCTGAGAGAGTCACGCTGGTCGCTCAGATCAGTCACGGATGTTCAGGAGCGGAAATACCAAGGCCAAGGCACCGGCCAGACGGACATGCTCCTGCACTCCCGGCCGAGCGCGATCGCCTTGTCGAGCAGGGTGCGCGGATGGCGTCGACCTCCACGCCCTCAATGCCGTCTTCGGTCAGCTCGTCCAGAGTGAAGTGCCTGGCGAGTCACCCCGCTGCTCGAGCGCGGACAGAACGGCGCACTCCTTGACGCGTCGCATCAGGCGCGGAGCTTGCGGTCCCTTCGATGCGAACCCGAGACATGACAAGGCGCCTCCGCCTGCGTATCGATGGGGTGCGTCAGCAGCGCCGCGCCACACGTCGTCATCGAACGCATCGTTGCCCCGGGGGGCGGAGCCCACGTCAAGGGTCTCTGGCCATCAGCTCCGCAACCCGAGCATCCGTCTTCGAGAAATCGTCGCCTTTGAACAGCAGGGGGACCTGTTCGCGGTTGGCCAGGGCGTAGGAGAAACAATCGCCAAAGTTCAGCCCAGCGGGATGTCGACCCTTGCCGAAGCGGCGATAGCCCTCGGCGGCGAGATCCGCCAGGGTCTCATCGAGCGGAATCGTCCGCACCTGCTCCAACCCCAGGAACTGCTTTGCGCGCTCGACGCCTCGATCGCCCAGGCGCGCCTGGATCACCACGAGCAGCTCGGTGCGGTTCGGTGCGCAAAGACCGGCGCATGGCGCGGCCGCTAGCGTGCCGAGCAAAGCCGCGGCGTCGGACTCCCCCAGCAGGATGGCGGTCAGGGCGCTGGTATCGACGGCCAGCTCAATCGCAGTAGCCATCGGCGTTGTAGCCCAGGATGTCGTCATCAGTACGCTGATCGAGAACCGGAAGCGACCAGACCTCGCGTCGGAGCCATTCCAGTGTTTCGTCCAGATGGGGTCTGGGCGACGGTTCCTGCCTGCCCTGAAGCGCGCTCTGCAACGCGATGATCGCCTCCTGCGTCATGGAGCGACGATGATCGGTGGCCGTCTCCTTGAGCCGTCGATAGAGATCCTCAGGCACGTTGCGCAGGACGAGGGTGGGCATTGCAGGACTCCAACAACGGATGAGCTAGCAAAATGCTAGCGCTCGGGGAATCTCCACGCAAGAGCCGGATCCTTGCCAACGGCTCGACCCTGACCGCCGTGCCGCCCTCACGCTCAGCAAGGTTCAGCTCGAGCCAGCGCCGGGCTGCGTCGGCGATGGGAAAGGGGGTTGGTCGTTCAGCTTGGCCACGGACGTTCACCACTGGGCACGGATGCTCAGGAGCGGAAATACCACGGCCAGGGCACCGGCCAGACATACATGGTCTTGCCCTCCCGCCCCAGCGCGATCGCCTTGTCGATCAGGGTTCGGGCGCGGAGACGAAAAACTCTGGACTATAGATCGATCGCGTCCGTGAACAGCATTCCTCGGATCGGCAGTGACGGTTAAGACACAGGGATCGCGTGCAACACCATATCTCCAGTTCCCCTGACTTCCAGAACTTGATTCGTAAGATCGCCGGCGCATTCCCGGCGAACGAGCGCTATGGCTTGTTGCAAACGCTCCCACTGTTCTTGACGACTCAACCCGGCTTCCCGAAGGGCGATCACGCCCGGGTGCAGTTCGACATTACCGGCGAGACCGATAAAGTCCCCCACATTCACCGTCACAACGATCTGGCAATGGACATAGGCATAGCGCCAGACCTCAGTATCGGGCTCTCCCCGCAGACCAACATAGGCTGCCGCGCTGGCTTCCAGACCGAGCTCATTCGCCCAACGGGCGAGCCGAGGCGAAAGATTCTCATCGCTCAGCAGCTTCAACCGCCGATCTTGCTATCTTCAGGGGCTTCGGCGGTCGGCCCGGCGGCGGTCCCATGCGCGCGCACAGCTCGGCATAGCATAGCGCTTGTTCGGTGAGCTGGGGGTAGTCCTCGGCGATGTCCATCGCGGGCACACCAGCACGGAATTGCTGCGCCACCTGCGCCACCGGCACCCGCGTCCCACGGAACACCGGCTCGCCGGAGCAGACATCCACTCGGCGCTCGATCAAATCAGTGCCCCGCTGGTAGGCGCGCAACGCGGCATGCGTCGTGCGCACAATCTTGGTCAAATCCAAGGTCACCGGCACCTCCCCCGCGCGCACCAGCTTGCGCCCGATGCGCCGCCAAGAGCCTATCTCGGCATGCTTGAGCACCAACACCTGGTACAAGGCCCGCCGATCCTCGGGATTCATCTGCACCCCTTCTGCTTCAAGGGCGCCCTTCAGCTTGAAATACAACACCTCGCGAAACGCCAACCGGTGACGCTTCCCATCCATTGTCTTCACAGACATCCGCAAGACGCGGGAAAACTCCTGTCGCATCAGCCTTGGGCTTTGCGCGGCCGCCGCGGCGGCTATACGGGTGTCGAAGGTCAGTGACAAGGCGCCCTCCAAAAATAACAACTCAGCCGGAGTCGTATTTTAGCAGAGATCAAGCGACGGCTGACGGGAATCAGTCGCTGAAATACCAGGGCCAGGGCACCGGCCAGACATACATGGTCTTGCCCTCCCGCCCCAGCGCGATCGCCGTGTCGATCAGGGTTCGGGCGCGGATGGCGTAGACCTCCAGCCCCTCGATGCCGTCCTCGATCAGCTCATCCGGGGTGAAGTGCCTGGCGAGCTTGGGGGTGTCGATCTGGCCTGAGCGCCGCTGGTAGCAGTGCTGGCCGGTCTCGCCCGTGGCCGTTTCGTAGCGATGGCACACCTCGTCACGAAACAGCTTGCCGCAGTGGCCGTTCTCCTTCCCCAGCGCGCTCTGGACGCGGTGCAGAGAGGTGGCGATTGCCTTGAATGCTTTGATCCCCTACCCCTGAAACCTCGAACCTGACACAAAAAAATTGTTCGGCGATGCCCGGAAACCCGCACTATGACAGGTTCGCAGCGCAATGCTACGGCCTACTGACTTTTTGGCTCCCGGTACGCCGAGTTTAGGAATTCAGTAAACTGCCCACTGTAACCCATCAGGCGATCCCGGAAGCCCGCGCGATCGGTCAGCACTGAGCTTACAAAGAACGAACCGCAGACCGAATCATACGGAAATCGCTGGCCCTCACGAACACAGAATCGTACCAACGATTATCAGTAAAACGGCCGTAGATGATCAGTCGCAACACGACGTTCAGCAGATACGCGATCGTCGTTGCCGCAGCTGCTCCCGTTAAGCCATACAGCGGTATCAAAATCAGGTTCCCGGCAACATTCACCGCCACGACGACCATCGCGGTGTACATGTTCAGCTCCGGCCGTCCGCGCGCAGCGATGTCGTTGGCCAGCACACGAGATGCCGACATCAACACGATCCCTGGCAGCAGAATCCAGAGCGGTATCAATGCGTCGCTGTAATCTGCCCCGAACAGCGAGCCAATCAACGGACCCGCTATGGCCGCGACTGCCAAGGCACCAAGCAAGGTGACAGTCAACACCCAGCGCGCGACTAGGGGCGTCAGTTGTTTGCGCTTGGCTTCATCAGACGAAAGCTGGGCCAAACGGGGTAATAAGACCGTGCTCACGGCCTGTGAGATCAGCCAGAGCTTCTCGGCCAAGGCAACGGCCACCACATAGATGCCTACGGCGGCCGGACCCAAGAACAGGTTGGCGAGGAACATATCGGCCTTATAGTTGACGAAAGCGAGAATATTGCCCAGATGCGCCTTCCAACCATAGCCGAGCGTCTTGATAATGACATGTGCGCTCGTCTTACCGCTCTTCTTCTCTCCGAGCAGCGGCACAAGCCAACGGATTGTCAGCCCTAAAACGAAGAGCTGCGAGACGACCTGAGCACCAATCAGCAGCGCAAGCTCACGGCTACCGAACAGCGTGAGACCGACCACCAGCACGAGAACGATGCTAGGTAGGATAATGGCGAGAACGTTGTAATGGCGAAATTGCTGTAGCCCTTGAAAAACACTGTGCAGAAAGCCATTCAGCAGACTGAGCGGAAAGACCGCAAGCGCAAACCATAAGATAAAGGGATCAACACCGGGAAAGAAATGCTCCGCCTTCCAGATGAGAACACCAGCGCCGAGCACAACCCCGAGCGTTCCTAACAGCAGGAAGATCCGCAAATTGGCGCCCAGCAGCTCGCGCACGGTCATCTGCTGCGAGCCGAGATGGTAGACGTTGGCGGGCGCGACTCCGAGATTCAGGAAGGTCGCCAACATCGATGGCAACAGCAGCGCAATGGCGAATGCACCATTTCCCTCGGGACCATAGACGCGGGCAATGATGACGGTCGTGATCAGATTGAGCAGCGCGGCGATTACTTGGCGGGCGAACGTCGCGCCGATGTTCCGGGATAGGCCCTTCAGCCCGAGTCCTTTACCGGTCACAATCATGGCGCACCGGTGTCGGAATGCCGCACCACGTCTTGATAGACTTGCGTCAGACGGTCTGTCACCGCCTTCTCGCTGTAGCGCTTTCGACAGCCGGCCCGAATACTATCTGGGTTATATTGGTCCGCGTTGGCACGGAGCCACCGCATCGCACTGGCCAATGCATCGATGTCGTCGGGGGGAACCTGCAAGCCATCCTGTTTCCGAACAATGGCATCTGGTCCGCCGCAACGGGTTGCGATCACCGGCTTACCGAGGGCCAATGCCTCTATGACGACCACTCCGAAGGTCTCATAGCGACTGGCCAACACAAAGGCGTCGCTCGCCGCCACCACATCCGCGACCTGATCCCGATCGAGCGCGCCGAGAAACCGCACTCGCCCGGCAACACCCAATTCCGCGGCGATGGCCTCCAGCCGCAGCCGTTCTGGGCCATCCCCGCCGACATCGAGCGTCACGTCAGCCTCTTCGGCGAATGTCTTGGCGAAGGCGCGAATGAGATTCTCGATACCCTTATTTTCCGTCAGCAGCGCGACGTTAACGAACCGGAAATGGTCTTTTGGCCGATTGCGCTCCCGGAGGGACCGCTCGAGAAACCGCTGCTCCACAATGTTCGGCATCTCTTCCCAAGACGCAGGCCCCGTGCCTAGCAGCCCTTCCAGCAGATCGCAGAACGGCCGGCTGACCGCGAAACGTCGTGCCGCGCGGCGCGCGACAGCGCGAGCGATACGCAACCGATCCCCTCGTACTGCACCGCGAGCATAGCCCGAAAAATGCTCCGTGACGACGAAAGGTACGCCGTAACGACGCTGTATGGCCAACGCCAGCGCGCCAGCGTTCAGCATGGCGTGCACATGAATGATGTCCGGTCGCCCATGTTGATCGACGTACCGCTGATAGAGTCTTAGGCCGTGCGATCTCCAGAGCCAATGCTGCGCGCGCCGTATGCGCGGGAACCAGTTCACCCCATGCGACCGCATCGTCGGGAGACCCGCGTCCGTCTCCAACTCGATACCACGCTTACCTGACAGAATCGATTTCCAAGCACGCAACGACCATAAATGGGGGTAAATGACCCCTACCTTACGGCCGTGCTTAGCGAGCGCTAAGGCTTGTTCTCGGAAGAAGACACCGTTGATGTCGCCTGGGTGGGCAGGGTACCAGGAGGGGGCAATCAGGATATGCAACGGCAACTCCCGGCATACCATTCAGCCCTAGAAGCCAAGCCGAGGACTAGCAATCGTTGGCCTTCCGAAAAACAAAAAAATCTGACTGCGATGTGCTCTTCGGATCGCTTTCATCGTACGGATAGGCATTTTCTACTATCTTGACCAAATCCCAAAAGCGAGCTTTCTCCGCACACCATTTGAGAAATTCCCGGCCACGTTCATGTTGACTAGCATACTCTCTCTCAAAGTTATACGAATAGATAATAACGTATCTGCTAGAAGCCGAGAAAAGCCTTCTCATATATCCATCGAAGACGTCATCTTCAACAAGATGAAAGATGACGTCCAGAGACAAGGCCAAATCGAACGTGCCCTCATTGGGGTGGCGAAAAGAAGTCTCGTAAAACTCATAATTGGCAGAATCAACAAACTTCCTCCTACATGTATCAACTGCGATGGGTGCTATATCAAGCCCTACGTAGGACGGATAATCAGCTAGGGCCAGTTGCGCGCCATCACCACAACCGAACTCGATGACGGATTTCACGGAATGCCTTTTGACGAAATCGTTCAAAAACGTTGCCTTAAAATCTGCCAAACGACCATGAGATCCCGCTCCCGAATTACCGCCGAGCTTATAGCGATCGTTCCAGTATTGGGCAGAACTGAGAAAAACCGCGGTCCTTTGACCCGTTATAGCTCTTTTCGCGCGCCCAAGTGCTCGCCGCAAAAAGGGGTCTCTTCTTGCTTTCTCAATAATCAACTTCAGCATTTCCGCAACCTCAGCCCGCCCAAAACCTGTATCAGACTAGCACAACCTGCCATGGCTACTTCGCAAAAGGCTATGAGATTCTCTCGTAGCCAGCGTTCTCCAACTCGCTATTTAAGATAACACCAAGTCTCCTCCTTTCATCCTTACTGAGAATTTCTCGTCCTTTTGAAACAAACGAAGAAGTCACAGGTAGCAAAGCGTTACCATGATGGGGCCGCAGATTGACATCGCCTAAACGGGTAAATACATCTATAGTATCCTGGCGCGCGGGAATATCGTATTTCTCCATAATGCGACTTAGCGTCGCTTGTTCATTAGCTACCATATCTTCGTACCGAACTTCGAAATACTGTTCAGCAGCTAGAGTTTTCTTGAATGCTGCCCAACATTGCTGACTTCTGACCCAGCGATAAGCTCCGTCTTGGAAATTGTCATATCGTCCAGCGTTCTTACAGGATACGGCGACATCTACACCATCTCGCAAAAGGTAGATGTACCTTGCCCCACTTATCATATGTTGTATTATACCGAGATGGAAGATGTAGGAGGGGGTTTTATCCCCAACCCATAGAGAATCAATTCCGACAGATTTGCCGAAGTGCCAATATAGTTCCTCAACGAGGCGACAAATATGTTGCTCGGGACCTCTCCAGTCAATGGCTTTCCTTCGAAAGCTTTCAAGCGAGGCCAAACCAAAGGTCGGAAACTCTGGATGGTTCTCGAAACTGTCAACGAAATGGTGAACAACATCGGGCCATTGGTATTCTGACTTTCTTAAGATGGCAAGGTATGTGCTCGGCAAGACATAAGTTTCTGGCGGGATATAGATATTGCATTTCTCGACTAGCAGTCGGCGCAATAGTGTGCTGCCGCAACGGCCCGATCCTACGATGAATAAAAACTTGTTGCAGAATTTCGTTTTTCGTGTAATGAAAGATGGCGATCTGGAAATTAGGCCAGCCATCCCTTTAGAGGCTAGCAGCTGATACCTCCATTTCAGGCTTGGATGCTGTTCAAACTGTCTTCTAACAAACGATTTCATCGGTTTGCCGTTGGCGGTCTCTTTAAATTCTAATAGCCGGTGACTCAGTTACAGACGAGCAGCAGACCGGGCTCAGGTCGCCCGTTGAACGCCTGTTACCTCGGCACCCTCGGAGGCTGCTGCGGTTCACTGGGCGGCGGCGCGGCCAGCACCCAGCGAGGCCCCTGAAGCCGCAGCGGTTCAACCGGTGCGGCGAGAAAGGGAGGCATTCATTCTCCTCTTGCTGCTCTGCGATCTGCCCAAAGAGCAGCGCCATACCGCCGAGCTTGAAGGCGGCGAGCTGGATGGCGATCGTCGCCAAGGCCTGACGCAGCCGGGTGCCGGCGATGGTCGTGAAGCGCTTGGTGCGCACGGCCCATTAATTGAAGACCTGATAGGCGCCGCTGAGCAGCACGGCGACGGGCAGCAGCCACAGGTAGCCGGCCAGGGCCGGCACG
>JGI12048J13642_10657242_pt1 | contig 11970 bp, 7 predicted proteins | sample ElkSlonscriptome_16_FD_13642 | JGI IMG/M metagenome (IMG submission 13642) | reverse complement strand
GGAGCAAATCATAAACGGTTTCAATAAAGGAGCTAACAGCATTCCAATCTTCTCACCCAAACGAAACTCCTTCCTTTTCCCCAGCAACAATGACGGTCTAATAATCCGCAAGCATGGGTAGCCGATTTCTTTCAAAGCCTCTTCCATCTCTCCTTTTGTGCGGCTATAAAAAATCTTTGAATTCTTATCTGCACCCATAGCAGAGATAACCAAAAATTGTTCTGCTCCCTGTTTTCTCATAATATCAGCTATTGCAATTACCAGATATAGATCAACGGCTTGAAACTCTTCTTGCGATTCAGCTTTTTTAATGGTAGTGCCTAAGCAGCAATAGACATCATCTGCTTGGATTTTAGACAGATCGTTCTCAAGGTTCTTGTCGAATTTTGTTGCTACTGTTTTGAGTTTACGGTGTGTTTTGAGAATGGGTTTTCGAACAAGAGCCGTTACTTCAGAATAATTTGAATTGTCACATAGAGATTGAAGGCAATGTCCACCAATCAATCCTGTTGCACCTACTATTAGTGCCTTTCTGATAGTCATAATTTTTTTATTCTACTTGCATCAACAGCTTCTTTTAATGCATTCCCGGCTTTGAAAAATGGAAGTTTTTTAGTTTTGACAAGAGTTTTTACACCAGTTTTTGGGTTTCTGCCGGTGTAAGACCCATATTCTCTGATAGTAAAACTACCGAATCCCCTAATCTCTACATTTCCACCTTTGACCAGTTCATCAGTCATTGAGTCGAGTATGGAATTTACTATCTCGGTTGTTTTGCAAGAAGGAAGATTGAGTTCTGAGGACAACGCTTCTATAAGTTCTGATTTTGTCATCATTTCCCCCAAGATTATAGCGCAATTAAGACATCCCTAAAAGACTCAGAATACAACAATCCGTGGGTGTTTCTCAAGCATCCTATTTGGAAGATCAGTATCTTGTTGAATTTTCCTTGAAAAAAGCTAAAACTCTTATTCCACTTCTAACGTATAATCAAGACTTACGACAATAACAACAAATAGCGCTGAGAAATTGGACGAGCTTATATAGCAGGATCACTCTTTAGGGTTAGCAGAAAAGTCAGGGCGTTCTTACAAAGCGATTACCTATCACCCACCTATGAACTATAGATAATTCCTGGCCAAAAAACAGGGGGCCAACCTTGCGGCTGGCCCCCTGTCTATCAAGGAAGAAATCCTTCCTTAATCCCCTGCTTGCTGCCTCAAATAACCCGCCAACACCATGAATATATCTTGGTAATGTTTGAATAGTACGGGAAAGAGCAAGCAGAAACAATAGGTTGGATATTTAATTTGGCTTAGGCAAAATGACTAGACTCGCCTCCCAGGAAGGGCTTTTCCGTTTTTAGTATTTCGGTATTTACTGGTGAAAGTGTTGCCGAAGCTGCAGAAAAAGGGCTTGAACATGATTGCAGGAAAACTTGTGCATGATATTGGTCCTGTGGACACGAACGGTTTTCGGACTGATATGAAGGTCTTTGCCGATCTCTTCGACCTTCATGCCCTTGGCCATCAAAGCTGCGATCTCGAATTCTCTGGCCGTAAGCGTTGCCAGTGGCTCAGCATTCTGTCTTGCACCTGTAAGCATTTCGCTTAAAACCGTCTGAGGAATATTCGTGCTCAAATAGATCCTGCTCCCGAAGGCATGCTTGACCGCTTCTACCACCTCCGCCATCCTATCAGACTTGAGGACATAGCCTAAGGCGCCCGCCTGCAGTGAGCGGACTATATAGACCTCTTCTCTGTGCATCGTGTACATGACCACTTTCGAATGCGGCGATGCCTTGGATAACGTGGCGATCAAGCTGACACCGTCTCCTCTACCAAGACTAATGTCGAGGACAATCACATCCGGTTTACATCTTTCCGCCACCTTTACCGCCTCTTTTGTCTCACTGGCCTCACCGACCACCACGAGACTGTTGTCTTTAGCGAAAACATTCCTGAGTCCGTGGCTTATCACCGGATGGTCGTCGACGATCACTATACGAATAGTTTCTCCTACCATTGTCTCCCCAAATTCCCTGGCACCATCTCCGCTTCCCACAGAGAGGCGGATAATTTCTTAATCTATCTTTATTTGGAAACAAGAACCAGATATTTTATTCTCTTCCGGTTTTTCCATCAGGCTCATAAACAACACTCCATCAGGATCTCCTGGTCACTGTCCTGCATGTGGCACCTCGCAACAGATTTATATCGACTCAAAAGTTTACATTTTTGTCTATAAGTGAAGCGGCATAATGGGTGTTAACAGCAATCACAATCAAATACTCTTTAACTGAATCGGCTCCGGCGTATTTAAAGACCTATCCAGTTCTGTCACCATCTCAAGGACAACGAGCTTTATCCCATCTATAGAAGCAGCGATCTCTTTAGCCTTGATGGTAAATTATTCGTGCGGTCCATAGATTTATCCTTTTGTCCTGTATCACAAAAAAAATGCAGGAGAACAATATGTTCAGGAAGTAAACATTGCAGAATATTTTGTATGAACTGGATGTGATTATATATTTTGAGATACCAGGCAAAAGACCTCAGGTGGGAGAAATGACCAAGAGGCAGGCAGAACGCAGATGATTTCTATGCCTTGAGGGTGTTCCCGATAATAGATGACATAGTTTTGCAACTTACTGAAACGGAAGAGACGGATTCCTTTAAGTCGTGGCCTTTAAGCATGGTACAATGTGCCCATATGCGGCGTGGCAAGAAGGGATTCAAAGGTTTTTTCAGTGGCTTGATAATCGCGGTCGGCTGCATGCTGATTATCCTGTGCGATATAAAGCCAAATATTGATGAGATCACGAAGATAGTCACTTGCGCTCTGATATTCCCCGCACTGACACGGGCTTCAATAAAAGCGCGCATCTCATCGGGCATCGAGATGTTTAGGGTCGCCATTGGGTTACCTCCTTTGGGTTGTGCTATTATCTACGATATAGCATCTATGGCAAAGATTGCCAACACCAGGAAGCAACTTGCTCTTTACAATCATCTATAAGTGCGAGAGCTACTTGGCATGCGGCAGCAGATGTTGAAAAATATTATGTCCACTGGCAAGCATAAGTCAGGAAAGGAATACGAGAGCCTGCCAATATCTTGGCATGGTAGAGCCGCCTAATGTCATAAAAGAGTTCAGAAATGGAGCAACTGTAAACTCCAGATTATCAAAGATCAGTTCCTCGCTCACACTGCTGTAGTTTGGCTAAGTTTCGCAAAAAATGAAATTTTTATATATAGTGTAAAACAATGATTTGGTTGACAAAAGAAATTAGAAATGGTTGAGCTTGGCAGCTCATGATCAGTTCCTAAACTAAAATGTCAGCTTTCCAAAACTTCGCGCAACTTCCCTCCCAGGTCTTTCTTTGAAAATGGTTTTTGGATGAAATATACGCCCTCGTCCAGCACGCCATGGTGGGCGATGACATTAGCGGTATAGCCGGACATAAACAGACGCTTGAGATCCGGATAGTGAGAGAGAAGGTTTCCGGCTAACTCCCGGCCATTCATCTCCGGCATCACCACATCGGTCATCAACAGATCGATCTGGCCCTCATATTCATGGGCCAGGCGGATAGCTTCGCCGGGGGTGCCGGCAGCTACCACGGTATAATCGAGCTTTTCCAGCATTGTGGTGATCATTTTCAAAATAGCTGGTTCATCTTCCACCAAGAGGATAGTCTCTTTCCCGTGTTCGACGGCCAAGTCTGACGCCTTTTCCTCCGCTCCGGCTGATTTTGCACCATATACTGGTAGATAGATCTTAAAGGTCGTTCCTTGGTCCGGCTCGCTATAGACGTTAATGAAACCGTTGTTCTGTTTGACTATGCCATAAATCGATGCCAGCCCCAGGCCGGTACCTTGTCCCTGTTCCTTGGTAGTAAAAAAAGGTTCAAAGATATGACTCTGTGTTTTTTTGTCCATGCCACAGCCATCGTCACTAACCTCAAGCAGTATGTAGTCTCCAGGTAGAGAATCCAGATGGTCGTGGCAATAGCCCTCATCAAAGGTTTTTGCATCTGTTTCTATGGTGATCTTGCCCACTCCATCAATGGCGTCACGGGCGTTGACACAGAGATTTGCGAGGAGCTGGTCGATCTGTGAGGGGTCGATCTTGATCGGCTGGAGGTGTCTGCCGGGTTGCCAGAGAAGGTCTATATCCTCACCGATCAGCCGACGCAGCATATTGAGCATTCCCTCCACGGTGTCGTTTAAATCTATGACCCTGGGTGCGATGGTCTGTTTGCGGGCAAAGGCGAGCAGCTGCCGAGTCAGGTCGGCCGAACGCTCACCGGCCTGGTGAACGCTACGCAGCTGGGCATAAAGTCGCGACCCAGGATCTATCTCCTCAAGAGCCATCTCGGTATGGCCGAGAATCACGCCCAACATGTTGTTGAAATCATGGGCTACACCGCCCGCCAGTCTACCCACTGACTCCATCTTCTGAGCCTGATTAAGCTGGTCTTGGAGTTTTTCTCGCTCCGCTTCGGCCCTTATTATTTCAGTGATATCAGAAGTAATCGTGGCAAAAAAATTCTTTCGGGGCGAAACTACGGAAACAAGAAAATGTTTATCCATGGAGGCATAGTAAGTAACAAATTCATCCGGTTCCCCTGACTGAGCAACTCTGGCATATACATCCATGTACGGAGCTGAATCGGTATTATATACCTGGGTTGCTGTTTGGCCGATAGCTGTTTCCTTTTTGATTTTGGTTATCCGGCAAAAAGCCTGATTGCAATCCAGAATTCGGTAATTACAAGGTATACCTTTCTCATCAAATAAAAGCTCATGTACAACCACCATCTCTGTCATGGCTGAAAACAGCGCCTGAAGTTTTTCTTCGCTCTCACGCAAGGCTTCTTCTGCCTGCTTTTTATCAGTGATATCCTGAAAAGAACCCTGCACTTTGATGATCTTGTCTTTTTCGTTTTTCACTGCCTTGCCGATTGCTCTAACCCACACATATTTTCCTTTTTGCGTGATGATCTCCATTTCTTCATCGTAGGGTTTGCCTTCTTTGACACAGGCGCTGAAGCACTGTGTGATTTTTTCCCGCCATTTTGGAGCGTAGAAGTTTATGGCTTCCTGCACAGGTGGTGAATAACCATGGGGTACATTATGAATATCTGCCACAGCATCAGACCAAGTGCAGATATTCTTCTCCAAATCGACGCTCCAACCACCAAATCTGGCAGTTTCGCCAGCGATCTGCAGCAACGCATAATTTGATTTCAGTTCATCTTCCGCCAGCTTGCGATCGGTAAGATCTCGGGCAAAACAAACGAACTTACCTCCACCCTTATTTATAAACGTTGTCGCAATTTCAACGGGAAAAACACTGCCATCCTTTCTACGGTGGTAGGTTTCAAATAATTCCGTTTCGTTAGCGATAATACGATGAATCCTTTCCTGGGTTTGGACAGGAGTTTCTTCAGTGTCAATATCGTTGATGTGTATTCCAAGTATTTCTTCCCGTACATAGCCTGAGAATGAACAATAAGCATCGTTAACATCCGAAATCACTCCCTCTGAATCGGTCACGAAGAAGCCGTCCCCTATGGTATCCAAAATTGTGCTAAGAAAGTCCTCGCGTTCCCGTAACAGCTCCTCCGCCCGCTTGCGCTCGGTAATGTCATGAAAAATACAATGGGTCTGTTGAAAATTTCCTCTTTCATCCCTGCTTATCTTCCCGGTAAAAGAAACCAGAATGAGGTTTCCGTTTTTCTTGACCATTTCAAACTCAACACCCAGGATTTCGCCGATAGACTTAAACCGCGGAAAGTTTTCCATGAAATGATCCCGCCAGTCAGGATGCAGAAAATCAGCAAAGGGCTTGCCCAGGACCTCTTCTCTCTTATATCCGAGGGTGTCAAGCCAGGTTTGGTTGACAACAATAAAATGGCCGTTTTCATCCAGTGATTGATAGCCAAGAGGGGCCTTTTCATAAAGCTTCTTGAATAAACTTTCGTTTTCCCGCAATGCTTCCTTGGAGTATTTATACTCGGATTCAATTTTCTCCAGTTCCTGAACCCGTTTCTCCAGTTCTTCATATGTGGGGTTTTCTTTCATATAGGACCTTCTATGGGCCAGTGATACAATTACAAACACTGGAAGATTGATGAATAATCGCTATCTCAAAATTTCTAGAAAACTTTTTCAACAAAGGGTATTCCAATGCCTGTTGAATATTTACCGAAAGCTTTTGCAATTATTCTTCGCTGAAACCAATAAACTAACATTGTGGACCAAGATCGCCAACACCTATCTCATCAAAAACGGGCGATATTCACCCAAAGACGGAAAAGGTTTTCACGTGATCGGCCTCTTGGCTAAAGGCCGTTATTTCCCTATAGCAAGGTATGATGTATTGCAAATTCTTGATACTTCGCGAACTGCCAGTGGAACTAATGTAATTTGATTTCTGTTTAATCACGTATAGGTGTGCTATGGCAGCACTAAACTATAGCCAAACGTAACCAGTGAAGATTCTTCCTGGCAGGTAGGGTCGGCTATACGGTGCAAATTGGTCGAAAATGGAGTAACTGGCAATTCAAGCTTACCAAAGAGTATCTGAATTCAATTGTCAGGTAAAATTGAGATTCGATACAGAAACATATCAGATAAAATTTCGGTTTCTATACGTAATGGCCAGGAAAAATCAGAATGTATAGCCTAAACTTGCTCCTATAAGATGAACCGTCGAGTCATATTCCCCGGAGAGAAGATCATTCTCCACATCTAGCTCTTCATAGAGGCCAAGGGTATAAAACACGTCTAGAGCATATTTTTCCCATGATAAGCCGAAACCAAGAGAAAAACCGTGCTGGTCCGCCTCTGGTTGTGCCGGGCTGAATGTTGTCTCCGGGACCTGCCCCTGGGCAAAGGTGTATCCTGCTCTCAGTGCAAGGAAGCCTGAAAAAGAATACTCTACGCCAAAATTGAAGTTCCACGCGTCGTTCCAATCCATGATGATATCCGTATCTGTGAATCCGGCTGCCGGTACCTCTTGCTCATAGTCTGCCTCAAGCGAATCAAAACTGGACCACTGAACGAAATCCACATCTACACCAAACAGCCACCTGGGAGAAAGCCTATAAGACAAACCGGCACTGATAATCCGTGGAAAGTCAACATCAATTGTCGCGTCAGTTTTAAAGCCCTTTCCTCCAAAGAGAGGGCGTAGCGGTAGCGCGAGACCCTCAAGCTCTGCTTCTCCCTCGATATCCACGCGGAAACCGCTTCTGTATGTCAAACCTATCCTGAATAACTTCTCCGGGAAGAAAAGGAGACCGACTGTGAAACCGTAGCCGTATCCCTCACCCTCAAATGTGTAATCGCCGTCTTCTCCTCCCAGAAAAGACTGGTCCGTCTTATATTCGGCACCCTGGAAAGCGTAGAGCAGAAAAGGCCCTCCTCCAAGAGAGAGCCATGGAAAAACCCTGTAGGCAAGAACAGGATGGACATTAATCGTTCCGATAGTATTCTCGGTAGAAACATACCTGGTCAACCCATTTTTGTCCCAGGTCCTCCCGCCTATACCGTAAGGGGAATAGATACCGATTCCGGCACTGAACCTCCTAGAAAGCCGATGGGTAAGATAGGCATGGGGAGGAAAATAAATTGTGTTTTCTGTCTCTTCCTCGTCTTGACCGTTTTCGAATCTGCTGGAAAGAGAGACTGCCGTGGCACCGACATAGATGCGGGTGCCATTGACCTGGACAAGTCCTGCTGGATTTCTGGAGACCGCGGATGGACCGTCGGCTATTGCCGTAGCAGTGCTCCCCATGCCCGACGCCCTGGCACCATGTAGTGGGTTTCCAGCATATGATGAGCCGATGAGGAAAAGGGACAGGAAAGCTGCGAGAAGCTCCAACTTGAAGACAGAAGCATACATGGCATGGCATCTCCTCTTACCGGTTTCGGTTGAGTTAAATGCGGAATTCGATCTTTGACTCTTAACTACTCCTAACTATGTTAAAATATTTCTACTGGACGAACTTCCTGAATATCCAATGGCAGGTGACCTGGACAGTGCCCCGTGTCCTCTCCCCAGCCGGCAACAGATTACCGGTGAAGAAAATGTTCTCTGAGTAGTTCAAGGTTCCGGGATGGGAGATCTCCTTGTGATTCAAGAACGGCCCGACATCGATCATAGAGATCTAGGGCTTCTGTTCGTTTGCCCAGGCGCACAAGAATTTTCATCTGTTTTTCGTACAAAACTTCTCTCGAAGGATCAACATCGACCCCTCTAAGGTAACACTGAAGTGCGGCCTCAGGATTTTCGGCCTGTTCAAAAATGCTGCCAAGTTCCTGGAGAGCCGCGAAAAAGCGCGAATGCAGTCTCTCCCGCATGGGAATGGCCCAGGCAGCATCTTCATTGGGCAAAAAGCGACCACGATAGATGGTAGTGAGCCGGTCGAGCAAGACAACAGCTACCTCCATCGATATCGCCCCCGGTTCCTGGCATTGCGCTTTGATTTCCCGCAAACAGCGAAGGAAATACTGGATATCCGTCCAGACGAGGAATAGGTTGAAGGAAAGGCGGCCATCACTATGTATCAGCGCCCGGTCGTTGCCCAGAAGCTTGCGTAACCTGTGCAAAGCTGTATTGTAGGCGTTTTTGGCGGCATCGCCGTCGGCATCGGGCCAGAGGGCATTTTGAATATGCAGGTCCGCGACGGTCTCCCCGCCGTGAGCCAGAAGGTACCTGAGCAGGGAAAGTGATCTCTGCTGAGCCTTACGGGCAAAGGTGACCACTTTCCCTTTCTGCTCTAATCTGAACCCGCCGAAGGAATAGAGCCGTACAGGCCACGGCCAGCTTGTTATAGAAAGAGGCGGTGTCTCGGGCAGGAGTTCATGTTTTTCAATGAGCGAGCAAACATAATCCACCTCGATATCCTGCTTCAAGGCCTCTGCACAGAGACGGGCCATGACCTTGGATTGCCAGAAAAAGATATATTTATAGTCCCTTATGCGCCCGTGCCGGAACGCCTGTTCCACATATCCCGAGAAATGCGGATCGTTTTCATTCAGTGCAAGTCTTGCTTTTGTCAGCAGGCAGAGAAATTCATTTTGGAATGTTCTGTATTGCTTGCAATATTTCAGGGCCTGTTGCAGATACTTTTTTGCTTTGGCGGTATTGTTTGATTCGATATGAATGATGCTCACCAGGACATAAATGGAAGAGTAAACCAGGGGATGACCGCACTTCTTTCCTTTGTCCAGGGCGGCCTCGGCATGAAATACAGCCTGGCTGATGTCGCCCTTACACAACAGAAGCCAGGAAAAAATGCAATGATAGAGCACCTGCAACCAGTATCCACCCTGTACCATAACGGGAGTAACTTCCTCCATCAGCTGCTGGGCCCTCTTCAACTCGCCCATGCCCAGTGCCGAGGCGGCACCATGAGAGCGCAAGGCCATATAGGCCACTTGGATTCCCGTTTTCTTCTCGAAATTCATTCCTTCTTCGGCGGCTTGCAAGCCGCGGACGAAGTCTCCTGAAAACCAGGAGTGCAGAGAACGCATAGTTAAATATATCAGATACGCCAGCGGGGATGTCTCCTTAGGCTTGACCCGTCGGAAAATTTCCAACAAATGCCCGGCCTCAGCCAGCTCTCCTTCCATCAACCGCAAATTCATGATGGGAATAAATACCTGGAGGGCGACGTTGACATCTTTGGTATTTTGCAGAATCTTCCATCCCCTTTCGATCCAAAGAGGCATATCTGGGGAGTCCGGCCGGCGTTGCGATATGGCATTAAGCATGGAGGCCGCGATCTTACACCATATCTGCGGTGCATCGATTCTACCGTACTTTTCTTCGAAAAAGTAATAGGCGTCAATATATGGATCGAGCTCGGAAAAATCATTGGTTTGAAACAAAATGGAATCGATCATACCGGACAGGGCCAGGTAACAGCCTTCCGGGTCTTCCATCTTTCCGAACTCGGTTAGGGCTCGGCGCAAATAAGGCTGTCCCTTAAGAGGATTCGATGTAATCTCAGCTACTCCCCTCCAAAAGAGCAACCAGGGCATGGCCTCGGTCACTGTCGTCGGCAGATGATCAATCCACTGCAGAAGCGTCTGAAACCGCCCAACAGCCATCAAGCTGGGTGCCTGAGAAAGTATAAGGCCAATGGCTTCCTGGATATGGTCACAACGCATATACAGCTGGAGCGCCTCCTCATACCAGCCCTCCGTCTCCAAGGCTTTGGCCGTCGTCGCCTGCAGCGCTTTCAACTCTTCATCGTCGAGTTGTTTGGCGCATTGGGCCTGGAGGAATTCGCTGAACAATGGATGGAAATAATAGACCGGCTCCTCCTCGATAGCCCGATAGGTAAAGGTGTTTCTGCTAAACATATTCTCGAGCAGATCCATTGCCTTACCCCCGGTGACTTTTTCCGCTATATTCTTGGATATTCGCGGCAGAAAACCGAGCCGCAGCAGAATTTCCTGAACCTCCGGCTCCAGTCGTTGAAAGATGACCGTACTGAAATAGTCGAAAACTTCCTGAGCCGTGTGTCTGCTCAGCATATGAGGGGCGATTTCTTCATAAACACCCCTGCGCAAAAGAAGTAGTAGCCCGGCAACCCAACCATCGGTTTTGCGATGAAGGTCACAGATAACGTCGTCGGGAATATCCGCATCCGTCTCGGCGGCCAAGGAGATAATTCCCTTCGCTTCCTCTCTTTGCAGTTTCAGCTGTTTCCAGCCAACCAGATTGAGCGAACAATTGGCCTGTGGGCGGGCCAATTCCGCAGGCGGCCTCTCCCGGCTGCATACAATGACGGAAAAGTCCTGACCAAGGGAGTCGATGGCGGTACAAAGGACTTCGTGGAGCAAAGATTCTTTCTTGACCTCCTGATAATTGTCGAGAACAAAAACAAGCGGCGGCTTCAGCCCGTTGCACATAAGGCTGAAAAAGCGGCGGGTAAACATTGGAATAGTCTGGAGAAACTCTGCCGTCAGAAGTGGTGGAGGATGAGTTTGTTCGGTGCATTGCAATAATGCGGCCAACCTGAGATGGTAGAAAAACGAGGCGATGTCGGAGTCGGATTCATCCAGTTCGTACCATATACAGGGCAATTCACGGGAGTGAAGAAAACTGTTGACGACACTGGTCTTGCCAGATCCGGCCGGGCCATGCACCCACACGGCCTGGCCCGTCCCGTTTGCCTGCAGATGTTCGAAAAGGCGTGTCCTATAATACACATTATTGAGCCTTGGCCTGACAAGTTTTGCCGGAAGCTGGAGAGATGGTATGGAAGCATTTGATTGCATAACAGGTAGTTACTCCGTCTGGGTAAAGTTGAGCTTACCTGAGCGCTGGCTTTCATATACTTGGGAGAAGAATGCCTAACAATCTATCTTCTTTTTGCTCTTTTTTCTATCTTTTTTTTAATCGGTAAGCTATCCGTAAGCCGGCCTCTGCTATCTTGTCAACATAGCAACATAACACCGCGGATCATGAAACCAGGATTTCGGGCGCAACACACAACCAGAGGGGGAAAACATGTACACAATCGATTCGTTCATTGTCATTCTTTGGAGCCTTCCGGGTTTGCTCTTTATCATCGTTCCTCTTATTCTTTTTGTCCTTCATCAGCTGGTGAAGTGTTTTTCCGCTGTACTGGCCTTCTGGAACGTTCCAGCTGTGTTGGTGAGGAAGAGCGCAGCCAACCAGTCGTAAGCCTTATGTAAACCTTATCATGGTCAGGATAAAACAGTAAGTAAAGAACGCCTCCGACTTCTTCAGAAATCGGTGATGAATACACACATTGCTGCATCAGACGGGTGCGTGGGGGGGCTCAGTCTGCATAAGGAGAAGAGCAATATCGACAAAGGATACCTGTAAACATGTAGTCAGTTTCGAAAATTGGGGGTACGGCAAGACAAAAACCTGCCCCCAATGCGGCAATCACAAACCCCCGGCAACCGCATACCAACG
>JGI12048J13642_10792350_pt1 | contig 11980 bp, 7 predicted proteins | sample ElkSlonscriptome_16_FD_13642 | JGI IMG/M metagenome (IMG submission 13642) | reverse complement strand
CGCTGCGCCGGGCGGAAGACCCACTCGGCGGCCTCCTCGATGAGGCGGCGATTGAAGCCGCCGTCCCGGGTGGGTGGGTTGAGACGGGTGGAGTCGGGGACCACCCGGCCCCGCTCGTCCACGAAGACCCACACCTCCACCGTCGTCCCGCGCAGCTCGTCGTTGGAGGGCGGGATGATCATCCCCCGGGGTGAGGGCGGCTGGAGGCGGTTGAGCCCCTCGGCGGCATTGCCCGCATCGCCCTCTCCCGTGCCGTCCTCCAGACCCGGCCCCTCGGCCTCCAGCCCGGGACGGTCGCCCAGAAGCTGGGACTCCTCCAGCGAGATCTCGTCCTCGAACTCGACGGGCTCCAGCTCCACCGCCACCTCCAGGGGAACCGGCGGCGGAATGATGTCCCGGGTGGGAGGGGTCCGCACGTTCATGGACTGCATGGAGCCGGCGGCCGCCCGGGTGTCGCCGGCGCGGGGGCCCGCGGCGGCGAAGGGGGACATGGGAATCACCGTGCCCCGCCACCCCACGAAGATGGCCAGGTGGATCAGGACGGACACCAGGAGCCCCGTCCGCCAGACCTTCCGGTCCCGGCGGCGGCGCTCCTGATTGTCCAATTCCTGGCGTGGCTCGTCGGCCATCCTCTGCCTCCCGGCGGCTCTTCGTCCGGAGTCCGGCTGCCGCGCACTGCGGCCCCGTCCCCCGCCCCTTGTTGTACGGGCGGGGACGGGGACGGGGTTCCCGCCGGACGTGGGCAGGTCGCCGGTTCCGGGACCGGCGGGAGGCTCAGGGAGCCGAGGTGCAGGCCACCCGCACGGCGACGACGCCCTCCACCAGTCCGCCGTCCTCCCGGCCCGGCGTGATGACGTCGCCGATGGGCCGTCCGGAGCCGGTGAGCCCCTCGGAGGTGGCCACCATCCGGAGCTGGATGCGCCCGGTCACGGCCGGATCCACCTGAAGGGAATCCCCGTCCAGGAGCCGCCATGCTGCGAAAGGAATCTCCCCCCGGCTCCCGTCTGCCGTCAGGGTGAGGGCCCGCCGCCGATCTCCTGCGTCGGCCATCCCCTGGGGGGCGTCGCCGGCCAGCATGATCCCATGAGGCAGGTCCAGGGCCTCGGCGGCCCCGTTGGTCTCGAAGCGGTAGCAGAGCTCGTCCTCGGGTCCCAGCGCCTTGGGCGTGGAGCCGCCGGCGCACCCGGCGAGGAGAACCGCCAGGGCCAGACCGGCCCCGGCCATCGAGGTCGCCGAGAGGCGGTTCATCGGAGCCTCCCCACCCGCTGGATGTCCCCGCCTGGCGAGACCAGGAACTTGGGCGTGGGCAGGAGGTCGTCATGGAGCCAGACCCCGAAGCCGCGAGCCCGCTGTTGTCCGGCGGGGACCGGCTTGGGAAGCACGTAGGTGTCCGAGAGGGTGCCGTCCACGATGTAGCCCTGGTCGCCCAGGGACTCGGTGGTGACGGCGCTCAGTGGATTGTCGCCGAGGTTGATGAAGCCCGTCATGAGTTCGCTGCCCATGACCGTCTCCCGCCAATGGCTGCAGTTGGTCCCGTCGCCGGGGTCTCCCTGATCTTCGATGGGCACGGGGTCTCCGGAGTAGAGGTTGCCGTCGGCGGCCAGGAACGCCTCGATGGCCCCCTCCCCGACGAAGACCGGGTCCTCGGTGCAGGAGCCCGAGCGCAGTTCGAGCTGGTCCCAGGTACTCCCCACGCCCAGGACGTGGCCCATCTCGTGGAGGATGACGGGCTCCAGGAGGCTGTTGCTCTCCAGGGAGGCCAGATCCGCCTCGTCGAAGGTCATGGCGCCGGTGAGGGTCAGGTAGTTGTCCCGGGCGAAGCACCATCCGGCCTGCCCCAGCGTCCCCCCCGCTCCGTCGATGGAGTCCACCTGCACGTAGATCACCAGGTCGTCCACGGTGCCTTCGGTGCCGGGATGGAAGGTGGCGCAGCGCGGAATCCCACCCACCTGGTCCTCGATGTCCTCGGTGATGAGCTCGGACCAACGGGCCTGGGCGTTCTCGAAGGCCGCCCGCTGGGGACCGGTGACAGTGGTCAGGTATACGAGGTCGATCTGGTAGCCCACCCGGGGCTGGGGCCGGACGGTGACGCGCAGCGGGACGAAGTCCGTCTGGCCGCCACTGGTGACCCGCACGGTGACGTCCTGCTCGCCGACCGTGGTGGGGGTCCCCTGGACGATGCCGTCGGAGGAGAGCTGCAACCCCGCCGGGAAGGCCCCACCCAGGATGGTCCACTCGTAGTTCACCCCGTCGCCGCCCCTGGCCAGGAGGGACGTCGAATAGCCCGTGCCCACCGCACCGGAGGCCGCGAACCTGCTGAGGATGGTCACCGGACCCGGCGTCACCGCCAGGGAGAGGTCCGCCGTCGCCGTCTGGGCGTCGCCGGCCGTGGTGACCTGCACGGTGAGATCGAAGCTGCCCGACTCCCCGGGGGTCCCGGAGAGGACCCCGTCCGGGGACAGATCGAGTCCGTCGGGGAGGCTCCCCGCGGACACGGTCCAGCTCGGAGCCCCCAGACCTCCCTCGGCCTCCAGCGTCGCCTGGTACCCGGTCCCCACCTGACCGTCCGGAAGCGCTCCGGTGGTGACGGTGAGGGGGTCTTCCGTGACGGTGAGGCTCACCTCGCCGGTGCCGGTGAGTCCGGCGCTGGTCACCTCCACGGTGACGGTGACCGTCCCCACCACCGTGGGCGTGCCGGAAACCGTCCCGTCGTCCTCCAGCGAAAGACCCTGGGGGAAGCCTCCGGAGTCCAGCGACCAGGTGAAGGTCCCGTCGCCTCCCTCGGCCTCCAGCGTGGCGGAGTATGCCTGACCGACCGACGCCCCGGGGAGCTCGGTGGTCACCACGGTGGGGGGCGTGAGTTCCTCGACGACGGAGAGGGTGAGGGTGGCGGTGGCGGTCTGCCCCCCGCCGGACACCTGGATCTCAAGGTCGGAGCTGCCCGTCTCGGTGGGCGTCCCGGAGAGGACACCCTCGCCGGAGAGCTCGATCCCCGCTGGAAGCTCCCCGGAAAGGAGACTCCACGCGAACGACCCGTCCCCGCCGGACGCGCTCAAAGCTGCCTGGTACGGATCGTCCAGCGTCGCCGCCGGGAGAGACGCGGTCTCGACGGCCAGGGTGGCGAAGGTGGAGGCGTCCGCCGACTCGCTGTAGTCGGACCCGCCGTTGACGTTCACCGCCCGGATCCGGTAGCGGTAGTCCGTCGTCGGGGAGAGACCCTGGTCGGCGAAGGTGGTGACGTCGGCGCCCACGGTCCCGGCGGCCTCGAACTGCACTCCCTTCTCCTCACCCGGAGCTCCCGCGACGACGATCTCCCGTTCGATCTCGAAGCCGGTCTCGTTGTCCGAACCGTCGGTCCAGCTCAGCTCGACCTGGGTGTTCGAGGTAGTGGTGGCCTGGAGACCGGACGGCGGGGCGGGCGGCGAGGGGTCGGTGACGGTCACGGTGGCCGTCCCGCTCTGGCCGTCGGCGGAGGCGGTGATGGCGGCGCTCCCCTCTGCCACCGCGCTCACCTGGCCACTGGAACTCACCGTGGCCACGCCGGTGGCGCTGGAGCTCCAGGTGACGGTGGTGCTCACCGCGCCACCCTCGCTGTTCAGCGCCTGTGCGGAGAGCTGACCCGTCTCGCCGATGTCCAGGGAGAGCGTCCCGGGGGCCACGGTCACGGTAGTCACCTCGTTCGGGTCGGGGCCCGTGGGTCCGTCGCTTCCACCACAGGAGAGGGTCAGGAGGACGGCGGTGAAGGCCGTCGCCGGGAGCCAGCGGGAGGAGAGGCGCATGAGGTGCGGACCATGAAGAGAGGAGCCTTCAAGGTAGGGTCGGGTGGACGGCGACCGAAACACGTCCGTGGCGCTCCGCCCGCGCCGCTCGAGGCCGTCGGTGAAACCGGATAATACCTACGACGTAGGGAATACCTGATCCGCCGAACTCCGGTGGCACCCGGCACCTCTCGACCCCGACCCGCGGACGCCCGGCCATGAGCGATCTCCCAAGCGACTTCGAGCAGCAGGTCCTTCTGGCCGTCTGGCGCATGGAGAAGCAGGCCTACGGAGCCTCCATCCGCGACGAGCTGGAGGCGCGCACCCGACGAGAGGTGAGCCAGGGCGCCGTCTACACGACGCTCATGCGTCTGGAGAAGAAGGGCATGCTCGCCTCCCGGATGTCGGACCCCACCCCCGTCCGGGGCGGCAAGGCCAAGCGGTTGTTCCGCATCACCGCCGCGGGCCGGACCGGCGTCGAGGAGGCCCGCGCGGCCATGGACCGACTCTGGGACGGCCTCCCCGACCCTGCCGCCGATCCACACCCCGGCGGAGGATCCGCCGGGTGAGCCGTCCGCCGCGCCTGGCCCGCTGTCTCCTCCGCCTCCTCCTCCCCGCCTCCGTGCAGGAAGGCTTCCTGGGAGACCTGGAAGAGCGGTTCCACCGGACCGCCGAGACCGACCTCCGCCGGGCTCGACGGGACTACTGGCAGGACGCCCTGTCCCCCTCGGTCTGGCGCCTGCGCCATGAAGCCCGGGGCATGCCGCTCCCCCCTGGCACCCCACCCACCACCTCCTCCGGAGACGGACTCGTGCACGCGCTCATCCAAGACCTCCGCTTCGCCCTGCGCCAGATGCGTTCCGCGCCGGCCTTCACCGCCGTCGCCGTCCTCTCCCTGGCACTGGGCATCGGACCCAACACCGCCATCTTCTCGCTGGTGGACAGCCTCCTCCTCCAGGAATGGGGGGTGGAGGAGCCCGCCGGGGTGATGGACATCTACAACCTCACCGAGGACGGTCGATACTTCTATTCCTCGTACGGCCTCTACGAGCGGATTCTGGAGGGGGGCGACGACGCCTTCGTGCAGGTGGCGGCTTCCGCCCAGTATCAGGGGAACCTGGAGGATGCCGGCGCGGGGAGCCTGTTCCTGGGCGAGCTGGTGACGGGCAACTACTTCGACGTTCTGGGCGTGCCGGCCATCCGCGGTCGCACCTTCCTCCCGGAGGAGGACGCTACGCCGGGCACCCACCCCGTGGTGGTGGTCTCCCACCGCTACTGGCGGGTCCACCACGGATCGGACCCGGGGATGGTGGGCTCGGAGATTCGCCTCAACGGCCGACCCTACACCGTGGTGGGGATTGCACCGGAGCGCTTCAAGGGCCGCATCGCCCCCGGGCTCGGTACCGACTTCTGGGCGCCCATCCGCATGTACCCGCACCTGGCACCCACCCAGATGACCAACGGCAACCTCCTCTTCATCGGGCGTCTCCAGGACGGCGTTTCCGCGGACCAGGCCCGCTCGGTGCTGGACGCCGTGGCGGCGCGCTTCAACGCCGAGCGCCCGGAGCGTCGCTCCCAGTTGGAGTTCGGGGCGGTGACGCTGGACGAGATCATGATCCACCCCACCTTCGACGGCGTGCTTCGGCCCATCCTGGCGCTCGTCTTCGTGGCGGTGGGTCTCGTGCTCCTGGTGGCCTGCGTGAACCTGGCGGGCTTCCTCTTGAGCCGGGCCACCGATCGACGAAAGGAGATGGCCGTGCGGGTGGCCATGGGCGCCGGGCGGGGGGACATCGTCCGGCAGCTCCTTGTGGAGTCGCTGGCGCTGGCGGTCCTGGGCGGAGCCGCGGGTCTCCTCCTGGGGCTGGGCGTGGTGCGGGCCTTCGGGAGCGTCGAGCTGCCGCTCGGCCTGGCTCTGACGCTGGAGCCCGGCCTCAATCCCCGGGTGCTGGCCTTCACCGGCGGCGCGGTGCTGCTGGCCGCCGTCCTCTTCGGGCTGACCCCGGCACTGGAGGCGGCACGCTCCCCGGTGGCCTCCACCCTCCGGGACGAGGCGGGGAGCAGCGGAGGACGCCGGAAGGTGGGTGCGCGGGGCCTCCTGGTTGCCGCCCAGATGGCGCTCTCCACGGTCCTCCTGGTGGGGGCCGGTCTCTTTCTCCGCAGCCTGGACGCTGCCACCCGGGTGGACGTGGGCTTCGATACCGGCCCGGCCGCCGTCCTCACGGTGGAGGCGTGGGCCGCCGACATGCCTCCGGAGGAGCAGTCGGCCTTCGCCCGGGATCTCTTCTCGGAGGTACGGGCCCTCCCGGACGTCCGGATGGCAGGGATGACCACCCGCCTTCCCCTGGAGACCGGCGTGACGAACAACAGCTTCACCGTCCCCGGAGTGGAGCCGCCCCCGGACCAGGACCGGTGGGTGCTGGAGCTGGCCTACGTGACGCCAGGCTACTTCGAGACGCTGGGGATCCAGGAGGTGGACGGCCGCACCTTCCAGGAGACGGACCGGGAGGACAGCCGTTCGGTGGCCATTCTGAGCCAGGCCGCGGCGGAGCGCTTCTGGCCGGGGGAGAGCGCCCTGGGTCGGGTCCTGCACCGCAGCGGCGACCCCGACGATGAACTCACCGTGGTGGGGGTGGTGGACAACGCCAAGATCTGGAGCCTCACCGAGCCGCCCCGACCCTACCTCTACCTCCCCGCCACCCAGGGTTCGGGCTGGGGTCACTACCATCTGGTGGCCCGCGGCGGTGCGAGCCCCGTGGAGCTGGCGTCCCGCATGCGCGATCGGGCCCGGGCGCTCGCCCCGGACGTCTACGTCTCCCGGGTGGGGACCATGGAGGACCACCTCTCCTACATCTACTTCCTCCCCCGGGCGGCGGCCCTCCTGCTGCTGATGGTGGGCGGACTCGCCGTGGTCATGGCCTGCGTGGGGCTCTACGGGATGGTGAGCTACGCGGTAGCTCGGCGGACCCGGGAGATGGGGATCCGCCTGGCCCTGGGCGCCGAGCGGTCGTCCGTGGTGAGGCTGGTGGTGCGGAGGGGTCTGATGCTGGTGGCGGTGGGGGGCGCGGCGGGCTTGGGGGCGGCGCTCCTGGCCGGGCGGGCGGTGGAGGGCTTCCTCATCGGCGTGGGTGGGCTCGACCCGTGGGCGCTGGCCGGCGCACCGTTGGCCCTGGCGGTGCTGTCGGGGGTGGCCGCCTGGCTCCCCGCCCGGCGGGCGGCGCGCGTGGATCCAGTGGAGGCGCTGCGCAGCGAATGAGGGCGGGCGCCTGGGGCACCCTCCGCCGGTCCGGTTAGATTCCAGCTCCGACCCCGGCCGCCCCAGCCGCCGGCCCTCCGACGTCCGGCCCGACGGCCTGCACCCCCTCCCTCCGGCCATGGACCCTGCCCAGAACCCCGACGCCACGCTGGAGCCCACCACGGGCTCGAGCGATGCCCGGGCGTACTACGAGCTCACCAAGCCGGGGATTGCGGGATACGTCATGATCACGGCCGGGGTGACGGCCTTCGTCGCCTCCCGGGGTCGGCTGGAGCTGGGGCTGGCTATCCACACCATGGTGGGAACGGGGCTGGCCACCGCCGGCGCCCTGGCGCTGAACCAGTGGGTGGAACGGGACGTGGACGCCGTCATGAAGCGCACCCGAGGGCGGCCCATCCCGTCGGGTCGGATTCGTCCCGGAGCCGCGCGGGCCTTCGGACTCGGGCTCTTCGTGGTGGGCATCGCCTACCTGGCCGTCCTCGCCGGTTGGCTCCCTGCGCTCCTCGCCGCCGCCTCCGCCGGCGCCTACCACTGGATCTACACGCCCCTCAAATCCCGGTCGTACTTCGCTACCCTTGCCGGCGGGGTCCCAGGCGCCCTCCCCACCCTCATCGGCTGGACCGCCGTCCGCGGAACGGTGGATCTGGGCGGCTTCGCCGTCTTCGCCATCGCCTACCTCTGGCAGCTCCCCCACGTGCTGGGCCTGGCCTGGATGCTCCGGGAGGACTACGGACGGGTGGGATTCAAGCTCATCCCACCCCACGACGACGCCGGGCGGGTCATCGGACTGCACATGGTCATGGCCACCTCCGCCCTGGTGCCGGTGAGCCTGGTGCCTACCGTCCTGGGCTACACAGGGACCGCGTACTTCTGGGGGGCGCTGTCCACGAGCCTCGCCTTCCTCGTCATCAGCCTGGCGGCGGCCCGGGCGTTGAGCGACGCCTCCGCCCGCCGGGTGTTCTTCGCCTCCCTCCTGTATCATCCGGTGCTCCTGGGCCTCATGCTCTTCGACACCGTCCGCGTCTAGATCGGAGCCTCCATGCCTCGCCCCTTCGCCCTCCTGGCCCTCCTCGCCCTCATGACCCCACCGTCCCCCACCGCCGCCCAGGACTCCGCCGACGACCGGCCCCGTCTTCGTGACCTGGGGGTGGAGGTGGGGATCTTTCCCACGGGGACGGCCAACGCCATCACCGACGTGGAGGGGGTGCAGGTGGGCCACAGCACGGTGATGGAGGGAGACGCGGTGCGGACCGGTGTCACCGCCATCCGACCCCACGGCGGCAACGTGTACGAGAGCCGGGTCCCGGCCGCACTCTTCGTGGGGAACGGCTACGGCAAGCTCCTGGGTGTCACCCAGATCCGGGAGCTGGGCGAGCTGGAGACGCCCATTCTGCTGACCTGCACCCTTTGCGTCTGGAAGGCCGCCGACGCCATGGTGGAGTGGATGCTGGCACGGCCGGGGATGGAGGGCGTGCGTTCGCTGAACGCCACCGTGGGAGAGACCAACGACGGCGGGCTCAACGACATCCGGTCCCGCCCCATCCGCCCGGAGCACGTGGTGGCGGCGCTGGAGGGCGCGTCGGACGGCCCGGTGGAGGAGGGGGCGGTGGGCGCCGGCACCGGCACCTCCGCCTTCGGGTGGAAGGGGGGGATCGGCACCAGCAGCCGGGTGCTTCCCCAGGCGCTGGGCGGCTACGCGGTAGGCGTTCTGGTCCAGTCCAACTTCGGGGGGATCCTGCAGATGGCCGGGGCGCCGGTGGGTCGGGAGCTGGGACGCTACGCCTTCCGCGACGTGGTGGAAGGGGACTCGGAGGCGGCAGGCGGACCCGGGGCCCCAGACCACGAGGCCCACCGCGGCCCCACCTGGAATCCTGCCGAAGACGCCCAGGAGTGGGGCTCCATCATGATCGTGGTGGCCACCGACGCGCCCCTCTCTCCCCGGAATCTGGAGCGCCTGGCCGCGCGAGCCGTCATGGGCCTCGCCCGGACCGGTTCGTACGCCAGCAACGGGTCCGGCGACTACGTCCTGGCCTTCTCCACGGCCAACGAGGTCCGCCGGGGCGGCTCCGGCGACGTGATCCAGGTGGACGACCTGGCGAACAGCCGGATGAGCGGCCTCTTCCAGGGGGTGGTGGAGGCCACCGAGGAGGCCATCTACAACTCGCTCCTCAAGGCCACCACCGTCACCGGGAACGGTCGCACGGTGGAGGCCCTACCCATCGACGAGACGGTGGAGGTGCTGCGCCGCTACGGCGTGCTGGGAGGAGCGGGAGGCGGCTGAAGGTCGTCGTCCTCCTCCAACTGCAGCCCGCCGAGCCCCACCGCCTCCAGGAGCTTGAGGGCGTTCCGGGTGGTGGCGAGCCCCTGTCGCAGGGTGTAGTCGAAGCGGAGGAGGGTCCGCCGACCCTCGGGCCCGGCGCCTTCGGCTTCCTCCATCTCCTCCCGGAAGTGGACGGGCACCGCAGCGGCCTCCAGCTCCGGAGAGCGGGCCAGAGTGAGGTCGTGGGTGCTCACCGCCCCGATGGCGCCGGCCTCCAGCAGGTGCCGAACGATGCCCCGGGCTGCCACCCGGCGCTCGGCTGTGTTGGTCCCATGGAGGATCTCGTCCAGGAGGTAGAGGACCGGAGGCCCCGGCTGCTCGGCCGCCCGGACGATCTCCCGGACCCTCAGGAGCTCGGCCATGAACAACGACACGCCCTGGGCGAGCGAGTCGTCGATGCGCATGCTGGTGTGCACCCGGAGCGAGGGCATGCGGAGGGCGGAGGCGCAGACCGGCCCGCCGGCCTGCGCCAGCACGGCGTTGGTCCCCAGGGCCCGGAGGAGGGTGCTCTTCCCGGACATGTTGGAGCCCGTCACCAAGAGGAAGGACCCCGCGGGCCCCAGGGCGACGTCGTTCCGTACGCAGTCGGCATCGGCGAGGAGGGGGTGGCCCAGGCCCTCGGCCTCGAGCCGGACCGGTGTCGCCGCCTCGGCCGGGTGCAGCTCGGGCCAGGACCAGGTGGGGTGGTCGTGAGCCACGGTCGCCAACGAGGCGAGGGCCTCCCACTCGGCCAGAGCGCCCAGCCAGTGGCGTACCGAAGACCCGTGCGCCTTGCGCCAGGCATCGAGTCGTCCGGCGAGGTGCACGTCCAGGAGGAGGAGGATCACCAGCGCCGCCCAGAACATGTTCCGGCGGCTCTGCACGGTGTCCAGGAGCCCGGCGAGGCGGTCCAGGATGGTGGAGGCCCGCTCCCCGTCCGGTTCCTCCAGCACATCTGCCAGGCCGCGGAGTCGAGGGGCCGTCCACGAGGCGCCTTCCAGGAGTGAGAGCTGCCCGGCGTAGGCCGGCAGGATGGAGGCCCCGCTCTCGGCCCGGGCCAGTTCGGCGCGGAGGGGGCCGGAGGTACGGCTGAGCACCCAGGCCTGCCCCAGCGCGGGGAGGAGCCACCAGGGTGCCCACCCCGCCAGCAGGTCCGCCGCCCCCAACGCCAGCGTCACCGGCGGGAGGATCCGCGCCGCCCACACCAGCAGGGTTCGCCCCGCCAACCAGGGCTCGCCCTCCGCCCACCCCAGGAAGGGCTCCAGGGCGCCTTCGCCTGCCGGCGTCTCCAGGCGGCCGTGGGCGGCGAAGTCGTGGCGCAGTCTTCGCCGGGGAGCCAGCTCCCGCACCGCCGCCTGGCGTTGCGCAACCTCCTCCGGCGAGGCGGCCTCCAGCAGCCAGCCCCGGAGCCGCGCCCGCCCCCCCTCGGAGGTGACCGGGCCCAGGGTCCGCACCAGGGAGGCCCGCCCCAGAATGTCCAGGTCCCGGGCATAGCCGTGCCCCGGAGCCGCCGGCCGCCACCGCCGCTCGGCCTCCGGCAGCGCCTCCTCCAACGCGTCCCAGTCCCGCGCCAGCCGATGGAGGCCCTCCCGGGACAAGCCTTCCAGCGCCCCGGCCCACGCCTCCCGGCGGCGGGCGCGCCGGTGGACCGAGATCTCTGCAAAGAAGACGAGGACCAGGACCACCCCCACCCCGAAGCCGACCCAGGCGGCGCTCCCTTCGAGGATGTCCCAGGCCAGGAACCCGCCGGCGGCAGCCACGAAGGTGAGGGCCCGAATGGTGGAGAGGCGCACCGAAGCCCGGTGCGCCTCTCGACGTTCCTCCTCGTGCCTCTCCGCGGCCTCCCGGTAGTCCTCCGCAGGCGTCCCGGCCTCCGGGCTCGCCCAGGCGGTGTCGTTCACGTCAGCACGTCCGCCAGATCGTCCAGAAGCTCGTTGAGTTCGTCCATCGTGTGGTCTCCCATGTGCCCGACGCGGATGCAGGTGGGCTCGAGCCTCCCGTACCCTCCGCCGATGACCCAGTCGCGTTCCGCCATGGCCTCCACCACGTCGGGGCCGGCGGTGCCGGTGGGGAGGGCGATGCAGCTCACGGTGGGAGATCGAGATCCTTCCTCGGCGAAGACGCAGGCTTCCACGCCCTCGTCCCGCATCTCGTCCACCCAGGACCAGGTCCGCTCGGCCAGCGCCGCGTGGCGGGCCCAGCGCGCCTCCATGGTCTCGGAGCGGATGTAGCGGAGCTGCTCGGCAAGGGCGTACATCACCGAGACCGCCGGCGTATTCGGCGTCTGGAGCTTGGCAATCTTGCGGTCGAAGGCTACGAGGTCGAAGTACATCCCGCGGCCCTCCACCGTCTCGGCCCGCTCGATCATGGCCTCGGAGGCCACCCCGAAGGCCAGCCCCGGGGGCACCGCCAGCGCCTTCTGGGATCCGGTGAGCACGAAGTCCACGCCCCAGTCGTCCGGACGCATCTCCGCGCCCCCGATCCCGGTGACCGAATCCACCAGGAGGAGCGTGTCCGGATGGTCCGCCACCACCGCACCCAGCGCCTCGATGTCGTTCAGGGCGCCTGTGGAGGTCTCGGAATGGACCGCCGTCACCGCGTCGTAGGGTCCGCCGGACTCGAGGGCGTCCCGAAGCTGCTCCGCCGTATTGGCCGAGCCCCAGTCCACTC
>JGI12048J13642_10494307_pt1 | contig 11980 bp, 10 predicted proteins | sample ElkSlonscriptome_16_FD_13642 | JGI IMG/M metagenome (IMG submission 13642) | reverse complement strand
TGATTGCATCGGAAGAGTACAACGCGCGTCCGATTCCCCTTCACCTTTCCGGTGTTCGGGAATCGAATGCTTACTTTTTCAAGAAAATCGCAACGGTCGATGATCCGCATCAGCGAGGCCGAATTTTGGACGATTTCATGGACGTCAAATTCCGGCTTCATGAATGGAAGAATAATACCGGCAGTGCACGACGAGGTCTCCGCAACAGCTACGTTCGCTTTTTCCGAGGTTGGGGAGCCGATTCGAATTCGGTCGAAGGTGCCGTGTTGAAAGACTGGGTCCGAAGTCGCTTTGGATTGATTCCGACTTATCATCGCGGCAAATTGTTGGGGGATAACATCGATGACGATTACCAATTTGCAATCGACCGAATGAGAGGCATCGCTTGTACCAATTCTCTGTATTCCCAATTCGATCTGCTATACGAGTTTTGCCAGTACGAATTGTTTCGCCGCCATCCCGGTGAAACCCATTTGAAGTTGTTCCGCGGAACCTATGACGCAGGTGAGTATGACATCATTCGGCAAGAGGGAGACCGGCGAAGCTGCGTACGGCTTAATAACGTCAGTTCCTTTACAACCGATCGTGAATGCGCCTGGGAGTTCGGATCGCGTGTGTGGGAAGTGGAGTCGCCACTACCAAAGATCATCTTTTTTAGCGACTTGCTGCCCAATAGTATCCTCCGGGGTGAGCATGAGTACTTGGTGATCGGAGGCGAGTTTCGTGTTCGCGAAATGATTTATTGACCCTACATCCTAACGATTTTGCCCTCGTTCATTTCAATCACGTCGGTTGCCATCCGCTGGACCAAGACTCGGTTGTGGCTAACGAGCAACGTGGGGATTTGAAACTCGTCGATCAATCGCTCGACATAGGTAGTGATCCGATCGCGTAGTGCATCTTCGATTGCCGTCATCGGTTCGTCCAGCAATAGTAGCTTCGGGCTCGATGCCAACGCTCTCGCCAACGCAACTCGATGCCGTTGTCCTCCACTAAGCGAGTCGGGGAACCGATGGAGCAAATCCTCCAATTCAAGTGTTTGCACAAGTTCTTTAAAAACAACGCCACCCTTGCTTCGGCGACGCATTGCGTACTCAATGTTTGTCTTGACTCGCAAATGGGGGAACAAGCGGTCTTCTTGAAACAGGAATCCAAGTTGGCGTTTTTCCGGAGCAACGCAAATGCCTCGTTGCGTGTCCACAAAGACTTTCTCGCCAGCACGAATGCATGCGGTGGTGGGCGTCAACAGTCCGGCGATGAGCGAGAGCAATGTCGTTTTTCCGCTTCCCGAAGGACCACAGATCGCTGTGACGCGAGCATCCGTCTGGAAGGCCACTTCGAGGCAAAAGCCCGATTTACGAAGGTAACAACCGTGGAAGGAAAATGTCATGTCGTTGTTTCCTTCGATGCTCCTCGACGTTCCATTCGCTCGCCGAGGTAGAGTGCCACAGCGGCGATGACCACTGAAAACAACACGATCGATGTGGACCCTTCTATCCCATCGGACGTTTGCAGTCGGTCGAAAATATAAAGCGGAATCGTTTGGGTTTGACCAGGAATGCTTCCTGCGATCATGATCGTCGCTCCAAACTCTCCCAAACTTCTCGCAAAAGCGAGTACGCAGCCTGCGATGACGCCATGTCGGGCGAGCGGCAGCGAAACGGTAACAAAGGTATCGAGCGGGCTGGCACCGAGCGTTCGAGCCGCCTGCTCCAACTTTGGATCGACCGATCGCAGTGCTATCCGAATCGCCCGGACCATCAGCGGAAACGAGACGACTGCTGCCGCCAAAGCAGCCCCCTTCCAATCAAAGACAAGCCGTAGGCCGAACCAAGCTTCGAGATGGCTGCCGATGAATCCTCGTCGACCAAATGCGACCAACAGCAGATAACCGGTCAACACAGGCGGTAGAACCAATGGTAGGTTGACTACCGTCTCCAAGATGGCCTTTCCAAAAAAATGCTTCCTGGCAAATAACCATCCGATCGCAATTCCAAACGGCAAACTGATCAAGACGCCGACAAAGGACACCTGCATGCTAAGCCAAATTGCACTCCACTCTCCAGATGACATCTATTGACCCTTGGGCATTGACCGACTGAAACCGTAGCGTTGAAAGACGCGAATCGATTCGTCTGACTTTAGATACTCGTAAAACGCCCGCGCCGTATCGTTCGCTTCGGCTTGCCTCAACAGCAACATCGGGTACACGATCGCATCGTGATCCGATGCATCAAACTCATAGACCACTTCGACCGATGACGACTGCTTCGCATCGGTCGCGTAGACGATCCCTGCCTCCACTTCACCTCGCTCGACATAAGTCAGTGTTACCCGAGCATCGCTGCCGCGCGCCAACTTATTGGATTGGACCAGTGTTTCAAAGCTATCGAACTTCCGCAAGGCTTGCTCGGCATAGATCCCCAGCGGAACGTTCTCGCCAGCGATTGCGACGCGGCGAACGCGGTCCGATCTTAGATCATGCGGTGAAAGTAGATTGGCTTGATTGCCAGCGGGGACGACCAGTACCAAGCGATTCGAAACCAGGCTGTATGCTTCGCAGGATCGCTTTGCCTCGATGATTTCGCTGGCCCAATGCTGATTCGCCGAAACAAAGATATCCGCAGATACACCTGCGGCAATTTGACGCGCCAGACCGTTCGATGGACCGCTAACTAGGACCACACGGGTGCCAGTTTGTGATTCAAAACTCTTCGCGATTTCATCGATTGCCTCTCGTGTGCTGGCGGCAACCAACACCAATGTCTCGGCACTCTGGGGCCAACTCTCTTCCGCTAACTCGCATCCAACGACGTGCCAAAGTGACGTTATCACCAGAGTGAAAAGGACAAGCGACTTCGTTGGAGCGTTCAAGAAGAGTAACTCGATGCGATGGATTCAATCAACCGATTGTCAGTACGAAAGCGGCTTAGGTGTTGGCAGGCTAGGGATTCAGAGTTCGACAAAGCAAATGGAATACCGAGATTACAACTGCGGTATGCGACTTGCCCCCGAAAGAAAAGTGTGATTGCGTCACTCCAACGACTTGTCGTGTGCTTGAGTGACGATGCCTAGGCGAAGAGGCTGATAAATCACGAGTTTTTATGGGGTTTTGTGGGCTACCTTAAGTCCAAACGATGAACGGATCGTGAATCCGTGAGTCCAATTCTTTGCGGACGATATCTATGGAAGTGATTACAAATTGTGCAAATGAAGGCTGTCCAATGCACAATGATTTAGCAAGTGCCGCCTCGTGCGCTGAACTTCGTCATCGCCGTGAAGTCGAACGCAAAGCATTGCTGCAAATCGCCCGTTTATTATCCGATCATCCTGGACAAAATCAAACGCTCGTCGAAATTGTCGATCGTATTGAGCAAGGCTTGGGGATGTCCCACGTTGTGGTGATGATGACTTCGATCGACGGTCAACGTCTCGAACTCGAAGCAACCAAACATCCCACCGCTCAAGACCAAACGCGACTGGCCTACGATCGTGGTGAGGGTGTCATCGGTCGCGTGTTTCAACGAGGACAGGCTGAGATTGTGAGTCCGATTGGCGACGACCCTCGCTTCCGAAATCGAATCCATCAACGTACGCCGCGCCAATTAGACGGCCACGCTTTCGTTTGCGTCCCGATCTCCATCGAAGGCGAAACGTTTGGAACACTCTCGGCCGATATAGGAACCCACGACGTCGAAGAATTACAAGGTGCCGCTGAAACACTCGGCATCATTGCCAGTATGATCGCCTATGACGTCAATGCCCGGCGGACCCAGCGAATCGAACGAGAGATGCTGGAGCTGCAGAATTTACGTCTCCGCGATACGCTACAAGAGCGGTTTCGGCCAAGCAACATGATTGGCGGTTCGAAGCCGATGCGGGAACTCTATACTCAGATTCAACAGGTTTCCGCTAGCGATACAACCGTCTTGATCCGGGGCGAGTCGGGAACCGGAAAAGAATTGGTCGCTACGGCAATTCACTGCACCAGCGCTCGAGCCAAGAAACCGATCATCAAGGTCAATTGTGCCGCGCTCAACGAAAATCTACTCGAGAGCGAATTGTTTGGACACGAGAAGGGTGCTTTCACCGGAGCGGTTCAGCAGCGGAATGGACGGATCGAAGAAGCCGAGGGAGGAACCTTGTTTCTCGACGAGATCGGTGAGTTCTCGCCGATGATTCAAGTCAAATTATTACGCGTGCTTCAAGAACGGCAATACGAACGCGTCGGAAGCAGCATCACGCGAACGGCGAATGTTCGCATTGTGGCCGCCACCAACCGCGATCTGGAAGAGGCGGTTCGCCAAGGACGCTTTCGACAAGATCTGTACTATCGAATCAATGTGTTCCCTGTGCACCTGCCGCCACTTCGCAAACGTCGCGATGACCTGCTGCAATTGGCCGATCATTTCGTCGCCAAATTCTCCAAATTGATGGATCGTCCGATCAAGCGAATTAGCACGCCCGCCATCAACACGTTGATGATGTACCATTGGCCTGGCAACGTTCGAGAATTAGAGAATTGTATCGAACACGCCGTCCTGTTGGCGCATGAAGGGGTGATTCACAGTCACAACTTTCCGCCATCGATCCGTATGCCGGACGATTCAAACTCGGACCGATCCAATGCGATCGATTGTTTCTCTCTAAGCGAAAGAGTCAGTGCACTTGAACGCGACATGATTAGCGATGCCTTGAAACGATCGGGAGGCAACATGGCCGCAGCCGCTAGAGAACTTCAAATTAGTTCGCGGATGATTCGTTACAAAGTGCGGAATTTGGGGATTGACTGGAACTCGGAAGCGTAGACAAGCGCCGCTGGCGAACCAACAATGCTTCCATCATTTCCAAATCGGTATAGTACATCGCGTTGGGATCGATCCCTTCCTCTTCTAGCCAATCGATCCGTTGCCGCATCCATGGTCTTTGTGCAACGGTTGGCAGGACGATCAGCCAGATGCACGCCAGCAGCGCCGCAGTCACGACGAGCGAGAACCACGGTGCCTGCAGCAGGCGATAAAGCCTCTCGATGATCTGGTCGATCGTTTCCGTCATGGAACCATCTGCTCGACCCAATCGACGAAGATCACACGAAACATCAACCATGCCATGAATAACGTCAAAACCAAATTCAAAGATTGGCCAACGACATAGAGCATCAGCGGTTTGCCGCCTTTGAAATAGGGCATCAAAGCTCGGAAATTGGTCTGCAAACCAATGCTGACAAACGCCAAACAAAAGAACCAACTGCGGAACGTTTTGGTCGAGCCTTTGATCATCGAGTCGATCAGTTCAGGGCCGCCAGCAAGCTGGACGTACAAAATGGAAAACAGGATCGACATGCCCAAAAATCCGATCACGAATTTTGGAAATCGATACCAAATTTCCATCGCTCCAGGTCGCGGAGCCGATCGATCTCGTTCAACGTAAGTGACCCAATAGATTGCGACGAAAAACGCTGTCACGCCAATCAGAATGTTTTGGATCATCTTGACGGTCGCGGCGACTTCGAGCGCCCGATCCCCCAGTACCGCACCGGCTGCGGCGACCGCACCGGTCGAATCGATCGTGCCGCCAAGCCACGCTCCGCCGAGTACCTCGCCCATTCCAACGGCCTTGATGATCGCTGGCAATACGACCATCATCACGACGGTGAACGATAACGACATCCCAATCGCCAGCGACAACTCCTCTTTCTTGGCCTTGCATGCTGCCGCCGTCGCGATCGCTGCCGAGACACCGCAAACCGACATGTCAGCCGAAATGACCATGTTGAGCGATCGGGATTCAATCTTCAACACCTTTTGGCCAAACACATACGTACTGACCAGTACGATCGGCGTGACGACCCAAGCGACAAAGATGCCAGGAAGTCCCAACGCCAACAAGCGGCTCATCAACACCTCGGAACCGAGCAGCACCAGGCCCGTTTTAATGTAGAACTCAGTCAAAGCCGCATCTTTCAAAAATTTTGGTGTCCCAACCGTGTTGCTAATGATTAGCCCGACCAACAGCGCCCAAAGAGCGTATTCCAAATTGTAAGCGCTGACGACGCTTTGCCCCGCCATCGTGTACGACAAAACCGCTAACAGAAAGATAAACGGAAAGCCTTTGAGAAATCCGATTGCCGACTTACCACGTACGAAGGTGGCAAACGTGAACAGAGCAGCGATCGTCAAGAAAACGACAAACAGTTGAGGTGCGATCGAGTGTAGCGTCCCATCACTCGATTCTTTGAAAAAAGCATCGATCGGTTTCGAGTCCCAGCCCCCCGGCTTGGCCAGCCAAGGTTTCAATGGGTTGGTGACACTCACGTTCTCGCCAGCTGCAATCTGAGTCGCCAAATCGAGCGGTTTTGAACTCCAAACCGCCACAAACGAGACGGCCAATAGCACCGTGGCACACCAAATCGCCCACCAATCTTCGCTCGTTCGCATCTCGGTGAAAAGACTCGGTCGATCGGAAACCGAGGTGACAATCGATTCCGATTGGGGCGGACGAGATGGCTCGGAATCGCTGGGCGGGGTATTGTTCATCGTCTACGCAGGCAATCGATGGGTGAGTGGGACAGGATTCCCAACAGTTTATCACCAACGACGTCGGCTCGGTCAAGGAGTCTTTGTTTCTGTACCGGTGAGCATCCCTGACCCAGCCTAGGGCAATAGCGAATCCCGTCGTTCTTTCCAACGCTTCCGCATCGCCTCGAGCTTGCTTTGATACATAGGGTCGCCTACCAAATTGTTGAGTTGATCGGGATCATTTTGCAGATCAAATAGCTGCTCGACCGCTGGATCTTCACTGATGTACCGGATGTAGACAAATCGTTCTTCACGAATGCCTTGAATGTGGGGAATCGCACCGCGATGCTCATACGGATGGTCGTAGAAAAAATCATCACGCCACTCCAGATCCGCCTTTGGATCTTCATAGATCCGCATCAAGTTTTCTCCGACCATCGCCTTCGGCACTTCCACTCCAGCGGCGGAGAGCATCGTGACAGAAAAGTCGGTCGTGATGACCATTGGCTTGACATGCTGGCCACCCTTTGGGCTACGTGCATCAAACAAAAATCCAGGGACGGCTAGCGACGGTTCATACATCACCCATTTTCCCATCAAGCCATGCTCGGCTTTTAGATGTCCGTTGTCTGAGGTGAAGAGATAGATCGTATTATCATGCAGCCCTCTCTGTTTCATGCTTTCGACTATTTTTCCGACCCCTTTGTCCATGCTGGCGACCAAGCGATAGTAGTCCTCCATGTGCTGAATCAACTGATCGGGGTGTTTTAGCATCGTCATTCCGCTCGCTCTACCAAGCGATTTCTTGATCACGTCGGGCTCGTTTTCCGCATTCTCGTTCGTTGCGGATGGCGGAATCGGCATTTGTCGGCCAGCGATCACCTTCGCAAACTCTCGATCCCAATCGGAGAAAGGCGAATGGGGAGCTTTGAAATGCACGAACATGCAAACAGGCTTACCGCTGCTGCGTCCATCCAAGAATCGATCGACGTGCATCGGTACGACTTCCGAATCGGTATGCAGTGGATTCTTTAATCCATGAACGCCGATGCGATTGCGAAATCCTTTTCGGTTGGCCGAATCGGCTGGACAATTGCAAAGCGAACCACGTCCTTTTGCTGTAAAGCCATTGCTGACGACGTAAGCACAATCGGGCTGGTGGAAAAAGCAGGTTTGCATCGGTTGCCCCGCCCAAAAGTCAAACACGGCCGTTCCTTCAAGGGTCGCGTCGACCGTGTCCCCGATACCCCATTTGCCGAAGAAGGCGGTTTGATACCCGTTTTTCTGTAGCAAAGCGGGAACACTTTGAGCCAATTGGCGAGGACTAGGGGTCTTGAAGAAATCGTCAATTCCATGCTGGCTGGGATATTGCCCCAGTAACAAATTTGCTCGGCTGATCGCACAAATCGATGTATTGACAAAGCAGTTGTCGAAAATGACGCCTTGGTTTGCAAGAGAATCGATGTGAGGCGTCGAGATCACGTCATTGCCAGAATAACCGACCGCGTCACTTCGTTGATCGTCCGTGAAAATCATGACGATGTTGGGTGGCTGGTTAGCAAAAGAAATGGCGATCGGAAACAGCCATACTAGCGAAGTGATGCACAGATTTTGAATCCGGTTCATGATGTTCGTTCTAAGAGCCTATCCGAAAAGGGGTCTGACCCTTTGGAGGCGAGTCGATTTTTGTTGCGTTTTTGGCCTCGCCGGAGAGGGTCAGACCCCTTTTCGGATAGGCTCTAAAGAGTGGATTGAGTGACCTTTCGTGTGGTCAATGTTGGATGCCGACTATTTCGGTCGATCTCGTCATAATCGCTTTCAGGAATCGACAGAGCACGAATGTAATCAATTTCGAATGACTGTTCGGCCGCGCGACAAGGATCGAGTCGCAAGTAATTAATCGTATCATTCCAATCCGTTGCCCCGGTCATGTTGATCAGATAGGTGTGGAACTTGTCATCGGCGAATTTTGGCAATACCACGTGCTTGTCTTCGCCCAGGGCATTCCCTTTTTTGCCCCAGTAGATCTTGGCGAAATTGGCTTTGGCAGTCGCCTTCATCCGAACCTCGATCGCGTTATACTTGTCGGCATCGATCTGAAATTGGTAGCTGAGCAAATAGGGATCGTCGTCCGCCGACGTTCCTCGAAAGATTCCGTCGCTTATCGTCGCTTGTTTGATCGAGCGTGAGTGTAATTTTCCGTAATAGTTGTCGGCATCGAACTCTGCGATTCCGATCGTGGGATACCGATCCACCATCAAATAATCAATTTGAAATGAACGAGGCAAGTTACCAACTTGGTTAGCGACCGTTAGTTTTCCCCGGCTGAACCCGCGCTCACTTTGACCGTCAACAAAGGGTATCTCGGCACTCAATTCTTGGTAGGAAAACGAACGAGGGGTCGGCAGAAAAACCGCTTTTGCGACGGCGGTATCCACGTTTTTATCCCCAGGGGTGAAAGCAAAAGAAGTCTCATCGCTGTGCGTTCGAACCATCGAAAGACGAAGAAAACGGAACGTTTGCAAGTCGATCGTTTGGGGAAAGGAGATGCCGATCTGAGGCAACTTTGTTTGCGGTTCAATGCGACCGTAGAGCGAACCGGGTCTCGATTCGAGTTTCATTTGGCGATCGGGTTCGGTCGAATAGACGGCAATATCCTCGCTTCCAAAGTGATTCAGTGTCTCGGTTCGATTGCTGGCGGGATCGACGATCACTTGAGACCCAATTTGAAAAACAAAGCCATCTTCTTGAGCGTCAAAACGCTCGAACCTACGCTGGCCAAGATAGGAAACGACTCGTCCGGCACTGCCGGCTTCAAGTTTTTGTTCAAGCGTCGCTTTACCCGCATCGATGGCGAGAGACCGCATCTCTGCTTTGCCCGAAAACAGATGAACTTCCAAACCGCTGTTCGGACCGACTCGAATGCCTGCCTCACCTTGCAGATCAACAATCTGATCGCTGAGTGTGCGGATGCTGACCGCTTGGGAATCCTCTAAAGCATGAATGCACAGCTGACCCGATTCCACGCGGATATGCTGTGAGTCCAACAATTCCAATTTGGTTGGTCCTTCGACGATGAAGGTCGCACCATGATCAAAGGTAATCTCCAGAAGCCCTTTGGATAACCAAAGGGGCCCGCTCGCTAACGCATCCGTTGCGTTGCTCCATGGCAGCAATTGCCCGTACCAGGCCTGGTGCCAATCGGCGTCAATTGACTGCGTAATCGAAGCGAACTTGATCGGCACTGGCAGAATCTCGGTCGATTGAATCATTGAAATCGATGGATCATAGCGCCGAGGAGCTGGCATAAAGTGCAGGGATAGCGAAACGCATGCGATGGCAGCGGCGAGCAAGGGAACCCAGTTTGACCATTTCGCAATCAAGCGAGCCGGTCCCTTTATCGAATGTCCCCGGTCGACCTTCGATTGGGGATCATCGGATTCGAGCCACGCCAACCGCTCAAGCTCATCCGGCAATGCCGAATCGAGGTTGACGAATTGCAAATACCCCCGGCGAAACTCTGCATCGGTCGACAACTTATCTTGAAAGTCGGCAAACGCTTCTTCGCTCATCGTTCCTTCGAGCAACTCACCGTACTGGCGAAACGCTTGGCGGTCCGATGCTGGTTCTGGTAGTTCTTCGGGTTCCTTTGTCATCAGCTTAATCCTGCAGCTCGCGTACGCTTTTCAATACATCGCCCAAGCCGATGCCGAATGCGGTCCAATTTGTTGTAGAGGTGTTTAACAGGTCGCTTGAATTGCTCTGCAATTTCAACCACCTTTTCACGTTTGACATAGTATCGACGTAGTAGTCCGATGTCCTGTTCGGGAAGCTCTTTCAAGCAAGTTCTCAGTGCGCTGCGGCGAGCTGGCCAAATTGCTTCTTCCTCACGCTGTTCTTGTTCAAGCATTGCGATCAAGCTTTCATCGAAAACCATCTTGGAACGACTAATCCGCCGTCGGTGCTGGAGAACTTCGAAATAAGCAAATTGACAAGCCCAAGGAAAGAAAGGTCGCGTTTCGTCAAATTCGTCGAACTTTTCCCACATCGCAACAGCGGTCGTTTGATAGACGTCCTCCAAATCCTGGTCCCGAAAAACCAGAGTCCGAATGTAACGCCGCAGCGCTTGATCGCTATTGGTCATCAAGCGAATAAACTCCGCTTGATTTTGCTTGTCATTCATCGAGCAAACTCTACGACTAGAACTCTTTATCGATCACTTCTTTGTTGGCACGTGTGCCAAGTGCCCCCCATAATCCGAATGGGCTTTTCGAGCCAGCGGCCAACGTCCCCGCTTCCGTACTGACCTGAGCCGAGTTCTGGTTTCCGGCATCAATCGAATCGGTAATGAACTTCACCGCTCCGTCACTCATTAGAACATGGCAACCCCCTTGGTGTCGACTTGCTGCTGGTAAATTACCGTCTTGGTGAGCGTGCCAGCGAAGGCACATTTCGGTATTGGGGGGCGTCATGGTTGTCATCGCCGAGTATAGCGGCTTGGACGAGGCCCACTTGAGTCCACGCCGATCTTCGGCACCGCCGTGCAGTTGTGCGGCCGAACCCCAGAACTGAGGCCGCGACTGGTCTCGCCACTGCGAACAGAAAACCGGCACACCGCCTGACTGGTAAGCCGCCGGTTTGGCGCCGTCGGTAGCAGTCACCATGCGTGCCGCATGGGTTCGGACGTCTTGATCACCTAGGTCCGTTAAAATCTCCGCTGCACAAACCGTATTCGCCAATCCATCGAGAATATCACGAAACTTCATGAACTTCCGGGCAACAAAAACGCCTCGCGACGCCACCCTAGCCTGCTCGGCAAATAGTGGTTCCATCATTTGATCCGCAACGCCGCGGTGAATCCCCTCGGCAGCGTCACCCACGCAAGCAGCGTAGTTGAGACGGCCTTGACCGGGCAGGCCATCCCCCGGATCACTCGGGCAACGAAAAGCGGGGATGTTCGTCCTCCAAGGCTCGTAGGGATTCGCCGCCTGCTCGGTTAGGCTCAAGTTCGGGTTCGGACCCATTGCTTGGTACGGCCCGAGCGGATTGCTGATTTGTTCCCAAATGGCTTGCTGTTCAATAAACGGGGTCAACCCAACAAAGATACTCAGCTCACGATTGTTGTGGCCTGGCGGAACTGTTCCACCGTTGGTACCTGCGGCCAGCGAATACCGATGGGTACCACCTGCAAACATCGGTAATTGGTTGTAAGCGGAATGATAGTTGTGCAGAGCCAACCCAATCTGCTTGAAGTTGTTACTGCAACTCATCCGCCGCGCCGCTTCCCGTGCCGCCTGGACCGCTGGCAAAAGCAACCCCACCAAGACACCAATAATCGCAATCACGACAAGCAATTCCACAAGCGTAAACGCTTGCGTCGGTCGCGCTCGCTTCGAAACATAAACATTCATCGTTCAAACTCCATCATTAGAAAGAAAAAAATCACAGCAGGACTTCGTAGC
>JGI12048J13642_10358665_pt1 | contig 11982 bp, 9 predicted proteins | sample ElkSlonscriptome_16_FD_13642 | JGI IMG/M metagenome (IMG submission 13642) | reverse complement strand
TGACGGACAGGCTGTGACGTTCGCGGACATCCCCGAAGATGATAAAAACCGCCTTAGCCACAGAGGAAAAGCGGCAGAAGCGATCATACCTGTGCTGAAGGCGTTGGGATCATCGAATCCAGATATGTAACCATCATTTTTTCGTAATCATCACGCAGATACAATTCGGTAAGCACATCAGCGGCATCCCTCTGGCTGGTTGCAAAGCGCAGACCATGTCCTGCCATCGGGAAATGGCGCAACATGACCGCACCAATCATCCGAAGAAATGCGTTTGCACCGACCACAACCATATAGGAATCCTTGAACGGTGTCACATTTTCATTGTGCGCGACAAAGAAAAAATGTTGGAGCAAATACTTTGGTAAAGGATACGCATCGTTAAGATCAACAATCAGGTCAATCCGCTGGCTCACTCCAGCCAATAATTTACGCTGTTCGTCGAGCGCGTCGTAAAAATCTACCCATGTCCACGGCGCATGGAATTTCCACAGGATATTAGGTTGCTTTATTGATGCATTGTAGGTGAGTTCGATGGTCACTGTGTTTATCCACGTTCTTATTGTGTCGTCTTATAGTCTCACTATAAATGTAAATATTCGTAATGTTCACAAACGCTTTCGTAAGTTCGTAAATTTTCCATTGTCGTCAACAATCAGTTAATTAAACGAGTGCGATCATTATACGGCGTGCCTCACAACTTAGAGTTTCCTACAGAATAACAACGCGTCTTTTCACCGTAAATCGGCACTTATGCTATACTTTTCACACAATATTTCACATATGATCCACACCGAGAATGATAATCTTATGGCAGAAAAAAGTGCGATGCGTCGTGTGCCACAGCGCAAACGCGGGCAAGAGCGCGTGAAGAAAATCCTTGACGCAACCGCCCGTTTAATCGCTGAACATGGATACGAATCCGTAACGACCAATCAGATTGCCACAGAAGCGCAGACTTCAATCGGGTCGCTGTATCAATTTTTCCCGAATAAAGACGTTATTTTGATGGCACTCTCAGAACGCTATTTGTCCGAATTGCGGGCGATTATGGGCGAGCAGTTCCGCGCCGATGAGCAGATGACTCCGTTTGAGCAATGTGATCGGCTGATCGACACATTCCACGACTTTTACATGAATAATCCGGGCTTTAAGCCAATGTTTTATGGGTCATATGGGCTGGACAGCCTGACGAGCGCTGGCGAAGAATTTTATCAAGACATCGTGGAACAATTCGACGCGTTGTTCGCCCGTCGCTTTCATCTGCCAGAAGACGGGCGCATTATCGCGGTATTGGTGTTGGTGTCGATTGTCAAAACACAGGTGACGATGATCGACGAAGCGGATGAAAATTTGCGTCCAGCACTGCTGAACGAGCTAAAAGCCGTTTCCCGCGCTTACATTAAATCATTGTTGGAGCGACACGGTCTTGGATGAGCAAGAATATTTTTTCATGTGCCCCTATTGCTGGCAAGAAATTTCGATGCTCATCGACCCCACCGCGCCGACCCAACATTATGTCGAGGACTGCGAAGTTTGCTGTCATCCGATTGTCATACGCTATACCATCGCAGATGAGATGATTATGGAATTTAGCGCAGATAAAGCACAATAACGCGAATTTCTGAGGCACAGAATGCGCCCTCATGCTAAAATTAACCATATCGTTAGAAAAACGTTTGAAGGGAGAGTGCAATGCAATCATCCATGTTCCAACGGGTTTTACAGGCACAAACTGCCTACCAGGAAGATTTATTCCGTCGGGCGAACGTCGTCGGCGTGGCGACAGGGCGCAAGAATCAGGAGGATGATGGGGAACCGTCAATCGTGATCTTAGTTGAGTCTAAACAACCGATCAGCGCACTATCGGCTGAAGATCGCATCCCGGATCGTATCAACGGGATACGGACGGATGTGCTGGAAGTTGGTTATTTAGAGGCGCAAGCCGCACAAAATCCGCGTGGTCGCTTCCGCCCAACCGTTATGGGTGGTGTGAGCATCGGACACTTCAAAATTACCGCTGGTACGTTCGGGGTGATCGTCTACGATACCTTCACCGGAGAAAAGTTCATTCTGTCGAATAATCACGTTATGGCTAATAGCAACGAGGCATTACCCGGCGATGCGATTCTGCAACCGGGTCCGACTGATGGCGGGCAAAATCCGGGCGATAAAGTCGCGTCACTATCCCGCTTTATCCCATTACATTATATTGAAGGCGATGTGAACCCGCCCACACCACCGGATGCGCCAGACCCAACACCGACACCCCGCCCTGATCCTGTTGACCCTAGTGAACCGCCGACACCAAGCTGTGATGTGGTTGATGTGATGGTCAGTTCCGCCAATATGCTAGCGGGCATCCTCGGCTCAGAAAAGCGGGTAGCGGCAAGCACCGTCGCACAGGCGAGCGCTTCCGCATCGTCCAGCACAACCGCGACACAACCCATGACACCCGCCACCGCGCCCACCGTACAATCCACCACCAACACGGTGGATGCCGCCCTTGCTAGCCCCACCGACCCGTCTATGTTTCAGGATGACATTATGAACATCGGGAAGATCATCGGCACAAAACCGCCGACACTGGGGATGTCTGTGAGAAAAATGGGGCGTACCACCGGGCTGACCACTGGCACGGTCAATTTGCTCAATGCGACGGTCAATGTGGCATATAACACCAGCCTAGGCACCCGCACCGCCCGCTTTACCGGACAGGTGATCGCTACGGCGATGAGTCAGGGTGGGGATTCCGGCTCGCTAGTGGTGGATGCTAACGAAAATCGTGCTGTCGGGTTGTTGTTCGCCGGCTCCGGTGTGGCGACCATCTTCACGCCGATTGATATTGTCCTCAACGCACTCAACGTCAAATTCATGTCCTTAGAAGGCTGATACACTTATACTGTTGCCTTATGGCGCTAAAATTGTGTCGCAACTCCACCCACTTTTGCTACAGTCATCGAGTTGCGACGTGCATTCAATTGCATAGCTTACGCATCGGCAACCAACACCTCTTGTGTGGATTGCCAATAGTCATTCAACGCGCCACTCTGCCGTCGATAGGCAAAATACAGCAAAATAAGTTCGATAATTTGTCCAAGCGTTAACCCCAAACTCGCGGCGAGAATACCGTGCATCCCCAGCGAAATGCTCCACCAGACGAACACGACTGTGATGATAAATCCGACGATCATCGCCTGATAAATCGGGTTGGTCTTATCGGCTAACATCAATAAAGCGCGTAGATAACTTTGCAAGGTCGTCAACAGCGGGATGACAATCGCCGACTGTGTCCCGATCAACACCAGATCACGCAAATTTTCTGGAACATCAAGGATGACATTATTGTAGAAGGCGATCATCGGCGTAAAGGCGAAGACCGCCATAAACAGGCTCAAACCGATGCCTAGCCGGAGTGTAAACGTCTTGAGCACTTGATGATTTTGAGCATTCTGATTCAGCGAAATGACGACTTCTTGATAGGCAAGCCCGCCGGAGCGCATCACGAGCATGATCGAAAACACAATGGGCCACGCCGCGAGGCTCTGTGTGGCATCTGGCATACTGGCAAGCCCACGTTCAATAAATGGACGAATGAGCAGGGTAATCACACTGGTCGCGGCTAAGGGAAAATGAAATTTCATCGCATCGGCATAGGTGATCTTTTTGATGTTGGGCTTTAGCGGGGTATTGAGTAATTTCTTGATGTCAGTGCGCGAAACGATGTAAGTATAGATGGATTCTGCGCCAACCGCACAGATCAGCGATAACGCGCCAATGACCGCCCCGGCGATTTGTGTAATCACACCCAGCGCAACCGCAATCCCACCAGAAACGAGAATGCGGACGATTGTCCCGTAGCCAATATAACGCGTTTTCCCGGAACGTATCAGTATGCCTTGGTGAAAGCGCCGATAGCCGATGAACGCGCTAAATAACACCATAATCTGCATTCCGGGACGCGTCTCTGTGATGATGTTTTGTGGAATATTGAGCAAATTATCCAGATAAATATCCAGCAAAGGCGTAAAAGCCATCAGCAAAGCAATGACCGTTACGAACAGGTTAATGCCCATCATAAAACGCCAGAGCACACGATACGCTTGCCGATTACGCGATAGTGCACTGCTGGTCGCCAGAAGCATAATCACAGGGGTTTCGATCAGCACGGAAAGCGAAAAGATGAGACCGAACGCGGCAAGTTGTGTTTCAGAATCAGGCTTGCGCGTAATCACCGCCTGTATCCATGACCCTTCAAATGTCATCAATAGCCACGAAAACGCGAGCGGTAACCAGAAGGTCAGGATTTTGCGATGGGTCATATGCTACTCTTTAGAGTGTGGGAAAATATCCTCCTATTCTATCGCATCCTATCTTCCGGCTAAGTCCACCGGGCAAGATTGGTCATGGTCACACTATCGCTTCATAAATGATTGCTGATTTAGCCCATCATTCTTGTCGTGCCTTCTAATTACAGTCTGTGTCTTGTGGTGGACTAAAACCGCATAAAATCATTAACGATATGGCATTTTGCCCATAAATTGCCGGCAAACATCACCCATTCAGATAACAATTAACGTGCAAGCCTGCTAGAAGCGCTGTAAAATTGAGTGAGAATGGTTTGTAAACCTACTGGAGGTTGTCGTGTCCCGACGAAATAAGCGTATAGCTATATTATTTTGTGCTATGTTGATGATCGTACTAACCGTGATTCCACTCAGCGCACAGGATACAGAACAACCACAGATTGATTGCGCGTTGGCGAGTAACCCCACANTAGAAGCTCGCGAAGCCGCCACTGCCAATGATTTTGAACGCGCCATTGGATTTTTGAATTGTGCGTTGGCGCAAACACCGGACAATGCAACGCTTTATGGTGCGCGTGGATTAGCCTATTTGTTGACGGGCGATGTGGACTCTGCATTAGCGGATTACAACACCTATCAGCAGATGACAGGGGCATATACGCCATTTATGCAGGCACAGATTGACGGGTATACCGCGCTGTCCAATCCCGTATCTGTACAAAACGCGCCAGCAACCGATACTGTGCCCATCGTCACCCCCGGCGACGCGATCTCGTTTTTCCAGCGTGCGCTCTATTTTCAGCGTAGAGGCGAGGTGCAACGTGCAATTCTTGATTATGAGCGTGCCATCGCCATTGATGCGACCAATCCTCTATACTTCGGCGCACGTGGCTATGCTTACATACTCGCCAATCAGCCAGAGCTTGCCATTACCGATTTTCAACAATATGAATCACTGACAGGCACATTACATCCGGTCATGGTGCAACTCATCATGGAGATTCAGCGGAATGATACCCTGCTCGATGATCCGTTATCTGCGGAAGCCGTCGTGCTCAACCCGCCCGCAGTGTCTACCAACGACGCAACTTCATATTATCAGCGTGGGATATATTTCTCACAGAATGGGGAGTATGAACGGGCGATTCTCGATTACAATGTGGCGATAAGCATTGACCCGAACATTCAGAACGTGTATGCGGCGCGGGGCTTTGCCTTTTTGCTGATTGATGAGCCAGAGTTTGCCCTGCGTGATTATGATCGTTATCGAGACATTGCAGGGGAGTATGCCCCATTTATGCAACAACAAATCGAGGCGTTACGTACGCTTGTCGCGGAGCAAAATAGCGAATAGGTCAATGATAATGAATTAACACTGAAAAAGATGGGCGACTCAGATATACCGAGTCGCCCGTTTTTTGTTTAGCAAGCAAGTGATGGTGGGGAGAGGGTGAACGTTGCACCACTTGAGGTACTGACCACCCCGCCTGTTACGAGCACATCTAAGAATGTGGTCGAACCAGACGCACCCGTAAAGCCCGTGAGAGTCACAGGTGAGCCAACGGAGTCGTTCAAATTAATGGTGATCGTGTCGCCCGCGGGCGCGTTATTCCAGCTAATTTGTACGGTACCAGCGGTGACGCATGTCCACCCAGCAGTGAACGGCACGGTTGGCGGTGGCGCCACCGTAATCGCGGCACGTTGTAGTGTGGTACGGACAGAATTACACACCACTTCTCTGTTACGTAACGCCTGCACCTCCCATGCGAAGTCAAAACCTGCACCGAGCGCATTTACACTGACATCAATCGTCGCAGTAGTGGTTGGTGCGCTCACATTCTGCGTGGTGCTTCTACCTGTTTCCAGGTTATAGACAAACAAACGATAGCTATCGACTGCGGTTGCCGGTGCATCCCAGAAGAAGGTCGTGAAGCCATTCCCCAGACCATCCAACGGTGACGAAGCACGGAATCCGGTGCAATCAACCCCACCGGTTGGATCAGTTGTCGGTGTGTTGCCTGTTGGCGGTGTATCCGGCACCTGTACCCCAACAAAGCCACTACCCGCGCCGGGAATGGTCAACACCTGACCCGGCACAATTGTATTCGGATCACCGATCCCGCTAGCATCCATAATGTCTTGCATATTGGCGTTGTAGCGGCGGGCAATGCTAAAGAGCGTATCACCAATCGCAACCGTGTAGGTGGTGTTGTCAATCACGGGCGACGGCAATGTAACCACCGTATCATCACGGAGCGCATCCATCACCGCCATGATGACATCACCGTACTCTTGTTCAGAATCGGTCATCGGGCGCAGGGTTTCCCATGAAAGAATACTGCCATCGGTGGCGGTTGTTGCGATTAACGCTTCATCTTCGCCAATTGCCTGTCCATCAACAGTCAGCAAACTGCCTTCATGCACCATCATCATAATATGTTCAGAATCGAGGTTCATAAAGGAAATGGTCGAGCCAATCCGAATATCGACACCATTCACGGTGAGGTCAACCTGTAAGTTTTCTGGACTGCGTACACCGATAATATTCGGCGCTTCGTTACAAGCAGGTTCTCCGAAGCCGGTGGAAAAATAGAACGATTGCATCGGGGTGCGGGTGGCTACCGTAAAAATCGGCAAGTTATCCAGTGTTGGATCAGGAATGATCGCCTCGCGGGAAAGCCAACCGGCACGTCCGTCCACCAACACCCGCAACCATTCGGCATCACGGCTGATGGCATCCGTGTCGAAGGTGACACCTGCTTCAATAGTCGCAATCGCGTTGGATGCGTTGGTCGGGTTGGAACGAATGGGCGTGGATTGTTGTAAACGCACCGTGATCGGGTCAACTTCCGGCGGTACGGAGGTCGAATCCACCTGATTTTCTACTGCCGCATCACCTAACATGACAAAGGTCACTGCCTGTCCAGGGGCGGTATTAGGCACATTCGCCTGTACATTCATAACCGCGATTCCCCATTGCTCGATCAATTCATCAAGCGGCGAGGTACGAATGGTCTGTACAGTGGTCAGGTCTGCACGGTCTGAAGGGGTATTGAAATAGTCAGCACCAACATCAAAGGTAAAGGTTGAGTCAACCTGTTGATAACCATAACACGCGTTGTTGTTATCCAGACTCGCACAATTTTGTCCGAGCGCGTCTAAGGCAAGTTCAACCAATGGCGGGCATTCTCCCGTTGTTTGGGCGATAGTTTGTATAGTAATAGTCAACAGCATCAATGTGGCAAAACTTAGTACATGAAAGCAACGGTTCATTAGCATTTACTCTCGTCCGTTATGACATACGATTACTTTGAGTCTAGCACAGTGTTTCAGATTCTACCTAATAGAAAAATAAAGAAATTCCAATGCGTTTTTGATGTTACATCGTGTACAGTAAAAATCTAGCAATTATAAGGGATGACAACCACCCGTGCATACCGATGAAATGATCGCTCTGATCCGTGATGGAATTATCAATACGGATGGCACATGGGCAGATTTAGGCGCAGGCAGTGGCAATTTTACTGTCGCCCTGCGGGAAATTGTCGGGCAAGAGGCGATTATCCACGCTATCGACCATAATGCGCGTGATTTGATGCGTAATCAAGCCGCGAATGAGCACCATCAAGCAGATTTTACCCGACCATTGCCAGTTGCAGAATTGGATGGCATATTGATGGCAAATGCCCTGCATTGGGTGCGTAAACAGCAGACCGTGCTGGCACACATTAAAGACGCGCTCAAGCCGGATGGGTGTTTGGTCGTGGTGGAATATGATGTCACAATACCCCGCCCCTATATGGTGCCATATCCCGTTCCGTTCAAGCGCTTATGTGCATTGGGCGAAGCCACAGGATTTACCCGAATCCGCCAGATCGGTCAACGTCAGTCACCGCGCACGGGCACCACGATGATTGCTGTACAACTGTGTCTTAATTGAGCAATCACCTTATAAAACCTAATGAACCTTAATGAACCTCTAAAAACCCACAATTGAAATTCTAATGTCCGTTGTTTATACTGTACTCGTGATGCCCGTTTGTCGTCGTGAGACGATATTTATACACTCATGCAACAATCGAACATCAATAACCTATTTCTCCATTGAAGTAACGGTAAAGTAAAACGAGCCATGATAAGTGAAAAAACCATTCGAGTGCTTGAACTCGATAAAATTTTAGAAAAACTTGCAGAACACACCTCCTTTACTGCGGGTGCTGACCTCGCCTACGATCTTAACCCTTCGACCAATCTCGAAGAAGCGAAGGTATGGCAAAAAGAAACCACAGAAGTGTTGTTGATGTTCGAAAATAACACCAATATCAACCTGAACGGGGTGCGCGATGTGCGCGATATCAGCATTAATGCACAACGCGGTGTGTTGATTGATGCGTCGGTGATGTTGGACATTCGTACCACCCTGCGGCGCGGGACAACGCTCAAGCGCACGATTGGACGTGCCAAACATCAATATCCGTTGATGGCTGAATTGTTAGCAGAAATTGAAGAATGTCCTGAGTTGGTCGATGCCATCGGTAACGCGATTGATGACAATGCCGAGGTTAAAGATTCGGCAAGTGCAAAGCTCGCGATCATCCGGCGGGATATGAAAATCGCCTTTGATCGTCTACAAACCAAGCTCAACCGGATTATCTCGTCACCGAATCGTGCGAAGTATCTGCAAGAGGCGATCATCACCACCCGTAACGGGCGTTATGTCGTGCCACTGATTGCCGACCATAAGGGTAAGATCAAAGGGATCATCCACGATTCCTCATCGTCGGGCGCGACCATCTTCATCGAACCATTAGAAACCGTTGAGCTTAATAATCAGTACCGTGAGTTACAACTGGCAGAAGAGAAAGAAATTCGGCGTATTTTGCTGGCACTCAGTAGCATGGTCGGCAACAACGCGGAAAGCATCGTGCGGACGGTGGATGTACTCGCTTATGTTGATCTGGTAATGGCGAAAGCGCGTCTTGCGGAACAGATGAACGGTGTCGAGCCGATTCTAGTACCGTTCAAGAAAAAACCGGATAACGACGATCATCCGGGTAGTACAATTTTTTTAAAAGGTGCGAGACACCCGTTATTACCGGGGAATGTCGTCCCGATTGACGTTGAGTTCGACCAACAAACATGGGTACTCGTCGTCACCGGACCGAACACCGGCGGTAAAACCGTAGCACTGAAAACGGTTGGATTATTCGCACTGATGGCGCAAAGTGGACTGCATGTCCCGTCGGAAGAAGCGAAATTCACCATCTTCACCGGTATCTATGCCGACATCGGCGATGAACAGAGTATCGAGCAATCCCTCAGCACCTTCTCCTCCCATATGACCAATACCATCCGAATTTTAGACGAATGCGATGATCAATCCCTTGTGATTTTAGATGAGGTGGGCGCGGGCACTGACCCGGCGGAAGGCTCGGCATTGGCACGGGCGATCCTATCACATTTACTCCGTCGCAGAGCAACCACGATGGTCAGTACACACCATCCAGAGCTTAAAATTTACAGCGTAGAAACCCCCGGAGTGCGTAACGCTAGCGTGGAATTTGATCTAGAGACACTCGCGCCGACCTATCGCCTGATTATTGGCTTACCGGGGCGGTCTAACGCGCTATCAATTGCGTCTCGGCTTGGCTTGAGCGAATCAATCATCGAAGAAGCGCGGGGTATGGTCGCACTAGAAGACCTCGCCGCTGATGATCTGCTGGACGAAATCCACCGCACGCGTGAGGAAATCCGGCGACAGCATGATTTTATCTCAGAAATTCGGCAAGAAGTCGAAGAGGAAAAAGCCGAATTACAGTCCCGTCTGGATAAAATTGAGGACGAACGGCGTGACATCATCAACAGCGCCCGTCGTCATTCGCAACAAGAAATTGAAGAATTCCAGAAAGAGGTCAAGCGCTTACGGAGCGAAATGCGTACCGCTAGTATGCCCCTCCAAACCCTGCAAGCCATCCAAGAAACCGCCACAAAATTGGCAAACGCAACGGCAGACCCGATTGCGCGGGAAACCGAGGATGTGGTGGATCGCTCATGGATGCCACGCATTGGTGATACGGTCTGGCTGGAAACACTCAACGCAGAGGGCGAGGTCATCGAAGTTGACGATACCGAAGCGATGGTGCAGGTGGGGGCGTTGCGTGTCCGTGCTAAATTGGACGAACTACAAAAACGTAACCGTAGCCAGAAGCGCCAGATCAAACGCGGGCATGTGCGTAAATATGAAAGCGATGACATTCAATATGAGCGTACCGAATCGCCCGGTCTTGAACTTGATTTGCGCGGACAACGGGTAGACGCGGCATTGAGCAAGCTCGATCATTATGTGGACGCGGCATATACCGCAGGATTGCCCTTTGCGCGGATCATTCATGGTAAGGGCACAGGCGCGTTACGCAAAGCTGTGCGCGATGTGGTCGACACACACCCGCTCATTTCTAAAGTAGAGCGTGCCCGCCCCAGTGAAGGTGGCGACGGCGTAACCGTTATTCATATGGTGCCCCTCAACTAAGTATTGCGTGCTGAATAACCTACACCTATCTGCGCGGGATGGTCATACGACGGCTGTCCCGTTTTTTGTTAGGGTATTATACCGTTATCGCCCCAGTTACATACGCTAAGATTGCTTCAATATGATTGTTGATCGTGGAAAAATGCCCGCCGTCCACACGATTTCGCCCCGCTTCTTATCAACTGTTTAGCCGTTTCTATGAGGCTATACATGGATGATTGCCTATGCATTGTGTTAAAATTCACAGAAATCAAGTGTATAGGTAGCAGAAATTAAACTCATATGGACTTTTTGACCCCTGCATTTATGATGTCTGTGATTAGCGCCAGCGTGACAGGCGTGTTCGCGTTTTTAGTTTTGCGTCGTTGGTGGAACACCACCAGCGGTCCACAGAAAAAACGTCGTCCACATTTGCTGGCATGGGGCATTGGCTTAACCATGTACTTCCTCGGCACACTGAGTCAGGTTGTCTTGACTATTGTGTGGAGTCCATTTTTCTTTGGCTTATGGTATTGGGCGGGCGCGTTGATGGTCGCCCCCTGGTTGGGACAGGGCACAGCGTATTTACTCATCCGGCGCGGGAGCATTGCCCGGAATATCCAGATGGCGCTGATTCTAGTCGGTGTGATGACTCTACCGTGGACACTGTTCTTCACCGAATTTAACCCGCAAGCGTGGGAACAGGGCGCGGATATGACCGAAATTTACCGCGATCATACGGTTGATGGCGAAGTGATCCCCGGTATTTTACAAGGAGAAGCACGCGGTACCGTGCGATTCTTCTCGCCGGTGATGAATGTGTGGGGCACGATTTTACTGGTTGGTGGGGCGATCTATTCGGCGCGGTTGTTCCGCCGTAAACAAATTATGCGAAATCGTATGGTCGGCAATTGGTTGATCGCGGCGGGGGGCTTGTTGCCTGCGCTGGGTGGTGCGCTTATCCGGCTCGGTGATCCCTCGTTTAAATACATCGGGGAGATGCTGGGCGCGGTCTTGATCTTCGCCGGATTTTATATTGCGACAAAAGTGCCGGATGTGATCAAAACAGCGCAGAACGCACGACGCACCCGCACCGCACCTGCCGGAGATTAGGGTACATCAATGGCAGACACCGATTTAAAGCACACACCGGATAGCACAGACGAG
>JGI12048J13642_10869946_pt1 | contig 11986 bp, 18 predicted proteins | sample ElkSlonscriptome_16_FD_13642 | JGI IMG/M metagenome (IMG submission 13642) | reverse complement strand
TGCCGCTACCTTTCCCCCAGACCAGAGCCCCGCAGTTAAAAGATGTAGGCGGGTTTTGCGTGAACAGCAATTTCGTTTCTTCTGATGTCGCACCCAAGAACGCCTCAAGATCCTCTCGCTGTCGAGGCCACAGCGGAAGCCTCATCTGAGTTTCCATAAACTCGGTCAGCGGCAACGGCTCATGTATCCACGGACTAAGCTTTAGCGAGGAATCTGGCTTGACCCCCGAAAACTCTGCCTCGAATTCTCCAATGAGGGCGATCGCCCTTGATTGCTTCTGCTGAGCCGTGACCACTTAGCTCTGCCCTCGCTCAATGCGCTGTCTCAGTATCTGGACAAAGCGGCCAGGGTCAAAATCTGGGAGAGCCAACAACTGATCGGCTAGTTCCTCCATCGTCTGTGGGTGAAACTGGCGGTACAGTGCGATCGCCCGAATTGCAGTTGATGCACAGCCCTCGCTACTTTTGGGGTCAACTTTCCCCATGCTCGATACCATAGCGTTGAGGATCACCATCAGCGATCCGTCCATGTCAGCATGGCCCTCTTTGGCCGACTCAGGCCGTAAATTTTGGGTGACCACTTGGGCGATCGCGGTCTGGGCTTCAGTGGCGATCGTCTTAGGATTAATGCTCTTGCGGTACTGAGCAATGATTCGATTTACGGAGCCGATTGGAACGCCCGTGCCTGCGGCGATCGCCTTGCGTTCAAGTCCCTGTTTATAGCGATCAACGATCACCTCTTTTTGTTTGTCGGAGATCTTTTGAACCATATTTACCAATGGTTTCAGCAACCCCGATCATAGCCGATCATTTTGCGATCATCACCGATCACTTTGGGCGATCGCCGCAACATCAACCCTTCCTTTTGCGCATTTCCCGCGCATGAGCCTTCCATCCCAAGAAATAGCTACACGTTGGGCACGCCCACACCTCAGCGCCGCCCCGACCCCCTGATAGTGCGATCGCCACCACCCCACCATGTCGAGGGCAGTCCGAGGGCTCTAGCGTGGGTTCAGATACCCTAGATCGTGATGTGGTTTTCGTCTCTGGTTCGTTGAGGTCGATTTTCAGTTGACCCACTAGACAATCCTTGACAGCCGTTGCAGAAACTCTTCAATCGATAACTTCGTGGTGCATTGCTCTAAATCAGTGGTGATTATCCATTTCTTATAGTCGAACCCCCACCAAATCTCTTGTATGCCTGCGTAGCGATAGTCTTGAGACTTGGCAAACGACAGCGGCACCATTTGCAGAAACGTGATCTTATCGTCAGCCGGAATTGTTTCGCGAATCAAATCAACCAGCCGATCCGCCCCAGACAGCACAAGCCGAGGCATGAGCCGAAGCCCCAGTGCTTCGCGCTCATTTTCAAAAAACCATAGCCACGATATTTGTGGAGGATCGAGCGGCGATGCCGACAACCTCGACAGGTGACACAGCGCTGCGTCTTTTGGAGTGACCGGGATATCTAGAAAATCCAGTTGGAGCCGTTGCTGGTGTTCCATTTCTGCCACAACCGTTTCAGTCCATGCCCACGACAGCAGATGATCCATTAGCTTTTTCTCACTGATTGAATATCGCCAGCCTTCAGCCGTTCCTCGACGTAACGCAGCCGCGTATCAAGGTTGCGGGCGATCGCCTGTTGACGGCAGAAGTAGTCGCGCAGCGCATCATCAATGAGTCGGTGCAGCGTGGGTGCTGCGCCCGCCGATACCGCCCCCATCCAGGCAGACTTGCACTCGCTTGAGCAACAAAAGCTAATAAATTCAAGTTCTTCAGTTGATATCGGCAGCAATTCTACCGCGCCTTCCCACCATCGATTGACGTAGAGATCAACCACAAGCCGAATGAATTCGTTTCGACTGGTGATTTCTCGATCTTCGATCACCACAGTGCGAGTCGAGATCCCTAAAAATTTCATTTCTTCCGTGAGCCGTGCCAAGGTGCGATCGCCCACTCCAATCTTTGTCCGAAAGTCAGTGTGCATGGAGTCAGTGTGCATGAAGTCAGTGTGCATGTAGCTCTCTCGTAAGTAATGCCTGAGCCATAAGCAGTAGCCCTTGAGCTGAACTGGCAGAGCAAGCCAGCGCCCTGGCACAATCCTCGATTGGCACTTGGTAGCCGTGCTTTATCACAAGCAATGCTGCGCTACGTGAATCAATTTGGGCGATCGCCAACAGCGCAGCGCTCACCTCTGCAACCGTGAATTGTTGCAACAGAGTCTGAGGTCGAAACCCCGACGCAACACGGTCTAACCCCCTCACCCCTGGCAGTGCGCAGCCCTGAGAATGTATGGAATCAAGCGACCCATCCATCCAAAAGCGAAACAGATAGTCAAACTCTCCCGGACTCAGCAGATTAGATCGATCCACGACACAAGTTTTATAAAAATCTAGTCCAATTCTAAGCCATTCAACTTTTATAAACTCTGAACGGCTTAATTAGCAAACCGTGTAGCACAACAGATGTCCGTCCGCTACACCGACTTATAAATTTATATCAACTGGCCTTAAAACCCTAATATTTAAGGCACGCCAGCCCCGCAGCAATGGGCTTGACCCGTTCATCGCGTGTTCATCTGTGTTCATCTGTGTTCATCTGTGTTCACGCTTTCTAGTCCAAATCTAGTCCAAAGAAAATGGCACGAACGATTCAGTCAATTAACAACAGACTCGAAGGCACGGGAGTTCAAGTCGAGGTTAGGGGCGATCGCTGTAGCTTGAGGGCAGTGTTGCCGCCCAGAGACGGGGAAGGCGCGAGTAAGCAAACCCGACTGGCGTTAGGACTAGGCATCTCGCAGGCGGAGCTTGAGCTAGTTGAGGCCAAGGCGCTGCAACTAGCCTCAGAAAAGTTGTATAAAAGTTTTGATTGGGCAAATTGGAATGGCGAAAGAGAATTTAAGGCCACGGCCACGGTCAAAGAGTGGATTGAAAAGTTTGCTCAACACCAAAAAACGCCGCGCCTAACTTGGAAGCGGAAATATCAAACTGCATTCAAATCACTGCCAGCCGACAAACCGCTCACCCCAAAACTCTTGCTCAAAGCCGTGCAGCGATCGCCTGAAGAGTCGAGATCGAGGCGTGCTGACTATATTGCCCTGAAAGAGTTGGCTGAGTTTGCCGAAATAGACGTAGACCTAAAGCCGTACAAAGGAAGCTACAGCCAAACCCACACAAAGCCGCGCGTATTGCCGAGCGATAAGGCGATCGCGGAGATATATGAGTTCATTGGCAAGGGGAGGAATCGCAGCTCATGTGAGAAGTGGCAGGCCGTTTATGGGATTATGGCGTGCTATGGCCTGCGCCCCCATGAGGTTTTCTTTTGCTCAATTGAGTCGCAGCCGCCGTATCGCCTCACGGTGACGGAGGGCAAGACTGGCCCCAGGACGGTGATGCCGATTTATCCAGAATGGGCTGAAAATTGGCAGCTCTGGAAAAGGGAGTTACCCCGACCCTGCGCAGAGAATGTTCATCCCGACGATATGCACTCTTATCTAGGCCAAAAATGTACGCTGGCCCTTTGTCGATATCTCAAGCGGCTACCACCAGAGCGCAGACATCAGCCCTATGACTTGAGGCACGCATACGCACTCAGAGGCCAGGTCATTTTTGGCTTAGCCCCTAGAGTCGTTGCTGCGTTTTGTGGCCATTCACTGGACATTCATATCAAAATCTATTCGAGGTATCTGCGTAAAGACGCAGCACAGCAGGAATGGCACCTTAAAGTAGGTCAGGCGGGCGTTGTTGCGCCTACTGGGGAGGAATCAGCCGATTCAGCAGATCATTGAGTTCATCAACAGCAAAAGATGGTAACAATTTAGGCGGTCGCCTAATCAATTAAATCACTGGGAATGGGCATACCATGCTCACTCATGAGTTGCCGAAGCGATGCCCGATACTGTTGCTGCATCTCTGGAGTGCAATGAGTCATTGCATCTGTCCAGGTTGGCGATCGCCCCCACTGAGCAGCAAAGTGAAACTGATAAAACAGTGAATCCCGGTTATGCGGCAATTCTTCATCATGCTGAACTGCACAGACCTGACAACAATCTTTTGACGGCGGCAACATCTGAAATGCTTGGCCTTGCTCAATTTCCATTAACGCTTTACTCCACTTAAAAAGTTATTGCACTCAGGGACGTTGATCTGAAGGGGCGATCGCGCCCCATTTCCCATCCTTCTCCAGTGTTTTCCTGGCTTTAGAGATGGTTTATTCTTGCGCAGCCAGTGACGGCACGCTTGAGCATTGCGGAAGCCCAGCAGACACCATGCAGCCAGCCCATCGGCGTTTTTTTCGTCGAGCCGATACCAATGCTTATTTACCGACATAGCCACCCCCGCACCGATCGCAGGTTTCTCAACTGCTTTTTGAAATCTTGGCTCAGCGGAGACTCCAGCAACGCCGAACACTCTCGCGGATAATGCGCCTGCGCTTCTGGCGATAGCCCGTACCATCGAGCAGAAGCCCCGATGTCTAGGACGATTTGGGCGATCGCCTCTAATTCTGAGATAGGCAAATCTTTATACATTTTCAGTTCCAAATAAGGCGTCGAGATAGATTCTTGCTGCTTTGCGATAGTTTGCTGAGTTGTCATTTTCCAAACTCTGTTCGTCTTGCATCAAAAACAGTGAAAGTGCTGCACGGTAGACACGATCTTGATCCCAATCAGGATGATTTTTTAGATAGTTCCTGAGAGATTCGTGCAAATCTTCAGGAATCTCGGACAAAATGCTGACGGTGAATGCAGGCATAAACTTCAATCCTCAAAATAAAAATTAGTTAATTTGACCGAGCATGACGGCACACTTTTCACGCAGAGCCATCAACCGCGACGTTTCGCAGCGCTTCGCTTTTGCGGTCAGGTTGGGCGATCGCGCCATCTTGCCCATCAACGACAGGTAATAGGCGTCTTTCTCTTGCCACCAGCGCACCCCGTCAGGCGTGAGCGGAGTCTGATTGGAAATTATTTCTAGCTGCTCTTTGCGCTGGGTGACAGCAGCAACGAAGTCGATTGCTTCTTTTGCTGCCGCCAAGTAATCACGTGTGACGACCTTATCTAGCTCTTGCCCTAGCCTGTAATGCTTGTAGACTTGATTTTTCAAGTTTTTTGGCACCGCAGCCCAGTGTTTTCTACACATCAGCATCGCTGGGCTCACTGCGCGATCGCAGCCCCGTGCGTGGCAGACATGCCGAGTTAGTTCGTTCGGTATGGCGATCGCCCCATCAGATTCAGGCTCGGTGGCTTGTTTTTTCGACTCAGGCAAGTGAATAGGCTCTTGCGTGTGGGTTTTATCGTCGGGAATGGCGATCGCCGCTTCTAGGGGCTTTTCTGTTGATGGTTTTGTCAATCGTTGTTGACGACGCCACCAAGCTTCAGTAGGAACCCATTCGCCATTGACGAAGCTGTGATCGAGTCCAGGAATTTCAATCTGGTTAGACACGACTCACCTCCCGATCTGGCGTCTCTTTGAGCGATCGCAGGAATTCTGCGCCTTGCTCGTGATTCAATTCCCCAACAAACTGCACGCCGAAGTGAGCAGCCCAGTCAGGCGAGAGCACCCCAGGCAGGTTGAGCCGCCGCAGCTCTCGCCCTATCTCGTTTTTTTGCGCCTGAATCTGCTCGTCAGACGTGACGCTAGCAACAACACGACCCGACACCCGCTCCTTTTTCATTTCCAGGGCATCTAGGCAGTAGCTATCGGGATGATCTCGACTCCCCTTAAAAAATCGAATACCGTCGGGAGGCATGATCGGAGATTTCTTTTTTCCATCCCTAAACTGAGCCCATTTGTTCTGGACGTAGTAGGTGAGTCCTTCCTCAATGTCGTCAGGCGATACGCCCGTTTCTATCAGCCAGTCGTAGCCAGAAACGAACCCTTTCAGACTGTCTCGTGTACCGCGCATCTCTTGAAAGAGCGGGTTCCAGACTGCCCAAAGGCGATCGCACTCTTCAGCGTGATATTGAGATTTAGACGGCAATTGTTTTTTCTTTCGTGACGATTTAGCGGCGGAACTCTTACCCCGCCCCATGGCGATCGCTTTCGTCGAAGACTCGTTCTTGACGGGTAGTAGCTCAGCCAAAGATTCTTGGTTTTCGTCTTCAACATTCTCGAAATCTTCTTGCTCACCATCCCCCCCATTTGGGGGGTAAGGGGGGAGATTAGTTTCTGGATTAGTACCAAGAATAGAAATAGGAATAGTCGTGTCCGTTTTTCGGACGGTAGTGTCCGTTTTTCGGACGGTAGACCCGCCGTTTTTCGGACGGTAGTGTCCGTTTTTCGGACGGTCAGCACATTCCTTTAGTGTCCGTTTTTCGGACGGTCGTTTTTTCTCCGATCTCCATCCCGATAAAGCTATGGCGATCGCCTTCCTGTGGTAGATAATGATTCGATCTCTCCCGTTTTCTAGGAGTAGTGAGATATAGCCCTTCTCCTCCAAAAGCTTGAGCTTGGCCTTTAAGGTGGAGCCCTTGATTAGGCCATCTAGCGCCCACACCAATAACGGGTTGTTGCAGTTCCCGTCAATGCGAATGGAGTCCGGAATGTCTTCCCCTGGCTTTATCTGCCGAGTTAAGGTACTTTCCGCTAGCCACTCAATCACGCTGAGCAGCCCCGCAGATGAGGTTGAGCCATCTGTAATCCCTCTGTAGCAATCATGAATCGTGACGTAATGATTGCCTTCCGGCTTGGGCTGTAAGTCAATACCGCTCTTGCCACTCATGACGCGACCTTTTGGCACTCAGCGATCGCCTGCAAACAAGGCAGTTCCGCGATCGCCTCAGTCCACAATTCTTTTTTAAGGAATGCCATCATCCTTGGCTCTACAGCCGCAATTCGGCACGCGGAGCGGAGCGATAGGAATCGGCTAGGCCATTGACCAAACTGCCCATTAGTGCCAATTTTGACGCGGCATTCAGCAATCTCTAGCTCTAGGCAATCTAGCCGCCAATCCTTCTCAATGCTCGAAAACTCTGACTTATCTAAAAGCAGAAATTTAATCTGCTGTGATAATGTGTAAGAAGCCATTATTTCTCTTTGTATGGGATAAGTGGTTTTATTTGCAGGCAGGCCCCACGGTGGTTCGTGGGGTCTTTTCGTTTGGGGCATCACACCATCAGGTCTATCGCTTGACCCAGCAACTTAAACGCAGTGGCGGAGGCTTGAAGCGTATCATCAATGCTCAGATTTGATTCTGGCTCAATCCCTCTGTAAGCCCGACCCAGCGCCCCAATCGCAGCACCACACTTTTGGATCGTCCCTGGGTAGCTAACCTCTTCATGCTGCGCAAAATGCCCGATCGCCTGAAGTACCGTTTTCTGGCATTCCAAAATCGCTTTTCTTGCGGGAACTGGGTTTGAGTAGCAGCGAAGGATCTCGCGGTCAATAATTCCTCTTGCTCTGTTGAGAATGTTCTGAACCGCACGTTCATTAAAATCTTGGAGTTCTAGCTCCTCTCCAACTCCTTCTATAGCGGTCTGTATTGGGGTTAATGTTTCGGTCATCATCTAATTCTCCAATCTGTGATGAGTGGTTCGTGGGGTCTTTTTAATTGGGCACATCGCCGCTAATCAGCTCCAAACATTCCAGGGTGCAAAACTTGTCCGATCATCCCGATCGAGGAGTAGCAGTGGTAAAACTTGTCTACCTCGGAGCCGAGATAAAAGAGCATGGAACCAAAGAAGCTCGTACCCGATGAACCGACATGCTTTACCCCTCCCTTGATGAAGCAGTAGCAGGATGCGTATTCAAGCAACTCGTGAAACCATTCCGTTCTGCAATCGCTCTTAACCAGCGTTAGCGCGTGTTCAACATTGCCGTTGTCGTAGCTCTGGCAAAGCTTACTGACCCACTGACCCAGGTATTTCTGGATTAGCTTGTCATCCTCATCCCGTGCCGAGTACGGAAAATTGCTCCACACATGTTTGGCCTTCCAGTGTTGCTGAAGCCCGTCATCGGCTTTTGTATAAATGTTCTTGCAGGGAATCGGACTGGCCGTGAACGACGATGGATCGAGGTCATACCCATCAATCCCGAACATTTCTAGACCCGGACGCCAGATCCATTCTGGTGTCGGATGCTCGTTCGTCTTGGCGGAGGCTATCACGCCCGCAGGATGTGTTGATTTTGTGGCTTCAGGTTCTGCAATCGCTGGACGAATCAGCGGCACCACATTTCCGCCCGCAACTCCAATCTGCTGCTTCTGGCGATCGCACGCTTGCTGCCAGTCGATCGCGCTAGGCAAGTACCGATAAGCCTCATCCAGGCCCCGCAAAGTCGCGGTTTTTTTTGTCATCTCCACTGCGTAAAGGCGACTGCCCCGTGCATCTCGATATGCACAAAACACGATCCCGTGTTCGGCATACATCGCCTTGACTTCGTTATACGTTCGACCCCCAGGCGAGGCACCCTTGGGAGCGTCTTCCAATTCCGACTGGAAATTATTTCCAGTCGCAGTGGCGATCGCTTCCTTCACATCCGCAACTTTAACCCGACCATTCGTTGCCGTAATTTGCTGGAGCGCGGCTTCAGCTACCTCTTCAGGCTGATCAATCAGGGCATAGCACCCCGTTATGTTCAAGCCCTCTAAATCTTCGAGGCGATCGCCATACCGTTCAGCTAGCGCAATCCACTTATTGGCAGACTTAGATGTGATGCCTTCTTTTTCACACCAAGCCATCCACTCACCCCGCAGATCCGCCTTCTGATCGGCTAGAGCTTTACCGAGATCGACAAAACTCTGTATCGTCTTTCGGGTCAATCCCCTAATAAAAAGCGTTCGCTGGTGGATGCGTTTAGCGGTTTCGCTTGCTCCGAGGCTTGAGTAAACGTCTGTTTGTGTGGTTTTAATTGCAGGTTCCATCTATACACTCTCTTTGCTAACTGAGGAAAAAAGTTCTTGTGCTTCTTTTGCCGCCTGAACCGCAGCCTTTTCTTGCGCTGCCTTCACGCTCTGCCGATAGCGACGAATGGCAAACTCAACGGTCTGAACAAGCGCACCAGGTACTCGAATAGTTTTATCTGCCATAGCTGTATAACCCTCTTGAAACGCAGGTACTAGGTTTGTTACGAAAATACAACAACCGAGAAACGAACCCTGTCACACAAACGTAACGTCACTTGACGAGAATTGTCAACTCACTTTTATGTCTGTCGAGGGAAAGTTTATGGATTTGATGGAAGTCTTGATAAAGTAGAAGCGTTTAGCGTTTTGGTACTGCGGATGAATCCTGAATATCGCGATCGGCTACGTCAATTTGTGGCGGATGGGCAGAAGAGATGTGGATCTCTGGGGAAGTTTGCGTCTGAGATTTCAGCCAAGCTCCCAGGCGATCTTAGGATTGATGCCCAGCTTCTACACCGCTGGAAGGAACACCACCTAAAAGCGCCATTGACCGAGCCGAGCCTATTCAAAATCGGAGTCGCGCTAGGAGCCGCCGCAATCCCGAGGGCGTTAGCTGTCGCCAAGGCACAGCACTATCTAGAGGGCGAGACTGCCGCACCCCCGACCGACTCACACGCCATCCTGCTCAGCGATTTGCCCGACTGGGTTCAAGGTCAGCCGCCCGAATTGCTGAACCAGTTTCTACCGTTTTTGCTGAGAGCTGTGGCGATCGCCCTCGACAAACTAACGCCCAAGCAAAAAAGCCAGATCAAGCCCGACATTATTCAAGTATTGATTGCTGATTGGTTACACATCCACACCGAGCAAGAGTTTCTAGATCTAAGCGGATTCAGTCGGCCCCAGTTTTATGAGCTGGTGTCACGCACCGCACCCGCACACTATTCCAAAGCAGAGCTAAAGCGAATCTCAACCGCTCTCTCAACCGACTTTCAACTCAGCCCCGAAACCTTGGAGCGAATGCGGCAGTCGGGAAACTCAAAGGGAATGCTCGACTTCCGCATTTTGCCCAACAATGCAGACCCGGACGCCTAACCGAGTAATGCGATCTTTTTTTGGCTCACACATCTCGATCGCCTGAGCCAAATAAGGCGACCTGCAAAATACGGTTAACTTACTCTCAGAAGAGCAATAGCTGCTGGTCGAATACTTGAGTAGTTCTTGAATCTCTGCGTTCTGATCTTCGTAGAAAGCGTTATACAGCCAGAGAACTAGGCTGCCAGAAAAAACGTCATTCATTTGAGTGAAAAAATAATGTTGAAACTGACAGAACGATATCATCAGTATCACTACTGACGGGTGACTGTGATCACCCCTGCGCATTGAGTTTGTTTTGTGCAGGGGCGTTGACTTGTTTAGGCGCAGCCTGTATCGCCTTAACCCTGCGGAGCCGGAGCCAAAACCCGATAATCTTGAGGCCGCGAAACGCCAATGCGAACTTCGTCACCGCAATAATCGCGGCACAAATGATAGGTCGTTTCGTACTCGCAGATGGCTCCGTCAGGCCGCCGCAACTTGTACTCGAAACCTGGAGCCGTGCGATCGCGCTCTAGCAGCCCTTTCAGCTTTTCATAGTTGGGCAAATCTACGCGCCACGACTGGAGATAATCGTATCCGTGAAACTCTGCTGCTGACCAGTGAGCGCGACTGGGCAACAGCAAATCATTGGTGTGCAGGCACTTATTTGTAGTGTTGCTCGTGATGATCACGATGTTCCCCTCGTGCCGTTGAGCCTGAAGAAATTCCAATATCTTCAGATAGTCAGCCCCAAACAAATCAGACATAGGAGGAATTCCGCCAGATTCAACATCGTGAACAGAAGGAGCAATTTGGAAGGGGCGATCGCACCCCTCCCAAGTGATGCACAGCGCCGCCCCAATCTCGGATGCAGTACGGCTCAATGACCGACACGCACCCTTAAACAGATCCTCAGCTTCAGAACGGTCAGGCGCGATTAGATGCAGCGCCCCTCCGATCGGCTTGACTTCCCAGCCCCGAGGCAAATATTCAGTTATTGACATTTGCTTTTTCCTCTTCTAGTCGTTCAATTTGACTCTCTGAAATTCCTAGCACCAGGGCAATGCGATGACGCTCCTCGTCAGTTGTGCGGGCGTCAGCATTGTCCCGAAGTTCTTTCAGTCGCTCACATGAGATATTCGCACCCATGAGAGCATCCCAGTTGCGCTTAATCAGTTGAGACAGCGACTCGATGGGGCGATCGCCACTTTGCCCTGTGATGCCGTAACTAGCGCACAACCCCTCAGCCAACTTATCAATCTCAAGCCCCCGACGCTCATAGCCCTTCTCTTCAAGAAGTTGGGCGATCGCTTGCTTGGGCGTCACCCCCAACACTTGAGCCCTAACGACAATCTGAGCGGCCAGCGTTGCCTTATTCTCTGTTGCGCCAGCACGAGCAATTAAAAACTGCTCACAGGCGCGTGACTTCGTTGCACTTGTCACAAAATGCCCATTGAGTTCGTAGAACAGTTCGGCTTCTATCGGAAGCTTCACCGAAACAGTATTAGACAACTGCGGGATATTGTCGGCTTCTTGGGCCATACGCCATTACTCCAATTCTTTATACGTCGAATTTAGCATAGACATTCTTGCAATCATGCGCCGATCGTCATGCAATTAACCATCAAACGCTAACTAAACGCTTGACAAACGCTTGATAGATGAGTAACGTTGCATCTAGAGCGTGCGGATCGCACACGAAACGCACACTAAGCGCACAGAGAGCGCACAACACATGAAACGCTCTAGCGATAAAGGTTTTCAGGTCTACATCGACAGAAAAAAGCGCATGAAAGCGCACAACCGCACAGCTATCCGCACAGCAGGGCGCACACTTAACCGCACAATGAACACAAAACGCACAACGAAACGCACAAAACGCACCTACTCAGCTAAAGAGTTGTCTGAGGAATTGGGAGTTAGCGATGTCACGATTAGAACCCGCTGGTTTGAATGGGTTTCTAATGTCTGTGACGAATCAAATCTCAAGGCGAAAAATCGCCAATACACCGCGATCGCCGCCGATTTACTCAGACGGTATAAAGCCGACTGCATTGATATCGGGATTGAAG
>JGI12048J13642_10568148_pt1 | contig 11986 bp, 10 predicted proteins | sample ElkSlonscriptome_16_FD_13642 | JGI IMG/M metagenome (IMG submission 13642) | reverse complement strand
GGAAAACGTAAACTATAGGAGGGATGTTCTCGCCGTGTTGAATATGGTAAAACAGAAGGTGTTTGGTGAGTTGGTACATTTCAGATGTGGGTACCAGCACGATCTTCGCGGGGTAAAGTTCAATGATGGGAAAACGGCCTATGGTAAGGGGGCCGAATTTGGGGAAAAGGGCATCTCCGAAGCCAAATGGCGCACGGCACATTCCGTTAAGCGCAATGCAGATGTGTATCCCACCCACGGTTTGGGGCCCATAGCGGCCATGGCCGATGTGAATCGCGGCAACAGGTTCGTCTCGCTTACTTCCCATGCCACAAAGGGAATAGGGCTGCACAACTACGTGGTGGCCGTAGGAGGGGAGGACCACCCCAATGCCAAGGTAAAGTTCAAGCAGGGCGATGTCATCACCACAACTGTGGATACGGCCAATGGGGAGACCATCATCATTACCCACGACTGTAACCTGCCCAGACCCTATTCCTTGGGTTTTAGGGTACAGGGGGCAAATGGACTTTGGGAAGTGGATGGCAATCGAATGTATATTGAGGGGCAGTCCCAAGAGGAGCACCGGTGGGACGAAGCTACTCCTTGGTTGGAAAAGTACGACCATCCCTTATGGAAAAAATATGGGGAGTACGCCTTGGGAGCCGGCCATGGCGGCATGGATTTCTTTGTGCTCAATGCCTTTGTGGAATCTGCCAAGGCCAACATAGCACCTCCTATGGATGCTTATGATGCTGCGGCTTGGAGCGCCGTTACGCCCCTATCTGAAGCTTCGATAGCCAACAATGGAGAGCCACAGGATTTCCCCGATTTTACCCGTGGCCTATGGATCAAAAGGGCCCCTTACGATTGGGTGAAGGAAATGTATTAGCTCAGATGAACTTCATGCCCGTGGGATCCCATTGTACGGGACCCTTCTTAAAATAGCTTTCATTGGCCAAGAGGGCCGCCCCTGCCGCGCGAAGACCAAAAGTAGGGTCTTGGACCACGCTGCCCTTTTCACGGATGGCGGTGAAGAAGTTGTAAAAATGGTCGTGGTGCCCGCCTTTATAGTCGCGCGGTGCTTCCCATGTGGTCGTGCCAACGTTAAGGCTAGAGGCTCTACTTTCCAAATTTTGTTGCGCATAACCGGCGCGTATTTTTTCTTGGGTGGCTTCTGTAAAAGCCACCATGGAATAGCCGCCGGGCACCATGCCCAATTTGGATCGTTTTAGGGTCACGCTATTTTGGCCCACCTCCATTTCGCCTTCTGTGCCAATGAGCTTAAATCCGCCCCCACCGCCGTTCCCGGCAATGAAATTAATGCGGAAAGCGGCATTGAAGGCCGCGTGGGTATCGGTCTTGGGGTAGTCGTACAGGGTAATGGTGACATCTGGCACGTCCCGGCCGTCTTTCCAGTAACGGAGACCGCCCGTGGATAGTGCCCTATTGGGGCCATGGGAATCCAGGATGTGGTTCAGGGTGGAGAAGGCATGTACGAAAAGGTCGCCCGCTACGCCCGTACCATAATCCTGATAATTGCGCCATCTGAAAAATCGTTTTGTATCAAAGGGAACCTTTGGGGCCCCGCCCAAAAATGTGTCAAAGTCCACTGTTTCCGGGTCAGCATCTGGCGGAATTGGATATTGCCATGCGCCCTCTGCCGAGTAGCGGTCGTTGTACATATCCAACATCACCATTTCCCCTATGGCCCCATCCATGTAAAGTTGCTTGGCCTTTTCATTGCCCAAGGAGGCCATGCTCTGGCTGCCCACTTGGCATATTTTACCCGATTTTCGTTGTGCATTGATAATTGCCTGTCCGTCCTTTGGATCCTGCACCATGGGTTTTTCACAATATACATGTTTACCGGCCTCCAAAGCGGCAATGGTGATTTTTTGGTGCCAATGGTCTGGGGTGGCCACAATAACGGCGTCCACATCTTTGCGCGAAAGGATTTCACGGTAATCACGGGTGGTAAAAATAGCGTCTCCCCAAAGCTCCTTGGCACGGTCCAATCTTCCTGTATAGAGATCACAAGCGGCCACCAAGGTTATGCCGGCCACGGAAAGGGCGGCCTTTGTATCATAAATACCTTGGATACCTGCGCCGATCAGTGCCAAGTTGATATGGTCATTGGGGCTAAAGGCCTGCGGGGCATACTGGCGCTGTAGCGCTATTTTCTCTTCATAACCGCTACTCCAAACCAAAGGTGCTGCCGTGAGGGCGGCCGAGGTCAAGGTCGCTTTTTTGAGGAAACTTCTTCTGGGATTGTCTTTTTTCATGGATGTTTTATTAATAAGGGCACCCCCTGTGCCCAGCTAACCCCAAGGAAGGGCCATTGTTTTTTATGTTGGCCTAAAATACAAATTTCAGCTGGATTGCCTTTCTTCAAATACCTTCAGATAGAGCATGGTGCTCATTTTTTGGGCGCGGTTCTTGGCAATCCATGCGGTTTGTCCAACGAAAAGTTCATCAATGGTGCTGAACCAGAGTTGTAGCCAATGCCCAAAATGTGCTGGAGTCATGGTGCCTTGCATGTGCGCATCAACCCTAATGTGCGCGGCCACAGGGTTGCCCGTATATTTTCGCTTTAAAAACAATTGGGCCTCCCAAAAATCGGTGAGATGCTCCAAGTGCTCCTCCCAATGGGTAATGAGGTCATTGAAAATGGGCCCCAAGAGGGCATCTTTCCGTATCTTTTTATAAAATGTGCGTACCAATAGATCCACGTCCCCTCTATCCTCAATTTCCTTTGTGTGCATTGCGGGTATTTTTGTAAGTTGTTTAGGGACCTTGCCTTAAGGTTCTTTGGCACAGGAAGCGAGCACCTTTTTCATGAAGGCATAAAGCTGTTCCATTTGGGTGCGTCCCTTTCTTTTTCCCAACCTGCCAAAGGCATATAGGGCAAACCAAACGGTCACCATGAGCCCCATGAGGCCCATTTGCAGTCCGTAGGGCTTGTTAAGGCTGGCACTGGTGTAGGCCCATATCCCCAAAATAATGAAAAGAGTGGCCACGCCAAAATGAAGGAACATGAAAAACGTCCAAAGGGTGGGGTTGGGGCCAAAGACCCCATATAATTTTGTCGTCGTGGTTTCTTCATCCACAATTTCCAGATGAAGCTGGGGCGACCAAAAATGAATTTGGCCAGCATCTAACTTAATGAAGATATGCTCATCCAATCTTTTGATCAAAAATGGGGATTGTTGGGCTTTCTCAAAGCTTTCCAAGATATGTTCACGGGAACCATGCAGGTTCAATTGAAACCTGGGCCTAAGCACAATATCATTGGAGAGAAGGCTCATCTAAAAGGTTTTTAAGGCTGGCATTCCAGTGTACTGCCGGCGGTAACCTGTACCACCGCCTTTGGGGAAACATAGGGTATGCCCAAGCCCATACCGCGCAATATAAAGAGGGACCCCATGATTATTACAAATAGTGGAATGAGCTTTTGAATGCGCTGTTTGGTGCGACTCTTAATAAACCTGCTGAAATACACGGCAGCGGTCATTAAGGGTACGGTGCCCAGCCCAAAGAGGACCATGTATAAGCTGCCACTGGCCGCACTGCCCATGGCCATGGCCCCGAAAAGAGCAATGTAAACAAGACCGCAGGGCAAGAACCCGTTTAGGAACCCTATGGTAAGAAAGGTATCTGGGGATTTCTTTTTCAGGGCGGCGCCCAATTTGGACTTTAGTCTGCCAATGGCGGTATACAGGGGCTTGGATAAATTGTATTTGGCAAAGGTCTTATGGGGCAAGAGCATTACAAAAATCATTAAAGCGCCGATGGCAATGGAGAGTTTTTGCTGAAGACCGAAAACATAAAGGCCCTTGCCCAAAAACCCAAATACCAGGCCTATGAGGCCATAGGCCAATAAACGACCTATATGGTACAAAAAGGTCTGCCCGAAGCGCTTAACGGAATTGGTCCTGTCCACCGGTAACATAAAGGCAATGGGTCCGCACATGCCCACACAGTGCAAACTGCCCATAAGTCCCAGAACCAAAGCGGAAAAGATCATTTCAATAGGTTATTTTATCTTTATGAAGGTATTTTTTACCTTCATGCATCCAGGAAACAGAAATGTCCCAACGACCATCCAACAAACGTTTGTCAGGTATGAGCAAATGTGAATTGGACAGACTAATAGGTAAGTCAAAATCCAAGTGTTCATTGGATGGCCTGTATAGGGACACTGTTCCTGTGATTTTACTAGGGTCTACTTTTTCGGGGAAGCTGAGCTGTAATCCTCCGGGCACCTTTCTAACGTCCAGCAGCAGCGCATTCTCCTTGGCATTGTTCTGTTCGTCTATTTCCCGTTGGTACTCCAACTCTTTTTTATAGTAATCTTCCGTCACCAATTGATGATTGGTGCTGGAGTCTGAAGCCATCCGGATCACAAAAAATAGGATGAAGCTTATAAAGCCTATAAATGCCAATACGATTCCTGTTCCCCAATTGATTTTCATGATGTATTTTTTAGTTATAGCTTCTTGGCGCCAAAAAAGCGGTCATGGTGGTCTCCACCAGTTCATTTCCGCTATAGATGCCAACTTTTACTTTTTCCTTATCGCTTTTTATGGCGGCATTGTCTATCTCTATGAACAAGGTGCCCTCGGCAAGGTCTTGTGCGGGGACCTTGAATTCCTCGTTGCGCACCAATTTTATTTCGCCCTTGTGTGATAATAGTTTAAAGGACACATGTTCCACATCTTCTGTGGTCTTGTTCACCAGTTTAAAGGTGTACACATTGCTGATGATGTTGTCTTCCTTGTGCTCGTACAGTTGTCCGGGCAATCTAAGGATATTCGCTTCCAAATCATTCCGTAGGAACAACATGCCCACCAATACCCCTGTGAGGATCGTTAATACGGCGGTGTACCCTTTTAAGCGTGGCGTAAATTTGAACTTTTCTTTTTTAACGATCTCATCCTCGCTGGCATAACGGATCAAACCCTTGGGCAGGTTTACCTTTTCCATAATGGTATCGCATTCATCAATACAGGCGGTACAGTTTACACACTCCAACTGGGTACCGTTCCTAATGTCTATCCCAGTGGGGCATACATTAACGCACTGAAAACAATCAATACAGTCTCCATGGCCCAATGCTTCCCTATCTTCGTTCTTGCGCCATTTTTTTCTTCCGTTCTCTGCTTCGCCCCGCTTATGGTCATAGGCCACTACAATACTCTTGTTATCCAACAGCACCCCTTGCATCCTGCCATAGGGGCAGGCAATGATACAGACCTGTTCCCGGAACCAAGCAAATACAAAATAGAAGACGGCGGTAAAAATGAGGAGGGAGACCAAGGTGCTCAAGTGCTGCATGGGGCCATCCGTAATATAGCGTATCAAACGGTCACTGCCAATGAGATAGGCCAGGAAAACGTTGGCGATCAAAAATGAAATGATGAAGAAAATGAACCATTTTAAGCTGCGTTTCCTTATTTTTTCCGCGTTCCATGGCTGGCGGTCCAGTTTGATCTGTGCGCCCCGGTCCCCATCGATCCAATACTCAATGCGCCGAAACACCATTTCCATAAAAATGGTCTGGGGGCACATCCATCCGCAAAAAATTCTTCCGAAAGCCACTGTGAACAACGCGATGAAAATGACCCCTATGATCATGGAAATGACGAAGAGGTGAAAGTCCTGCGGCCAAAACGGAAAACCAAAGATATTGAAGCGCCGCTCCAATACGTTGAACATCAAAAATTGATTACCGTTTATTTTCACAAAAGGTGCCGCAAACAGAAATGCCAAAAGCACATAGCTCACATATTTGCGGTATTCATAATATCTGCCACTGGGTTTTTTGGGGAAGACCCAAGCGCGTTTGCCCTCCTCGTTAATGGTGCCAATGGAATCCCTAAAGTTGTCTTGATCTTGTGCCATGGTGTAGTATGCTACAAAGGTTTATACTAGGGATGGTTGTTTGTTTTTAACGTGTTTTTGGTTGTTGGTGTAAGGAACCCTGATGGTTGTATGACAGGGTTCCTGGTTGATCTGTATCCAATTCCTTTTAAGTGGGCGTTACTCAATAACGGTCCCTTCCTCGTCTATGGTCTCCTTGAACTGCAAGGTGTCTACCTCCACTTCGATCATAACGGAATCCACGGCGCCTGCTTCTTCTACGGGCATGTGCGGGTCAATCCAGATATCCCCTTCGGCTACTTTGGGGTTGGCCGGTGTGGTCCCTTGGAAATTAAGTACATAACTGGCCACTTGGGCCATTTCCAAGGGTTTTAGGCTCTGTTTCCAGGCCACCATGCCCTTGCCTGCACGACCCCCTTCGGAAATGGTGTTGAAGACATTTTTTATGCCTCCGCCCAAAATCCAATTTTCATCCGTTAGGTTGGGTCCTATGCCCCCGCCGCCATCGGCCATGTGGCACGCCACACAACTGGTCTCAAAGATGGTCTTTCCTGCGGCAAGATCATTGGCTTCCGTTAACAGTTCCACCGTGTTCACATCCACAAGGTCTTTGGCGTTCTTTTTATATTCGGCGATCTCCGCTTCGGCCAGGGTAACTTCTGTCAGATATTCGGTGTCTTGATCATAATCGTTGAAAACATGGAACCTTAGTAGGTAGACCACCCCAAAAACGATGGTGGCGTAGAACATGTATACCCACCAAGGTGGTAATTCATTGTCCAGCTCACGGATGCCGTCATAATTATGGTCCAGTACGATCTCCCCTTCTTCCTCCATAGGTTTGGAGCCCAAGAGCTTCTTGTACATGTTTTTGCCCCATGTCCATTCCCATTGTTGGCTGGAGCTGGCCATATACCGTTCTTTCGCCTCATCGGAAAGGGTCTGGAACAAGACGTTCTCAATGCTCGCTAGAATGACCTCTATGCCGATCAAGAGCAATAGTACAAAGATCATGAAGGCGGCCGCCATGGGATAGGCTATGAAAGCGGGCTGCTCCCCAGAATCAATGAAGTATTCCATTAATCCGAAGATGAGAAAGAAAATAAGTGGAATCCGAATCCACCAAGGTGTCATATTTTTCATCTGTTCAATTGTTTAAAAGGTTAGGTTGTATTTTATGGATGGCCCTCAAAACAGCCTATTCCAGGTTATGTTCGTCGTTGTTTTCCAAAGGAATTCCACTGACTTCTTCAATGTACGTTTTGGAGGCGGTAAAGACCCACCAGAACAAAATGACGAAAAAGACGAAGAAGATCAATAATGACATCATGGGATAGGTGGCCACGCCTTCAATACTTTCCATATATCCCTTTACAAATTTTAACATGGTGTTTATTTTTTAGTGGTTTCGTGCAAGGGCATCATGCCCTTGCGCAAAACATATCTATTTATTTTATGGTTTTGTTCTCTGACAACAGTTCATCAGAGCCCTTTATTTTAATATCCGTACCCAGTCGTTGTAGGTAGGCGATCATCGCCACGATCTCACGGTCCCTCATCTCAACGAAGTCTTCCCCGTTTTCCGCAGCGTATTTTTTATCCGCTTCATAGGAATCGGCAAAATCCGGGTCGCTATAGAGGTTCTTCTCTATCTGTGTTGCCTGCGCGTCCATATTGGCCATTGCATTGGCAATGTCCTCCTCGGTATAGGGTACGCCCAAGCTTACCATGGCCTCCATTTTATCCTGTACGCTGCTACGGTCATGTTCGTTGCGTATGAGCCAAGAATAACTGGGCATGATCGAGCCGGACGAAGTGGACTGTGGATCATAAAAATGGTTCAAGTGCCAATTGTCCGAATACTTGCCCCCAACCCGCAATAGGTCTGGACCAGTACGTTTGCTGCCCCACAGGAAAGGGTGGTCATAGACAAATTCCCCTGCTTTGGCATATTCGCCATAACGCTCCACCTCGCTCCTAAAGGGTCTTACCATTTGGGAATGGCAGCCCACACAGCCTTCCCTGATATAAAGGTCACGTCCTTCCAACTCCAGTGGGGTATAGGGTTTTACACTGGTTATGGTGGGGATGTTGGATTTAACGAGAATGGTGGGTACAATCTGTACAACGCCCCCGATCAAAATGGCCACGGTGGCCAAGATGGTCAATTGTATGGGCTTGCGCTCTAGCCAGGTGTGGAAGGTCTCTCCCATGGTCCGTTTGCTGCTCACCCTGCTCAGGGCAGCTGCCTCGGCCAGTTCATCCTCTACTTTTTGACCGGATCTTATGGTGACCACTACATTGTACACCATGACAAGGGCACCAACAATATACATGCTTCCCCCAATGGCGCGCATCCAGTACATGGGCATGATCTCATTTACGGTCTCCAAAAAGTTACCGTAGACCAAAGTACCATCTGGGTTGAAGTCTTTCCACATCAACGCCTGTGTGAACCCGGCCACGTACATGGGCAGGGCATACAGGATGATACCCAAGGTGCCGATCCAAAAGTGGAAGTTGGCCAAGCCAACAGAGGCCAGTCTGGTCTTGAACATTTTGGGGACCAACCAATAGATCATCCCAAAGGTCAAGAAGCCGTTCCAAGCCAAGGCCCCAACGTGCACGTGGGCAATGATCCAGTCACTGAAATGGGCAATGGCATTTACGTTTTTAAGCGAAAGCATGGGACCTTCAAAAGTGGCCATACCGTAACCCGTAATGGCCACGACCATGAATTTAAGGGTGGGATCGGTACGTACCTTGTCCCAAGCGCCCCTAAGGGTCAAAAGCCCGTTGATCATACCTCCCCAAGAAGGGGCGATCAACATCACGGAGAAGGCAACCCCCAAGTTCTGCGCCCAATCTGGCAGTGCAGAGTACAACAAGTGGTGTGGCCCCGCCCAAATATAGATGAAGATCAAGGACCAAAAATGGACTATGGAAAGTCTATAGGAGTATACCGGCCTATTGGCGGCCTTGGGAACAAAATAGTACATTAGGCCCAAGAACGGCGTGGTCAGGAAGAATGCTACCGCATTATGCCCGTACCACCATTGTACCAAGGCATCCTGTACCCCTGCATACACGGAATAACTTTTTAGGGCGCTCACCGGGAGCTCCAGACTATTGAAGATGTGCAGCACGGCAACGGTGACGAATGTGGCCAGATAGAACCAAATGGCCACGTAGAGGTGGCGCTGCCTTCTTTTGATCATGGTACCTATGAGATTTACCCCAAAGGCCACCCATACCAAGGCAATGGCAATGTCAATGGGCCATTCCAATTCCGCATATTCCTTTGAGGTGGTATAGCCCAAGGGCAAGGTAATGGCCGCGGCCACAATGATCAACTGCCAGCCCCAAAAATTGAAGTTGCTCAGAAAATCACTGAACATCCTTGCTTTGAGCAAACGCTGGGTGGAGTAGTATACCCCGGCGAAAATGGCATTGCCCACAAAAGCAAAGATGACCGCATTGGTGTGCAAGGGCCTTAAACGGCCAAAGCTCAACCAAGAAATACCATCCGTTACGTTGGGGAAAATGAACATGAACGCCAATAATAGGCCCACGCTCATTCCTACAATACCCCACAGTATAGTGGCATAGAGGAACTTTTTTACGATCTTATTATCGTAATAAAACTGCTGTACTTCCATAATTGATTAGTTATTTGATGTTGTATTATCGGTTTTACTTGTTCTGTCCTTTTTTTTCTGTTGTACCAGTTCATCTTCAAAGAGCATTCTCACGGATGGCGTATAGGCATCATCATACTGACCGCTTCGTACGGAAAGGATGAAGGCTCCAAAGAAGAGCAATGCCACAACGATACTGATGGCCAACAACACATAAATTACACTCATACCTACCTGAATTATGCAACAAAACTAGCGGGATGCCCTCCCATTAAAAATGACATTTATCAGTTTCTGAACTTTTTTTACATTCTTTACTTCGTATCATGGCTAGTTTAGTTTTCTGGTGATGTAATTGGACGCCAAAGTGGTGAAAACCACTATGCTAATGGAGCTCAATGGCATTAAAATGGCGGCAATGACGGGTTCCAATCTACCGGTTACGGCAAAAAACAGTCCCACCACATTATAGGCCAAAGAGAGTATAAAACTTAATTTAATGACCTGTATGGCCTTTTTGGCCACGTGCACGTATTGGTGCAAATATTGGAATTTGGTGGCATCTAGGATACCATCGCAGGCTGGGGAGAACACATTGATGTTCTCAGAGATCGTAATGCCCACCTCGCTTTGGGCCAAGGCACCGGCATCGTTGAGGCCATCCCCTACCATCAGCACTTTTTTCCCTAGGGTCTGCCACTCCTTTATGAGGTTCATTTTGTCCGCGGGCCGCATCCTAAAATGCAAGGGCGTGTCCTTTGGCACCAAGGTGGACAAGCGTTGCCGCTCGCCTTCATTATCCCCGGAGAGTACGGCCAGGGCCATATGCGCGCCCAGGTCATGGAACACTTCCCGGGCCCCTTCCCTAAACTGGCTCTGAAAGACATAACTGCCCTTGTAGGTCTGGTTACTGGATACATGTACCGCCGTTTGCAAAAGATCGTTCTCCCCCGTGCTGCCCGTAAAATCCGGAGAGCCGATTTTAATGTTTTGGTCTCCCTTGGTACCGGAAATACCTTGGCCTACATGCTCTTCATACTCATCTAAAGTGGCAATGTTCTGTTCGGCGAGCAGGTCGTACAATTTTCTGCTAAGTGGATGGTTGGAGGCCCGCAGGGTACTTTTCATCAAAGAGGCCTCTTCCAAGGTCAGGGGCATGCCCTCATAGGTGGCCGTCCCTTTCTTAGTGTGGGTGATGGTGCCGGTTTTGTCAAAAACGGCCATGTCCACTTGGGCCAATCGCTCTATGGTCTGTGCATCTTTGAGGTAAAATTTCTTTTTCCCGAATATCCGTAGAATGTTGCCAAGGGTAAAGGGGGAGGCCAGGGCAATGGCGCAGGGGCAGGCAATGATCAGCACGGCGGTAAAAACGTTCATGGCCATGGCGGGGTCGATCACCAACCAGGCCAAGGTGGCCGTGAAGGCAATGGTGAGCACCGCAATGGTAAACCGTTTGCCAATACGATCGGTTAGGGCCTGGAACTTGGTGGTCTTGTCCTCGGAGAACACGGCGTTGCTCCAAAGGCCGGTAAGGTAGCTTTGGGAGACGGATTTCAGTACCTCCATCTCCATGGCCCCGTTCAATTGACGGCCTCCGGCAAATACTTTATCACCCTTCTGCTTGTGCACCGGTTCTGCCTCGCCCGTCACAAAACTATAATCAATGGCCGCATTTTGGCTCATGAGCACGCCATCCGCAGGAATGATCTCCTCATTACGGATAAGTAGGCGCTGCCCTTTTTCTATTTGGTGCGCCTGTACGGACTCCTCTTTGCCATTCTCACGGATAACGGTCACCGCTATGGGAAAATAGGATTTATAGTCCCGCTCAAAGGATAGGAAGGAATAGGTCTTTTGTTGGAAGAACTTGCCCAAGAGCAAAAAGAAGATGAGGCCGGTAAGGCTATCAAAAAACCCCGGTCCCCAGTCAAAAATGATCTCTAAGGTACTTCTTAGAAAGAGTGCCGTGATGCCCAGTGCGATCGGCACATCCATGTTCAATAATTTTGTCTTGATGCCTTTGTAGGCCGATGTAAAGTAGTCCCTGCCCGCATAGAATACCACAGGTAGTGAGAACAGGAACATGAGCCAGCGGAAGACATCTTGGTACTGGTTGAGCCAAAACTCCCCGCCCGATGCCTTACTGCTGGCCAAGTCAAAATATTCCGGAAAGGAAAGGAACATGACATTGCCAAAAGCAAAACCGGCTACCCCCAATTTATAGATGAGGCTGCGGTCCACGCGGCGTTTGCCCTTGTCCGCATCCTCCAAGGAAATGTAAGGCTCGTAACCAATGGTGCAGAGCAAAAGCACCAAGTCCTTTAAGGAAAGCGCGCTGCTCTTATAGGTAATGCGTACCGTCTTTTTGGGGAAATCCACCTGGGAACTGGTAATGTGCCCATTAAGGCGGTTGAGGTTTTCCAAGATCCAAATACAGGAACTGCAATGGATATGGGGTATGTACAGGTTAACGATCTGTACCCGGC
>JGI12048J13642_10439462_pt1 | contig 12000 bp, 8 predicted proteins | sample ElkSlonscriptome_16_FD_13642 | JGI IMG/M metagenome (IMG submission 13642) | reverse complement strand
GATTGGCCGTCACCCATAACGTCAACCATTTGCCCTACTATATTCTTTGGAAAAACACAGCTGCCAAGTGCGATGGGTATGTCGTTGGCATGGAGCCATCGACCAATTTTCCTAACCAGCGGTCGTTTGAAACCGAACAAGGCCGTTTTGTGACGATCAAACCAGGTGCGACCGCATCGTTTCGATTATCGCTGTTGCCTCTCATCAACGAACAAGCGGTGAATAAGACAAGCGAGCGAATCAAGTCACTCTGCGAAACGTCGGAAGGCACCGTTCATCGGCAACCCAAATCGAGTTGGTCGGATATGTCCTAAAGTTGCTCACTCTCCAAGCTGATAGCATCCACCGATTGGCTAAGGGCTGCTTTTGTCTCAAAGGGCGAATACGCAATCCGCTCGGAGAGCGGAGCGACAAACTCAAGCGACGTTTCGGTAGCTCGCTCGATCTGTGTCGATGCGATACAAATGCTCTCGCGTGGGTGGCATGCCTGACAAACCCTTCGATGCTTTCTTTGTCGCGACGACTTGAAAGATCTTGATCGATCCGGCCGTGAACCCGCCTGAGGCACCGGCCAGATAGGCGACCCACAATCGATACCTTTCTTGGCCGACGAGTTCGATCGCTCGATCCTTGTTCGCCGATAGGTTCTTGCACCAAAACCGAGTGGTCAACGCGTAGTGCTCACGCCATGATTCCACATCATGAACCTCGAAGCCACTTTGTTCGAGAAAATCGGTGGTCATTCCCACGGGCGTCAATTCAGAGCCTGGGAAAATGTACTTGAGTAAGAACTTTCGCTCGGGGCGGATCTTCGCGGCAGATTTGCGCGACTTTTTCGAACTTCTGGCGATTGCATGGTTCAATACCATACCTCGGTCGCGGAGCATCGAATTGATCTTATCGAAATAACGTGGATAGTTCGCCACGCCGATATGTTCGGACATGCCAATACTCGAAATTTTGTCGTAGGTACCCACATGATCCGCATAGTCACAAATTTCGACGCTGACCTGGTCGGTAAGTCCGAGTGCGGCGATCTTGGCTTTCGCGTAATCATGCTGCTGCTGCGACAAGGTGATGCCGTGCGCTTTGACACCGAAATGTTGGGCCGCATGACAAATCAATCCTCCCCAACCGCAGCCGATATCGAGCATCGTATCACCAGGTTCAAGCCGCAGTTTACGGCAAATCATGTCAAGCTTGTCATGCTGGGCTTGATCGAGTGAGTTGTTCCAATCTCGGAAATAGCCACACGTATAAATCATTTCTTTGCCAAGAAACAGTTTATAAAAGTCGTTGCCGACATCGTAATGAAATTGGATGTAGTCGGAGTTTTTTCGTTTCGACTCGTCGCGGCCAACCATATCGTCGCGAAAACCAGCATCCAGATCAGCGACTTCCGTTTTGGCGAACAAGAAAGGCAATGTTCGCTTAGCAACCATCCATTTGCTGATTGCTTTTAGCCTTTGTCGGTTGGATCGTTTGGTTTTGAGGGCTTCGGAAAAATCGATCAAATCACCCCCTTCGAAGTCAATATGCCCTGTCGCATAGAGTCGGACGAGTGTTTCGAGCCCCGGTTTCCGTAGGAGTGCCCCGATCACTCCCGGGCCTGACAAACTGATGATGAATTTCCCGTCGGTTGACGCGCCGAGTGGAATGACCTCACCATCCCAAAGTCGAACCGATGCATTCAGATCGAGTGGATCGGCGACTTCTCGGAGAACCTCTTTAATCGAACGAAGCTGGGTTTGGGCTGAAAATAGATGTCCCATCCGTGGAACCTCCGGTGGTAGGAAAGGTGATTTTGTCGCAAAGCCGCTCGATCCTAGCAAAAAAGGTGCGAATTCACTTAGACCAATTTTTTCCGTGCAATGACCACATCCTCGGCGATATTTCGATTTAATATGAAATCGCGATGCGAAAAGATATCGATCATCCGTTGATTGGCGGGCGACATTTCGGCGACAACGTCGTGGATGTTCCATCGCTTACACAGCTGGAGGCAATAGTCGGTCAAAATCGCGCCAATGCCGTGCCCCTGCCATTGATCGCTCACCAAAACCGCAAACTCGGCTTCGCGGTGATCCACATCCGCGACCAACCGACCCACGCCGACGAAGATCGATTTGCCTTCGTGTTGAATCTCCGCTGCGATCGCCAATTCTCGGTCGTAGTCGGTAAAGCAAAATCGGGTTGCCATTTCATGCGTGGTCGCTTTGAACATATAGCGAAATCGCATCTGCAGCGTTTCGGGTGAGCAAGATGCCAATAGCTCACACCAGCGTGGCTCGTCCTCCGGTGCGATGGGCCGCAAATGAACTCGAGTTTGATCAGGCAGCGTGATGTGATCACTGAATTCGGATGGGTAGGGACGGATCGCCAAATGGGGATACAGAGATTGAGAATCGTCAGCCAAACCGTCTTGGGATTCCAGCGTCCCCGGTTCGCGATGATCGAGAATGATGCGGCAATCGAGAGCCACCGCGTCTTCGGGAGTTACCAGTAGCGGGTTGATGTCAAGCTCTACAATCTGAGGATGGTTGGCGACCAGGTAACTAATCCGCATGAGCACTTCAACGAGTCGATCGAGATTGACACCCGGCTTCCCTCGGAACTCGCCGAGCATCGGCCAAGCTCTTAGGGATTGAATCATCCGGCGGGCAAGCGTTTCGCTAAGCGGAGGCAATTCGAGCGAACGGTCTTGCATGATCTCAGCCATTGTACCGCCAGCCCCGATCAACAGGACGCTGCCGAAGACCGGGTCTCGTTTCGCTCCGACAATCAATTCACGCCCATTAGGGGAGGTGACCATGCTTTGTAACGTAACCCCTTCGATCCGAGCATCAGGCCTTTTTTGTTCGGCTTGTGACGTTATCTGGGCGAATGCCTCGGTCACACTTCGCGCATCGTTTACGTTCAAGATCACGCCACCTACTTCGCTTTTATGGGTAATCTCGGGTGAAAAGATTTTCATCACGACGGGATAACCAATCCGCTCGGCCAATGTAACGGCATCGCTACTGGAACGTGCGACCCATGTTTTGGAGGTTGGCACATTGTAGGCTTCGAGTAGCGATTTCGAAGCGACTTCGCTAAGGGTATCGCTCCCTTCGCTGCGTAACTTTTCGAAGACGGATCGCATCTCCGCATGATCCAAATGAAATTGAACGGGAATCGAGCGAGGTGTTTCGTACAATATCTCTCGCTTGCGTGCGTATTGGACCAAATACATAAAAGCGGAAACGGCTTTTTCAGGCGTTCGATAGACGGGAATTCCCACATCGCTCAATAACTCCATCCCTGGTCTCACGCGAACACCTCCCATCCATGCCGCGAGCACCGGTTTGGAAGATTTTTTCGCCAGTGCGATGACGACTTTGGCTGTCTCTTCCGGTTCCGTCATCGCTTGAGGTGAAAGGATGACCAACAGACCATCGACGTTTTTGTCTTGAAGCACGCTATCGATTGCGTCCTGATATCGGCTCGGCGGTGCATCGCCGAGGATGTCGACCGGATTACCATGGGACCAAGCCGAAGGCATGCTCGAAGCAAGCTTTTCAAGCGTTTGTTCGGAGAGTGTTGCTAATTTTCCATGACGCTCTAGCAGAGCATCGGTCGCCATCACCCCAGGGCCTCCTGCGTTGGTAACGATCGCTAATCGCGGGCCTTTAGGTTCTTTCTTTCGTGCCAAAATTGCTGCGCAGTCAAAGACATCGCTCACTTCAAAAACGCGTACAATCCCCGCTCGCGAAAAGGCTGCTTCATAGACACTGTCGACTCCCATCAAAGCCCCGGTGTGCGAAGCGGCAGCCATCGCCGATTCGGCGAACCGCCCAGCCTTATAGGCGATGATCGGTTTGCTTCGAGTAAATGCTCTCGCTGCGCTCATGAATTGGCGTGCTTCGGTGATCGACTCGACGTACAAGATAATCGAATCGGTGTATCGATCCATCGAGAAATAGTCGATCAAATCGGCAATCCCAACATCGAGCATATTGCCGACTGAGACAAAGTAGGAGAAACCGACTTTCTTTTCGATCGCCCAATCGAGTACCGCCGTGCACAACGCCCCCGATTGAGAAATGAACGCGATGCGGCCTTTCGGTGGAGAGTCGCTTGCGAAAGAAGCGTTCAATCCTAAATGTGGTGCGATGATTCCCAGACAATTCGGTCCAACGATCCGCATGTTGTCGTAGCGTTTTTTTATCGCCAATATTTCTTGTTCAAGTTGTTTCCCGCGATCGCCGACTTCGCGAAACCCAGCCGACAAAACAACGATACCACGGATTCCGGCTTGTCCACATCGGTCGATCGCATCGGGGACCGTCGCAGCCGCTGTCGCGATAACAGCCAAGTCGGGTATGCTCGGCAAACTGCGAAGCGACGGATAGCAGGGAACACCTTCGATACGTTCGAAGCGAGGATTGATTGGAAAGATGTCGCCTCGATAACCGCCTGCCAGTAGATTTTGAATCACCGTACGGCCGACACTCCCTTCACGCGGTGTCGCGCCAAGGATCGCAACATGCCGAGCAGCAAAAATCTTATCGAGATTACGAATCGACATGACGAACCCATTGTGGCGAGCGTAAAAGTGTCTTGTTAGCCATTGGTTATTAGAACGTATGAATCTATAAAGAATCGGATCCCACCACGATCGATGCTCCCATGCAGCGACGGTTGCGACAGAATGCCGCACGTTTTCACCAAGCGTGACAAGCGAAGGACAGCGGACGTGCGAATCACCGTGCGAATCACCGTGCTCCAACGGTGGCAACCTCCGCGGCGAGATTACTTGTGAAGGGTCTCCGCCAACCGCTGAACGAGATGTTGTTTTTGTTGGGGGTCCGGAGTCGCATTAAGTTTTGCACTGAGATCGAGCATGAATTGTGCGTAATCGTTATTCCAATCCCTGACCCGTTGGCTGGTATCGAGCCGCGGTTGTTCAGCGGCCACAACGGTCGGTTTTGAGCCAGCGATCAACTCGAACTGCTCGTCAAACTGAGGCATAAAGATTTTTTCTTTCTCGACGCCACGTGCATCGAGCTTCTCTCGCATCACCTCGCGAACATCGTCTTCGCCGTGATTTAAGAACATTGCGGTGTTGACCGGCCCGCGTTCGACGACCCAATCGAGTAGCTCTCCCTGGTCGGCGTGAGCGGAATAGTTCCCCAAACGCCGGATCGCTGCTTCGACCTTATACTCTTTGCCGTAGATTCGAACCCGTTTCGCTCCGCTGGTGATGATTTGGCCCAACGTTCCCGGAGCCTGATATCCGACAAACAGAATCGTCGAGTTCTTTTTCCAGATATTGTTTTTGAGATGATGTTTGATTCGGCCGGCCGTACACATCCCGCTAGCCGAGATGATGATTGCTCCCTTGGCAACATGGTTGATCGCCTTGCTCTCTTCGACACTCTCGACGATATGGAAGCGGCGATGGCGAAAGATCTCTGCTTCATCAATCTCAATATCTTCGAGTTCTTTTGAATGCTTGACAAAGACTTCGGTCACCTTTTTTGCCAATGGCGAATCGAGATAAACATCGCATTCGGGGATGAGCCCCTTCGTCAACAGCACGCCGATATCGTGCAGAAGTTCTTGGCTGCGTTCCACGGCAAAGGAAGGGATCACGACATTGCCACCACGTTTCAGACCGATCGTCAGCTCTTCTTGAAGCATTTCGCGGCGTCGCTGGAGCGTGTAGTCATCGCGGTCGCGATCGCCGTAAGTACTCTCGCAAACGACGTAATCAAACCCAGCGGGTGCCTCGGGTTCGGGATGAAAGGCTTTTTCGTCAGGCCCAAGGTCGCCGGAGAACAGCATCCGAATGGCTTTGCCAGAATTGGCATCGTCGAGATGTACTTCGATCGACGCCGAGCCGAGCAAATGGCCTGCGTTCCAGAGCCGACAGCGAATCGAGGGATCGGGCGAAAACCATTCTTCATACGCTACTTGTTCTAGTTGGGTGAGCGTTTGTTCGGCGTCCGCCATCGTGTAGATCGGCTCGATCAAGTCTTCGCCCTTTTGTCGTCGTTTTCGGTTTAGCCGTTCCGTGTTGCTTTCTTGAATGTAAGCAGAATCGCGAAGCATGAATTCCAGTAGATCGCAGGTGGCTTCGGTCGCATAGATCTTCCCTTGGAACCCCGAACGCACCAATTTGGGAAGCAAACCCGAATGGTCAATGTGCGCATGAGTTAGTAGCAAGAACTCGACTTTGGCAGCATCGAAAGAAAACGGTTGATAATTGAGCGATTGAGTCGTCTTCGTTCCTTGAAACAATCCACAATCAACAAGAAACCGTTTGCCGCCGCTTTCAATGTGTGAGCAAGACCCGGTTACGGTGCCCGCAGCACCACAAAAAGTTAAAGTTGCCATCGGTTAAGTTTGCTCTCATGAGGTTCAAAGAGTAGGATTGCTAATGTTGTATCATACTTGGTAGCGGAAGTCGTCAAGGCTCGGCACGGTGGTTGCATTGTTGTCAAGAACGTGCTTTTCTATCCCGAACAACATTTTCACCCTTTTCTTTTCTTACCCCAATTTCGAAATGCAGCCCATTCAACCTGATCCTGAAAACCGCTACACTCCAGACGATTCGACCGTTGGATTTGACGATACCGGGATGGTGACCTCGCGTGTGCTACCCGAGGAACAAGAGGTACGCCAAAATTTGCCCGTCAACATGCGAGCGATTGTTTATCGCGAGTACGGTGGGCCTGAAGTGTTGCAGCTTGTCGAAACCAAGACCCCGTTTCCCGATCCCAAAAAAGTCATCATCCGAGTGGAGGCGTCAGGGGTGAACCCGATCGACTATCGTGTTCGTGCTGGCGAAGCTCGCTATGTGTTGCCGGGCGGTTTCCCGAGAGTCCCGGGTTACGACGTTGCGGGAACGATTGTGTTTGCTCCCGGGGAAAGCGGCTTCTACTCTGGCGACCGTGTCATGGCATTTTTGGACGACAAATACGGCGGCGGGTATGCAGAGTACGCCCGCTGCGATCCCAACAGTGTCGCGAAGATCCCCGACAATATGTCAATGGAACACGCTGCGGCGATTCCTTTAGCCGCGACAACCGCTCTGCAATCCTTGCGAGATCACGGAAAACTAAAGGAAAAGAATCGCGTGCTGATTAATGGTGCAAGCGGTGGTGTCGGAGCGTTTGCTGTTCAAATTGCCAAAGCCTACGGAGCACTCGTGACAGGAGTAGCGAGCGGAGAAAACGAGTCGTTTGTCACTTCGCTCGGTGTCGATGAATTCATTGATTACGAAAAGGTCGATTTCACGCGTACGGGTCAAACGTGGGATCTGGTCTTCGATGCTGCCGGAAAGAGCGGTTACCTCGATGCTCGCGATGTCATGACCAAACACAGTCACTACGTATCGACCGAACCAAACTTGTTAGGTGCTGTGATGAGCGTTCTAACGAAGCTGTCGTCCAAGCATGGCACCGTCATGTTGGCAACTCCTTCGCGTGACGATCTACGCGAACTCGTTCAGTTGTACACGGAAGAAAGGATGAAGGTCACGATCGATCACCTCTTCCCACTCGATCAAGCACGCGAGGCACATCAGCGGATTGAAAATGGAGTGGATCGAGGAAAGATCGTTTTGACGACCACGTAACGGTGTCTCTCTAAAACACCGAGCGGTGCGAATCGTAGTCCCCAACAAAACCTCGCTCTCCCAGAGCAACTCCTATTGTTCGACGTGACAAGCTGCTACTCAGACAGCTTGGCTTTTTCTCGGTAGACTTGCCTATCAAACGGGGTCATCGCGGGTAGCCGTGAACGACGCTGCAATAGATCAAACAGTTCATAGAAGGCTGCTTCGGAGCGAGGCATTTTTGCTCGGTAGATAACGGGGGCTTCCCAGCGAGTCATGTCGACGGTTTCGTCGTACGTTCCATAGAAGACGATCGGTAGATGTTTTCCACGCGATAGCCGACGGACTCGGTCGATCAGTTCGGTGGGGGTTTGATCAGGCAACTGAGTTTTCGAGACCAAGAGACGTAGATCACCGCCCATGTTGACCATTGCTTCTGCATCGGCGACACTCGATGCAACGCGAACGTTGAAACCCAGCTTGCTTAAAATCGTCTCTTGTTCGACGATCACTTCGGGCCTCGTTTCGATCAGAATTGCGGTCGGTAGCGAAGGGAGTGTCGCCATTTCCGATTGGGTCTGCATCACAAAACTGCGACCGGGATAGTCGGACGTGAGGCCGAAGCCAGCGATCGCCGCTGCGGCCTCATAGCGGACACGAGCGGTTGCGGACATCGCCGCTCGAACCAGCGGTGACGGCTGGGGTGAAGCCGAGGTCAGCCATTGATTGTGCAACGCAGTATTTGTTTCCGAGCCCATGATCCGCAACAAACCGATGACGGCGGGTTGGGAATCGCTTTGGATCGCTGCCGATAGAGCATTCTCCAAACTTGTTTGCACTAAAACGCTCGCGTGGGTGGAACGAAATTCGGCAATCTGCTCGGTGTCTCCCCAATCTAAATCGAGCATGACGTTGTAGTTCAACTCCGCGATGAGCACGTCGTTTGCAACGTCGGGTGGTAGGGATTCAAAACGCCGCAGCAATGATGCGATGTCGACCGCATCGCGATACACGGCCGTCAGAAGTCTTGCGGTTTGGAAGCCGACGCCATCACGCATTTTGTTGACAAACCACATCGAGCGAGTAGCCAAGTCATTATCGATTTGGGAAGCATAGCGGACTTTCGTCGCCATTTGCCGAGCAAGGTATTCAATACTTTGTTCGCGCGAAGCAATGGGGCGATTGGCTTGACGAAGGGTGGTGTCCGCAAATGCAAGCTCAGCTTCCGACGCGTCGGGCCAGTGGTGAGTACTGAGCAGTAGTCCGAGTGACGCGTTTTTGTCGATGCGAACCAACGACTGGAGTGCTCCGAGTCGTTCACTTGGTTTTCCATAGATTGCCAATTGACGAAGTGCTCTTGTTCCTTCGTCATCAAACCGCAACAACGTCCGCAAGATTGAATCGCGCGCGGCAGGCGGATTTTCCATGACGGCATCTTCGACGAGCCGCTTGACTGCGGCATTGCCACCGGCTAGCAGGGTTCGGGCGGCTGCGATTTGCTTGTCGATCGACGGGTCATCGAGTTCTTGGATTGCCGCCTCCAGCCGCGGCTCCGAACGAGCGAGTTCTCGCTGTGCATCCCGCAGCTTCGTCAGTCCGCCGCGTGCTTTATCGTCGATCGCTTCGGAGCGATCGATACGCAGCCCCAACGCGGGTTCGATCCGTTTCGACATCTCAGCCAGCATTTCCGGAGCAATGGTCGCATCGTTGATTTGTCCCAGCAGTTCGTTGACGGCGGACCAGCGTCCGATCCGGGCGAGCGACGAAATCGCTTCGGCGAGTTGGATGCCACCATAGCGAGCCTTGATTCGCAATTGATCGACTAGCGGATCATCCTCGACCTCTTCGTCCGATTCTAAAGCCGAACGATTGTTCGTGTTGGGTTGGTCAGGCTGAAGGAAACCGGCATCGCTGGCACCGAATGGATCATTCTGGGAAAAAACCACACGAGGGATGCAAAGGGTGCAGACAATTAGTAGAGCCTGCAGATGCTTTTCGGATCGAAAACGGAGTGCCATAAGACCAGTTAGCCGAAGGAATACGAGATCAGTGCAAAAGGAAACCGGACTTCTATGATAATCGGGAACGGGTAGAAGGTCGAAGACATTTTCATCGACGTAGCGGACAATCACTCAACTGCCCATTCTACTGCGGCTGATCGAGTGAATTTTCGAGGTCACGTCGATAGTGCCACTGAAGAGATCCTGGTACGGCGTCGGCAAATTCGACGATTTTGGCCTTCACGTTTTGCCGGTGATTTTGATGGTATTTCTCTGCTGCATCGGCGTCTGGCAGCGGGCGAGTCCGCCAGGCGTTTTCTTTTTCGCGTCGTTTCCTCATCCACTCGGCATCGGCACGAAGTGCAGCGTCGCGAAATTTTTCGGCGTTGCGTTGTCGTTGGAGCGACTCGACTTGCCGAGGCGACAAATTCACCGGATTCGTTGGCAGATCGTCGTCCTGATTGGGCAGGACAGCATGGCGCATTGGTAGCGCAAATGCCCAGGTAAGAATGCAAATGGACAGCCCGATGGGCAGCAACATCCAGATTCGGAATTCGGATTGATCGCAGTTATTTGCCACAGATCACTTAGTCAAAATAGTAGGTAGGTTGTTTGCAATCTCTTCGAAGATTGTCTTAAGCTGTGCACCATCGGCTGCGTGATAATGCTTTCCACCGCCTGCGGCGGCTACTTTTCGCATCGCGTTTTGGTCGGCTCCACTACCGAAGGTAACGGTATGAATGGTCACTGGCAAATCGGCGACAATGTCTCGTGCCACTTGCAGTGAATTGGGGCCGCGGTTTTCATTGCCATCGGTCATGACGACCATCGTTTTGGCCGCGTAGGGACGGGCGTTGCCCGAAGTCAAAGCGGGCAGGCCTGCTTCCATCCCACGTCCGATCGCGGTCCAACCCTCGGGGGCGAGCGAGCGGATGGTCGATTGGACATCGCCAAAGTTTTTCGTCAGCCCGATGTCGAGTGTGGCATACGTGGAATAACTGGCGACGGAAACCTGTTCCTCTTGAACGGTTGAATCGAGGACGTTCAAAAATGCGTCGACCGCTTCAACCAATTCTTGCCACGGCTGTATCGGACAATTTGGCAAGTTGAAGTGTTCTGTCCAGGCCCATTGTTGATAGGTCATCGCAGTGACACCTGGCGCGTAGTAGTAGCTGGTGCTGCCGTTCCAGTTGGTTTGTTTGGTAATCTGGCCCGCGGTCACTCCCGCTTCGACCGTGGAGAGGCTATAAGGATTTTTTCCACTTGGGAAATCGAACGTCAATTCGGGGACCATCGAACCGCTTCGGTCAAGAATCAACGAGATGTCACGGTCGACTTGCATGGCGACAGAATCTTGTGTGGCATCAAATTCACTTGTGTTTAGAATCCCAGGGATCACGAGGGGAACGCTTCCCGACAGGGAGCCAGTGTCACGTCGTCCTGTCACTCGCACAGCACTTGCTAGTTGTGAATTATTTGCCAATTGAGAAGCCGACAGTTTCTCAAACAAATAGCGTCCGGTCAAACCATTGGGTTGTGACGTGATACCAAATTCGATCTCACCCGCCGAACTATCAGGTCGGACTTGCAGAGGCAAACCATCGACGTTGTTGAGAGCTGCGGTGGCCACCGCAGCGGTCATTGCTGCTTCGACCGATTGATCTTCGCTAAACGCCCGTCCGCCAGCTCGAGCTGCGGCGTCGGTCGCAACCATCAACTCCGTCCTAGTCAATTGCATCTGAGCGGTATTGATACAGAACGCTGCCAATAGGGCTAGTAGTGGCATCACAAGCGCCATGAGTGCCATGACATTGCCACGGCGAGGCCCACGGCTGCGATTGAGAGTGTGTGTAGTCATGATGAGAGTTTGCCGTCGATCAAGAGGTAGAAGAGTGAGTCGTTCAAGTTGCGGGATCTAATTTCTATTGTTCGAATTTCTATTGTTCGAATTTCTATTGTTCGAATTTCTATTGTTCGTAGAAACCTTCGTAGCGTTCGGTTCGCAATTTTGCAGTGTAGTCCACCTTGGTTTGCGGCATGAACATTGGAGTAAACAGGGCAATTTTTTTCATGTCGACGGTGACGGTAACTTCGACCGTATCCGAATCAAAATCGAGTTCGTCGACGCTTGACGAATAGCCTTGACTATTGAGCAGCGTCCCCATGATCCGATCCACTTCCGCATTGGCTTCGGCAGCCGTCGCTCCGGGGACCATCGCGACTCGCGCAGCGTAGTAGGCAGCGTCTTGAGCCAGGTTGCGAGCCATGTTGATCCGAGCGAGCTCCATACTGGCGAAAATCAAGACGAACAACAAATTCGCAACGATTGCGAATTCAACCATGGTCGCTGCGGAGCGTTTTGGGCGTTTTCTTTTCATCGCTTAGTTGTCCTCGTCAAGG
>JGI12048J13642_10353614_pt1 | contig 12000 bp, 8 predicted proteins | sample ElkSlonscriptome_16_FD_13642 | JGI IMG/M metagenome (IMG submission 13642) | reverse complement strand
AGAATGGGGACTTTTCCTGTAAGGCACGGCGGTAGGGCGTTAGCATCAAATAGGCCATTAACAAGCAGATCAGAGTAGCGCCAAATGCCAGTGCCAGAGAGGTCAATGTTGGCCGCAGTAGTTGCATCCAGAACCCAGCCGAAGGTTCAAAGCCAAGCACCCTGGGTGCCATTGCTAATAATGGGGACAATAGCAAAAGCCAGCCCAACCAATAAATTAAATAGTAGAGGGATAGTTCCCTGGAGCCGGGCTGTGGGCGGAATTGCTGCTCCGGCGTTTCCCGTCCCAGCCAATGGATAGAGCCCATTTTGGTGACCAGCAAATACAGACCACCGGCAATGACCAGTTGTACCCAAGCCAGAACCAGCGCTTCCGGGATATTGAAATCGTATTTCAAGGCCTGATAGATGGCGACTTCGAGAGTGGTGGCCTGGGGACCACCGCCCAGTGCCAGTACCACAGCAAAGCTATTAAAGCAAAGCACCAGAATAAAACCGAAAACCAGTAGCGTGGCCATTTGTGCGGCAGGCCATTCTAATATACGAAAGCGCTGCCAACGGGTTAATTTAAGTTGTTGCGCCAGTTTCCAGCGACTATCTGGAATGGTGATCAGGCGCAGATACAAGGTCCGGGTGGCAAAAGGCATATTGAGATAGACATGAGCAATGAGGATTCCGCTAAGACCATAGACATTCCAGTCTTGCCCGAGCCATTGCCCGACCAGACCACGATTGCTGAGTAGGATGACCAGCCCAGTCACCAAAATCAGGGTTGGCATGACGAAACAGAGAATGCAAAGACTCAGGAATAATGTCTTGTGCAGACTGTGGCGGAGATATTGAAGCGCCAGTGCCAGTGGCCATGCCAATGCGACGCTTAGCAAGGCGCTCAATCCCGCTTGTATTAGTGTAAATTTCAATACTCCGTGTAGGTAGGGGTCAGCAAGTAAATACCAGCCAGTGGAATCGCCGGAAAAACTCAGTAATCCAATAAATGCCAGCAGGGTTATAGATAAAGCGATGGCCAGCATCAACCAGCCGCTCAAATTCGCTATTTGTCTGCTCATTGTTATCGGATTGCCGATGATCGCCACTCAAGGATCCACTGTTTGCGATGTTCGGCAATGGCTTCAGGTGTAAAGCCAATTGATACCGGTGTGATCAACTCGGAAAATGCGGGCGGCAGTGCAACGCCTTCCACCACAGGTAACATCCAGTTGGTCACTGGAATTATTTGCTGAGCCTCTGTTGACAACAAAAACTGCAAAAAATGTTGGGCTAACTCTGGGTTTTTAGCATAACGGGTTATACCTGCCACTTCGATCTGGCGGATATGCCCTTCTTTGAACTGTGCTGCTTTAATATGGTGTTTGTCTTCGGTCAACATGTGATAGGCGGGGCTGGTGGTGTAGCTCAGAACATAATCTGATGCACCTTCCAAAAACATGCCATAAGACTCCCACCAACCTTTGGTTACGGTAACCGTTTGCTCTGCCAGTTGCTGCCACGCCTCAGCAGACCGATCCGTGAAAACCGCTTGCACCCACATCATCAGTCCTTGACCTGGGGTGCTGGTGCGGGGGTCCTGATAAATGATTTTGGCATCTGAAGCTAGCAGAGCGGCAAATGAATCCGCGGGTTCGGGGATTTTATTGCTGTCGTAGACGAAAGCGAAATAGCCAAAGTCGTATGGGATAAAATGATCATCTTGCCAGGTTAAAGAGGGTAACAGGCCTGAGATATCGGTTTTGTGTGGCTGGAAGATATTCGTTTTTCTGGCTTCTACCAGCAAGCCATTGTCTAGTCCCAGCACCACATCGGCGCGGGATTTGTCACCTTCAATTCGAAGGCGGTTTAAAATACTGACACCATCTTCGGCGGCGACAAAAACTAGATCGCACTGGCAGATTTGTTCGAAGCGTTTTTCCAACTGTGGGCCCGGTCCCCATTCGCTGGTAAAGGAGTCATAGGTGTATATAGTTAGCATTTCGTCGGCATTAGCCGGGTGATGAATAAAAAACAGCGAAAGAATACCCAATAGCAGGCTTCGCCCTGGTGAAACAGTTGGTACGGTGTTCATAATCATTCCATTGTTGCTGGTTCGAATTGGTTGTCAGGCGCGATTAAAGTTGAATATTGGCAGTAGGATGATGGGACCGTAATATAAGCGAAGCTATCGAACCATGATAGTTAAAACAGCGGCGGGTTTGACTTGGTTAATGCAAAGCACAGCAAACGGAAAAACAGGCCACATTCTATTTCGATTCAGGCGACTCCTTGTCAACTCAATTCAACAGAACATTTGTCGGTTCCAGAGGGCTAGGGTGTGGTTAAGTTTCCCAACTGGTTGCAGCTTGCAGAAATTACTGGCGATGACGTAGTTTGGCGTGCTTGCCCGTCGCTGACAAACACTAATCGCTTATATCGGACTGAGCTTAATGGCAAAGCCATGTGCTTGCGTGTCAATGCCGGTCCCAATGATGCCTTTGGCGTATCCCGGATGGCTGAGCAACAAGTACTAGCTTTGATTGAGGGGTATGAATGGGCACCCGATGTGATGGCCTGCAACGTTGATGAAGGTTGGTGTTTAACTGTTTATCATGGGGAAGCGGTAGCTGCATTGCATAGCAACTATGGACAGAAATCATTGCCTGCGGCTGCCATCAACCAACAACTGTTCAAAGCGCTTGGTGACATGGCGCGGATAATTACCGGTCCCCGATTTGATTATGAGCAATTAATTGAGCGTTATCACCAGCGCTTGTCTCTGTTAACGGCTCCTTCAAGCCCATGCCGTGTGCAAGCTCAGTTAGATGAATTGAGTAATTTACTACCAACCTTTGCCAATACCAGGCCGGGTCTGGTGCATCATGATTTGCATCCGGGCAACCTGTGCTGGATGGAGCATCAGCAGCGCCTGGTTATCATTGATTGGGAGTATGCCGGGATCGGCATTCCCTGGCTGGATTACGCGCAATTGCTAAGTGCAGGCTTGCTTACAGCAAGTCAGGTGGATCAGTTAGTTTCTGCGCAAGCTGAACCGGTAGCCACAGTTAGCAGTAATCTACAGCGCGCAGAACGAATCAATGAGCTGTTGGAAGTCTTATGGTGTGAAGTTCGTCAACATTGAATTGTTGCGGGTCCGGCCGGGGTCACCAATTTTTCGCAAATGCATCTTTAACCAATTGATAACCCATAGGATCATAGTGTTCGAGTTGAACCTTATTGAATGGGTAATGCCAGTTGCCAGTAAAGACGGTCTTCGCCATTTCAGCAAAATATTCCGAGCGATTAGTCATAGCGTAGGCGCGCAGGACAGTAGTGCCGTTTTGCCTCAATACGTTAAGATGAAGATTATTTTTTCTGGCATGCGAGAATGCCTTTTGCAGGGGTTGAATCAATTGCTGACGGTGATAATAGAAGTAAGCATGACTCAACTCATGGACGGCAGTTTGCAAGGCCCATTCATGGGTGTAGCGCAAGTAATCGGCGGCAGAGCGAATTACAATACTGTCGTTGAAACGCGCAGAGGTGTTGTTGCCCCGGCGGAAATACCACTGCCCGCCTTTTCTTCCGCCGGTTCTGGATTCCTCTCCCAGAAATAAGAAATAGCGGATGCCTTTAAACTCAAGACGCACCTGTGCTGGGAATAAGGCGATAGCTGCTTCCATAATTTGAGCCAACCTGGTGGCTGCCTGACTCAGGAGTTGCGGATGTTCATCAACCAGGCGGGTTTCCGCAATAATTTCCAGCTGATAGCCTTTTACCGGCTGATAGGCGCGAAAAGCATAATTGTAGTATTCTTCGCTAATATGCTGCCCATAGCGGGAATGCAGGTTGAGGGGCGGTAATTCGATGGTTTCCGCAGGTGCATCGTTAGTCGATCGGTGTTGCCCGCAGTTGACAGAGTTATCAGTAAATACTCGTTTGCCATGCTGATCTTTACAGGTGTATATTTCTGCAAACAGCAGGTCAGGCGCAACTAAGCAGCCAATAATCAGGCAGCTTAATAGTTTTGATAAAACCTGGGCATCAGAATTAATGATCTTTAGCTTTATAACAGACATCTCCATGCCGTTACGGATCTGGCAAAATAATGATTATATTTTGTCCTCATGCAAGTAGTCAGATCAAATTTTATGTAAGGATCTGTGTAAGGATAATTGTGAAGCTGAGTAAGACAGCCCTTAGGAAAATGCTGTTTTATAGATAATTTAAGAAAATATAAATGACCAATAAGACATACCCGGTTTTTGTTTATGGAACACTTAAAATTGGGTTTCCAAATTTCAGAATGAACACCGGCACCTATTCCGGACGATGCAAGACGAGGGACTGTTACCCGCTATATTTAGTGGGAAGTCGATGGTCGCCTTGGTTGTTAAGCACTGTAAACGAAGGCTATCAAGTCGATGGGCAGTTGTTTATGTTAGATGACCAGGCTTTATTTTCGATGGACCAGCTCGAACGGGTAAGTTTTGATGATGGCTATCGCCGGGTTCAGTTAGCGGTTATTTGCGAGCAAACCGGGCAAGAGTTGCTTGCATACAGTTACGTCAAATCACCGGGGCAATTGCACTCCCCGGATATTCGGCTTGGTCCACTCAGCGGCTATGATATTGATCATGCCACACGCTATAAACCCCGAACACCTGCCGGAGACAACTAAGCATGCGGGCAGGGTTGCTATAGCTGAGCAGACATAACCGATGTTCTCAAGATGAGAACCAGTTAGCCAGAGGACAAAGAGATAATGATGAAGCTATACCAGTTTGCTATTTCCCATTTTTGTGAAAAAGCTCGTTGGGCTTTAGATTATAAGCTGGCTGACTATGAATTGATCAACTTGATGCCAGGGCTGCACATATTGAAAACGAAAACCATGGCTCCTGCGACTCACGTGCCGCTATTACAAGTTAGCCCGAGAAGCGGCCAGAAAAAAAGTGATGCTTTGATAGTGCAAGGGTCGGGGGAGATTATTACCTATCTGGATGACAGCATTAATGAGTCACCCCTGACTCCGGTTGCGCCTGCCGAGAAAGAAGCGGCCCTGGAATGGGAAGCCTATTTGGATAATATGCTGGGTATCCATGTGCGCAGGTTCTGTTACTACCACTTTTTGCAACACAAAGATTTGGTGTTACCCTTAATGACCTATGGCACTCCCTGGTACAATAAATCATTGATGAAAGCAGGTTTTGCAGGTGTGGCAAAGCTAATGCGGAAATCCATGAATATCACTCCCGCCACGGCGGAAAAGTCTAAAACTAAAATTTTGACGGCGCTGGAGAAAATTAATAAGGAGTTAAGCCAGAGTGAGTTTTTAGTGGGTGATCGCTTTAGCCGGGCGGATTTAACGGCGGCTTCGTTGATTGCGCCGATCCTGCAGCCAGCAGAGTACGGCGCACCCCGGCCAGCGGCCATTCCGCGTGGGTTGGTAGAGTTTAAGGAGTTGATTGCGCCTCAGTGCGGCTGGGCACTAGATTGTTACCGGGGTTATCGTGGCCGGCCGGACTTAGTGTAGGTTGTGCTGATGCTCGGGATTATTGGCGGTACCGGATTAACGGAATTGAAAGATCAACAGCAGGTAGCGATCCACTCGCTTGCTACACCGTGGGGTTTGCCCTCTGGAGATATTGGAGAATTGTCCGTATCTGGCAAGCACGCATTGTTTCTGGCACGGCATGGGCATCCTCATACGATCCCACCTCATCGAGTGAATTACCGGGCTAATCTGGCCGCTCTAAAGAAAGCCGGGGCTACGGCTATAGTTGCCGTCAACGCCGTAGGCGGTATAAACCCAGAGATGGGCGTAACCCATATTAACCTGCCGGATCAGTTAATTGATTACACCTATGGTCGGCAACACACTTACTTTGACGGTGGAGATGCAGTTAAACTTGACTTTGATTATTTTGGAGATGGACATATTCAAGGTCAAGTGACTCATATTGATTTCAGTTACCCCTATGCAAGCCAATTGCGGGAAAAGATGGCCGAATGTCTGCAAACCATGGCTTTCGACTTCAGCATTGAGGGGGTTTATGGTTGTACCCAAGGCCCACGGCTGGAAACCACCGCCGAGATAAAGCGTATGGCTCGGGATGGTTGTGATATTGTAGGAATGACCGGCATGCCGGAAGCGGCTTTGGCCCGTGAGCTTGGACTGGAATACGCCTGCATTGCTTTAGTGGTTAACCCAGCGGCGGGCGTAAGCCGGCAGGTCATTACTATGGCTGACATTGAACGAGCCATTAGCACTGGCATGGAGCGGGTGAAGCAAGTGATCGCCAGCATAGTGGCAGAGCAGTAGTTTGGTTGGTTGTTTTCTCACTGGCCAGGGGCTTCCTGGTCCCTTGCGCTTGACGCCCCGTGTTTTGCAAATTATTCACGCTGCCAATGTTAGCTGCGCTGGCATCTCCACCGACACGGTTTTCCCCACCTTAATTTTAATCTGCTCTTGCTCCAGCATTCGCTGCTGGGTTTCCGCCGGCATTATCATTCGTATTTTCGCCTGAATTAGTATCTTCCGCAGTGGGCTCTGAAACTGATGGTGCTTCAGGGCCGGCTAAAGGAGGTTCCACAACCAATTCAATGGGGTATATCTCGACTAACAGGCTCAGTTTAGGGTGATCGATATAGTTCAATTGCTGGCTGCGTAAGCGGCGACTGGTCTTGAGGTGGTAGTAATAAACTGGCTCCAAGCCTAATAGTTTAAATGGGTGTTGGTCAGAATATTGACTGGTTGGAGCTGCTGCGGAAGGAAGTGACTCCGTGGGTGGCTGGTCGGCTGCCTGCTCTGTGCCGGGCGTCGGTAGTTCTCCTTTTAGTTCATTTTCTGGTTCACTTTTTAGCTCACTTTTTAGCTCTCGCCACAGCGGGTGTTGCTCGATACTGTTGTCCTTGTAGTCTTCTTCATTATCCTGTGCTTTATCCTCCTCATTATCTTCGCCGTTTTGTTCGCTTACAGTTGCGTTCGCACTGTCGTCGCCTTCGCTCTCGCCCTCGAAGACATCGGATGCCTCCATTGATTCCTGGTCAGCAAGGGAGTCCATATCGGAGCTACGTGGTGATGCCCATTGAGTTAACAGCAAGTCGGGTTTAACGTGCAAATAACGACCGAGTCGGACACTGATTGCTCCACTCAGTTCGGTCATGGATTCACTATCCCTGCGGGTTGGAATAATAAATACTTCTTGCTGGCCCTCTTGTAAGGGTGCATCCCAACTCAGGTGCTGCAGCAGTTTGAAATCGGGGTTGCGTTGCAATCTGCGAGCCACGGTAGTGAGTTTGTAATCACTGCGGGGCAGCAATTGTGTTTGCTTAGCATTGCCTTGCGTTGATTCAACCAACTGCTGGAAGGAGTTATTAATGTTGGTTTGTTGCGGCGTTGTAAAGCTTTCTGTGATTTCTGTATTTACATTCTCCACGATCAGCACTTCTACCTGATAGTGGCTGATCTCGATGGTCTCCGCTAGTGTTGTTTTTGCAGACACGAGCAGTGGCAAGCAAGTCAGAAATTGCAGACTGATTCGCTGCAAGCGACGAAAGCTAATAAATCCTTGAAAGCTGTGAATGGGTAGAATATCCATAAAATGACCTGTTGTTTAATCAGCGTACAGGCCTTGCATTGCAGGACATGAATTACGCTTGGTGCTGTTGAAACCATTAGGACTGTATCTAGCTCGGATTTTCCAAGGTGGTGAGCAATTCTTCGGCAAATTCGATGCGCTGCTCGGGCAGCCCCAGTTCTTTCATGACCTTAAATTTACTACCACCTTCCAGTTTGTAAGTGCTTGGGTTTTTCTGGATCAGATTCACCAGAGTCATGGGTTCAACGGTGGTTTTGGCTGCAAACTCGACTGTACCACCCTTTGCACCTAAATCCAGCTTGATGATGCCGATGCGGTCAGCCACTAACTTTATCTTATGTTGGCGGAACAGGGTTTTGGTCGGGTCGGGCAGCAGACCAAAGCGGTCAATCATCTCCACTTGCAGGTCTCGTAAAGCGGCTTCGTCCTCCGCATTGGCAATGCGCTTGTAGAGTATGAGCCGGTTATGTACATCAGGCAGGTAAGCATCTGGAATTAATGCGGGCAGGCGGAAATTAATGTCGCAACCACCACTAAAGGGTTGGTCGGGATTGAGTTCTTCACCTTTTTGCATGGCTTTGATGGCGGCGTCCAATAACTGGGAATACAAAGAGAAACCAATGGTTTGAATATGACCGCTTTGTTCTTCGCCCAGCAGTTCGCCCGCGCCACGAATTTCCAGATCATGCGTGGCCAGGGTGAAACCTGCGCCTAAATCTTGTGCATCTTTAATGGCCTGCAAGCGCTTATTAGCATCAGCAGTAATACTGCGTGGTGGCGGGGTTAGTAAATAAGCATAGGCCTGGTGATGAGAGCGTCCTACGCGGCCCCGCAGTTGATGAAGCTGGGCCAGGCCAAAATTGTTAGCCCGGTTAATGATGATGGTATTGGCTGAGGGGATATCGATGCCAGTTTCAATGATGGTGGTACAAACCAGAACATTGAAGCGTTTGTGGTAAAAGTCGGACATTACTTTTTCCAACTCCCGTTCCCGCATTTGGCCATGGGCTACTACGATGCGGGCATCTGGAACCAAGGTTTCCAGTTCTTTGGCGGTCTTGTCGATACTGCTGACTTCGTTATGCAAGAAAAAAGCTTGTCCACCCCGGAGAATTTCCCGCATTAAAGCTTCTTTTATAATCGCCGGACTATGCTCCTGAACAAAGGTTTTGACTGACAAGCGCCGTTCTGGCGGAGTACTGATAATAGACAGATCCCGCACCCCTTGCAGGGATAGGTTCAGGGTACGAGGAATCGGGGTGGCGGTCATAGCCAGAATATCGATGTTGGCCCGCAATGCTTTCACCCGTTCTTTCTGGCTGACACCAAAGCGATGCTCTTCGTCGATAATGAGCAGGCCCAGATCCTGAAATTTAATGTCTTTCTGTAATAGTTTGTGGGTACCAATAATGATATCCACATTGCCATTGGCTAACTTGGCTTTTACTTTTTCCACCTCCGCTGCGGTGCGAAAGCGTGAGATAAGCTCAATGTTAATGGGGGTTTGGGAAAAACGGTCCTGCAACGACTGAAAATGTTGTTGGGCTAAAAGGGTCGTGGGTGCCAGAATGGCCACCTGACGACCAGAGTGAGCTGCCAGGAATGCGGCGCGCATAGCAACTTCGGTTTTACCAAAGCCCACATCGCCGCAGATCAAACGATCCATCGGGTTAGGTTTGGTCATGTCCGCTACCACCGAATTGATGGCGGTTAATTGATCCGGCGTTTCCTCAAATGGAAAGTCGCTAGCAAACTGCCGGTAACTTTCGTCGGGAGGTTGGCAGGCAAAGCCCGGGTTAGAGCCACGTCGGGCATAAACTTCCAATAACTCGGCAGCAGTGTCTTTGATTTTTTCCGCGGCTTTACGGCGTGCTGTGCTCCATCGATCGGTGCCAAGTTTGCTGATAGGTGCCAACGCATCATCAATACCGGAATAGCGGGAAATCAGGTGTAGAGACGCGACGGGCACATAAAGCTTGTCCCCATTAGCATATTCGAGGAGCAGAAATTCCTGCGTCTGACCACCTGCTTCGAGGGTTTGCAAACCCTGATAGCGGCCCACGCCGTGATCGATGTGAACGACGGGAGCGCCCACCTTCAGTTCGGTGAGATTCTGAACTATATTGTTGGCATGGTCTGCACTACTACTGCGCTTGCGTCGACGACGTTGGGGTACGCGATCCTGGTAAAGATCGGCCTCAGCTAATAGTGCGAGCCGGTGGGTATTGTCGATAAAGCCTGCGGTTAACTCCGCCTGAGTAATACCCCACTGGAAATCGGTGGCAATAATCTGCTGCCAGCTCGTTAGCTGTATGACGGCAATGCCGTGGTCTTTCAATGTTTCGATGAGCACTTGTTCGCGACCGCTGGATTCGGCACAGATGCAGACTTTTCCGATTTGCATTTGCAAGGTCTTGAGGCTGGCAAAGGGATCGTCTGCTTTGCTCTGCACGGTGATATCGGGCACTGGTCTGAAACGTTGAGCTTTGGTGTGGTCACCCCCAACGGTTTGTTCAGAAAAGGTCGGTTCAAAAGTTGACTGGGCAGGCGATATGGATTTAGCAGAGGCCTGCTCAGGCAAGGTAAATTGAGCTCTTTTAAAACGCTTGAAGTGAGCAAATACTTCCTCAGTGCGCAGATAAATTTGCTCAGGTGGCAGAATCGGCCGTTCTAAATTATGGCGTAAGTCTTCGTAGCGATTATTTAACTCCTGCCAAAAATGCTCACAGGTCTGGTGCAGATGGTCATACAGTATGAAGGTAGTGGTATCGTCGAGATAGTCGAACAGGGTGGCGGTTTCGTTGAAAAACAAGCCTAAAAAATATTCGATGCCAGGCGAGGGAATGCCTTTGGACAAATCTTTTAACAGTGGGGTGTTGCGGGGAGCTTCTGGAAACTGCTCATGGAAGTTGAGTTTAAAGGTCTTGATTGCTGCATCCGTCAGCGGAAACTCGTGCGCCGGAAGTAAATCCACCGTCTCCGTTTTTTGCCCGGAGCGCTGGGTGTCTGGGTCGAAGTACCGGATGGAGTCTACTTCATTGTCAAATAGGTCGATCCGGTAGGGTGTATTGCGACCCATGGGGAAAATATCCAGAATCGAGCCGCGGACAGCGAATTCGCCGTGTTCATAGACGGTGTCGACGCAGCGATAGCCTGCGCTTTCAAGAAATCTTCTGTATTCCGTGACATCGAGTTGTTGACCAGTTTCAAGTACCAGACTAGAGCCGGCAATAAAGGATTTTGGCGGCAGTCTGACCAATGCTGTGGTCAAGGGAGCAATGAGTATGCCTTGGCGTAGAGTTGGTAATTGGTAAAGACAGTGGAGCCTTTGAGATATAATGTCTTGGTGCGGGGAAAAAGAATCGTAGGGCAGAGTCTCCCAATCAGGCAGGGTCAGAATGGCGGATGGGCCATCGGAATCAGTAGGCAGAAACAAACGCAAGGCGCTTTCTAACTGCTCTGCTGCTGGCATATTGGGTACGACCACAATGAGCAAAGAAGCCGATTTTTGCAACAGTTCTGCCAGTACCAAAGCATCAGCCTGTCCGTATTTCTGGGGCCAGTAAGTGGTAGAGGCGTGGCTGGTTGGACTAGCAAAGACCATGGCAATACAACGAGTTAGCAATCAATTGAGACAGACAGAATGCAACTGTCTGGCCGAAAAATCCGGGTATTGTAACGCCTGAACTCAAAATCACAATGACAAAGAAAACCTGGGCTTTGCTTTAAGCCGAAGTGGCTCTGGTCAGTTTGCAGCGGGTTGACGGTGGCATTGTTACTTAAATTGATCCTTTCAGCATGAATTCATGCTGGAAGGATCTAATGCTAGGCTGAAGCGTTAAGTGTCAGGTAGACAGACTGGAATTAAGACATTGGTGGGATTCCTCGACGTTTTGAGTATTTTTTGCTGGTGGCGCACCACAAACTGATGACACAATACCGTTTGAGTTTCACGGGCAGCAATCGCCAGTTCTAATTTCGTGGGGCGCAAACTTAAGAAGATTCTCATTCGTGGGCCATAAACTTACCGCTGTGTCTTCAGCCATAAACTGTGTCTTAAGCCATAACATAAACTGTGTCTTAAGCCATAACATAAACTGTGTCTTCAGCCATAAAGAGTCAGCCTGCAACTTTTACAAGAGTCTTCAACCAAAGAACAAAGAAAGAGTCTTCAACCAAAGAAAGAGCCTTCATCCAAAGAAAGAACCTTCAATTTCACAAAAAGTGGGCAGTGCCTTGGTTATTTGGGTCCAACTGATCCGTTTTAGTTCTACTGCTCACAATATAATAGCTTGCAAACCTGGTTTTTTGGATGGTTAACTGGTCGGTAGAACCACAACACGTGGTTCTGGCTAATTTAACGTGGTTCTGGCTAATTTGTAGAAAAATAAAATAGCGCTCACTATAAT
>JGI12048J13642_10820971_pt1 | contig 12010 bp, 13 predicted proteins | sample ElkSlonscriptome_16_FD_13642 | JGI IMG/M metagenome (IMG submission 13642) | reverse complement strand
AAATCGACTAGCAGAAATACCGGTGTTTAAACGCCCATAAATTCCTTCAAGGCCCAAGACTAATTCTGAATCCATATTCGGGGAAGGATCTAAATCAAACGAACTCAGGTTGAAGCCTTTTATTGACACGAATGCCGGCAAATAGAATCCCTCGCCCAATACCAATTGAAAACTTGCTGAAATATGTCCGCCAAGGGCAGTCGACCTTAGCGAGTAGTCATTAATAAAGGTTGCTCGATCAATAAATTCTAAGAGTCCGACACCTACATCTATTTGCACATTAAAGTTTGGTGAACTCAGAAGCCTGATCGCCAGATTACCCGCATAATAGCTTAATTGTCGATCATGAGAAAGTTCGCCCGTCAAAACGGTTGTTGAAGGAAGAGTTACCGAAATCGGGATGTCGGTATTCGTTCGGTATCCCGAATGCGAATAAAGAAGTCCAACACCGATTTCTTCCGACAAGAAAAAATTCACCCGTGCATCAATAAAGGCGCCTTCACGCACTTCTTTATATACCGTTTGAAAATCATCCCCGTAAAGATCATCTTCTCTGAGGATAAATGAATAACCTGCGTGGACAAGCAACTGAAAAGTCTCATATTTTTTTTGAATCTTTTTCTTTCCGATTCGCTTCCCGTAAGACGAATCGAAATCATAGAAAACCTCTCTCACTTCCGTGCGCGCAATAATTTCCGTTTCACCACGACGCGTCTCAGTAGTTCTGTAATAGATAAATCGAGATTCTTCTTTATCGATCTTCGCTCGAATAGTGTCTCCATAAATTCGGATAATCAAATCTTGAGCAGTAGCAGCAGCTCCGCAAGCAATCATAAAAAAAATGAATAACGCTATTGATCGAAGGGTCACCCAACAAATATAATTTTTGACTTTAAATATTATTGAAGCGAAACTCCAACAATCTTTGGAATCCTCCTGTTCTATGAAGATGAAAATACTTCTGACCGGAGCCAATGGTTATATCGGAATGCGTCTCCTGCCAATGCTTTTGGAAAATGGACACAAGGTATACTGTTGTGTGCGGGATATGTCACGGATGCCGGAAGAAACAATTGAGCAAGAGAACACTGAATTAGTAGAGGCTGATTTTCTCAAACCCGAAACAGTAAAAAGTCTTCCTCAAGATATAGACATAGCATATTATCTCATTCATTCCATGAGCGACAAATTGGGCGATTTTTCGCATATGGAAAGGAAGTCGGCTGAAACTTTCGTGGAATATCTGAATAGTACGAGTTGTCAAAGACTCATTTATCTGAGCGGAATAGTGAACAACGAAGCTGAATTGTCCGAGCACCTGAGAAGCAGACTGGATGTAGAGAATGTCCTCAAGTCAGCAAAAGCTTCCTTTACTGTTTTGAGAGCAGGCATCATAGTAGGCAGCGGTTCTGCGAGTTTCGAAATCATACGAGATCTTGTCGAAAAGCTACCTGTCATGATTGCTCCTAAATGGCTTAACACCAAATGTCAGCCAATTGCGATCAGAAATGTGATTCACTATCTCACCGATGTTCTCGGGGAAAATGAAACCTTAAATCGGGTATATGACATCGGAGGGCCTGAGGTATTGACTTATAAAGAGATGCTCCTGCAATATGGAGAAGTGAGGAACTTGAATCGGTTTATTCTTACCATACCTGTGCTGACGCCAAAATTATCTTCCTTATGGTTGTATTTCGTCACAGCTACAAGTTATAATCTCGCTAGAAACCTAGTTGAAAGTATGAAAGTGGACGTAATTGCCGAAAAAAATAATTTGCGTGAAGTAATCTCACTGGATCAGCTTACCTACAAAGAGGCTGTGAAATTGGCATTTCAAAAGATCGACCAAAATTTAGTCTTGTCAAGTTGGAAAGATTCAGTAGTTACAAGCGGTAGCAAGGTTTCAACTTTAGATGACTTTGTCAAAGTTCCCGAACATGGCTGTTACAAGGATGAGAAGAGACGTTTTTTCACACGGCCCACGGAGGATATTGTCGACAACATTTGGCGTATCGGCGGAGAGCACGGCTGGTATTATGGCACATTCTTATGGAAGATGCGTGGCTATTTGGACAAACTTGTTGGAGGTATCGGGCTGCGAAGAGGAAGAAGGAGTCCGACTGAAATTCACCCTGGTGATGCACTTGATTTTTGGCGTGTGATCATTGCTTCTCGATCAAAGAAAAGATTACTGCTTTATGCGGAAATGAAACTCCCTGGAGAGGCTTGGTTGGAGTTCAAGGTTCAGGAAAAAAATGGGAAAAAAAGTCTTATTCAAACCGCCACTTTTCGTCCAAAAGGATTGTGGGGCCGACTATACTGGTATGCAGTTTGGCCTTTTCACATATTTGTATTCAATGGAATGATAAACCACCTGATCGTCTATAAAAAAAATTGATTTAAGTATTTATTGAGGCATTAGGAGAGACGGTGTATCGTTTAAAAAATTGCATCCATGCAAAACTAATTACAATAGCAGAAGCCATCCCTTCTATTAAGATTCCAATACCTGCCTGAGCAATCGTAATATTCGAACCCCAAATTTGAGATTCTCTCAATATTTCTAAGAATTCCGTATCGAAGAAATTAACATAAGCAGCCAAAAAAAGGAGAAAAACTATTACCGCACTAATGGTAGACTGCAATCCAAGTCCAAGACCTTCAAAATAGGAAACGGAATGCTTGGAATCCTTTATTTGACTTTTAAATAAAAAATATACACCGCCAATCAAAATGACAAAATTGAAAATTCGGAGGTAGAAGTTTCTTTCTAATCCCAGTAATTTCATCAACAAAAAATAAGCGATCAGCGCACCGCCTATCATAAGTCCATATATAATTCCCGATTTCTTCATCATGATAGTTTTGATTGTATTCTAATATGACAAGCGTCATACCACATTTTAACACAAAAAAAGCCCGAACGTTCATTCGGGCTTTAAATTTCTAATGGCAACGGTGCTTATTCTCCTACCACTTCAAATTTGATCGTCTGCTTAATGTCCTTATGCAAGGTCACTTCAGCTTCATATGTTCCAATTTCTTTAATCGGTTCATTTTTGATTGTGATATTCTTTCTATCGACATCATGACCGGCCTCTTTCAGTGCATCGGCTAATTGGATCGTATTAACAGAACCAAAGATCTTTCCGTTTTCACCGACTTTCGCTCCGATCTTAATCGTTTCATTCTCAAGTTTAGCCGCTTTTGCATTGGCTTCTTCTTGGATTTTCTCTTCTTTATGAGCACGCTGTCGAATGGTCTCTTCCAGCATTTTTTTCTCAGAAACCGTGGCGAAAACAGCCAATCCTCTGGGAATTAAAAAATTTCTGGCATACCCCGGTTTGACGTCTACCATCTCATCTTGGTAACCAAGATTCTCTACGTCTTTTTTCAAAATTACTTCCATCGTTCTAGTTTTTTAAGAGGTCAGCAACATAAGGAAGAAGAGCCAAATGGCGTGCTCTCTTGATAGCTTGTGCCACTCGACGCTGGTATTTTAAAGAAGTACCCGTCACTCGCCGGGGAAGAATTTTCCCTTGTTCGTTGACCAATTTCAACAAAAAGTTGGGATCCTTGTAATCGATAAATTTGATACGCTTCTTTCTGAATCGACAGTACTTTTCTTTTTGTGTGTCGATGCTGATTGGCGTCAGGTATCTTATTTCGGTTTTATCTGCCATGTCTGTCGATTTTTAAGCGTTTGATTTTTCTTTGGATTTACTGCGTCTTTTTTCAGCGTATTCAATGGCATGTTTGTCCATGCGCACGGTCAAAAAGCGGATTACTCTTTCATCGCGACGGAAAGCTAGTTCCATATCAGCGATAACAGATCCTTCAGATTCAAACTCGAGCAGATGATAAAAACCCGTCGATTTCTTTTGGATGGGATAGGCAAGCTTCCGCAAGCCCCAATCTTCTTCGTAGTGAATTTTTGCTCCACCACCTTTCAGAAGATCTTTGAACTTCGCAACCGTTTCCTTTGCCTGTTCTTCAGACAAAACGGGAGTCAAAATGAAAACGGTTTCATAACGATTCGTCATAACTTCCTGTTAGTGTGTAAATAATTAGATTTAAAAAATGGAGTGCAAAGGTAGTAAAAAACTCAACCGGAGCAAGTAAAAGACAAACTATCGAATGCGTCTCGATCCTCCGATTGTAATGAGTTTGAAAAGGTCTGCAATGGCAAGTTATTTTATCTTTGCCACTCATCAAAAAGTTGAATGGACGAGTTTATAGTTTCGGCACGAAAATACAGACCTAACACCTTTGAATCGGTAGTAGGCCAAAAAAATATTACCCAAACTTTAATGAAGGCTATCGAGAATAATCATCTCGCCCAAGCCTTTCTTTTCAACGGACCCCGAGGAGTAGGAAAAACAACTTGTGCTAGAATCCTGGCACGTGAGGTGAATCACTTTCATTCGGAAGGTGTAGATGAAGGCCAAGATTTTTCTTTCAACATCTTTGAGCTCGATGCCGCATCAAACAATAGTGTGGAAGACATTCGAAGTCTGATCGACCAGGTTCGCATTCCACCTCAGATAGGTAAATATAAAGTCTACATCATCGACGAGGTTCACATGCTTTCAAAAGCTGCCTTTAATGCTTTCTTGAAAACCTTGGAGGAACCGCCCGCCTATGCCATATTCATTTTGGCTACGACCGAAAAGCACAAAGTTCTTCCGACGATTATCTCCCGTTGTCAGGTGTTCGATTTCAATCGAATTCAAATCGCTTCGATGGTGGATCACTTGTCAGGCATCGCTGAGAAAGAACATATTTATGCAGAAGAGGCCGCCCTTCATGTTATTGCCGAAAAGGCAGACGGTGCTTTGCGCGATGCCCTTTCGATCTTCGACCAAATGGTCAGCTTTTCGGGAACTAATGTTACCTACCAAGACGTCATTGACAACCTGAATATTCTGGATTATGACTACTATTTTGCCCTATGCGACTGCTTTCGAAATAGCGATACGGAGACTGCGCTAATTACCTTCAATCAAATTCTCAACAAAGGTTTTGACGGGCACAACTTCATCAACGGATTGGCCAATCACATCAGAAACTTGCTAATGTGTGTATCTCCCAAAACAGTGGCAATATTGGAGGTCGGTGAAACGGTCAAGAATCGCTATCTCGAGGAAGCGCCGAAATATGAGACAAACAACTTAGTAACTGCTCTCGAGCTTTTGGGAAAAGCCGATCTGGATTATAAGATCAGCAGAAATCAGCGCTTATTAGTCGAGGTACTCTTGTTACGACTTTGCGCTTTATTTAGCCAAAAAGAAGAAAAAAAAAACTTCAGTGATCGGCCCGAGATAACGCCTGCTAAACCTAGAAGCAAGGTAGATGAGTCAATGGAATCGGCTATTCCTGAAATAAAGGAAAAGCAAGTGGCGCCTGTGACAAAACCAGCGGCAGAGGTGAAGGTCAGAAAAGAAGTAAATGAGCCTGATCAAACCCGGGTGGCCGAACCGGAGGAATTAAACGTGGAGGAAAAATCTAGCATCGACAATCCTGCCCCACTTGCCGAAGAACCACTAAGCGAACCAAAAAAAGAAAACACGAAACAAGCTGAAGAACCCAAACCAACATCAGGTTTTAGCTCGAAGCTGGGCCATGGAAAAACTACAGGCATCCCTTCACTTTCTGCCATGAAGGCGAAACTTGAAATGAAAGAAGAGAAAGGCCCACAAGAATCGACCAAAGAACAAGACCTCTATGATGGAAAGCCGGCAGATGCTTTTGACTTGAATCAACTTTGGGAGGCTTGGAAAGCTTACGCGGCAAAAATAAACCAGGCGGGCAAACAAAGCTATTATGTGACTTTGACCAAACACGATCCCGTCATGGTCGAAACAAATCAAATCGAGTTTTTGGTCGACAATCACGTACAGGTAAGCGACCTCAATGAAGATAAAGGCAACTTGTTGGATTTTCTTCGCGAAAAACTAAATAATTGGAGGATTCAACTCAAAGTAGTCATAGACGAATCAGATGCCAAAGATGGCGACAGCCTTTATGATCCATCGGATAAATTTGCTGCAATGGTGGAAAAAAACCCGCTATTGAACGAGCTCAAAAATCGTTTTGATCTCGATGTGGATCATGATGTCTGAGACACTGAATCAGTCAATTCTTGACATCTGATACTCGATCCCGACTTTTTAAATCACTATCTTTCCGATCCAAATAAAACATAAAATAAGATGAAACTGACCAAAATTTTATCACTACTTCTTGCCATGGGTACCCTAACTACTCACGCTCACAGTGATGAGAAAGATTCAAAAAAGGCAGATACCGCAAAGAATACAGAAGTATCCGAGGGTGTTTCTGACTTTCAAAATCAAGATGAATATAAATTCGACACTCGATTTGATGTAAAAATCGAGGAGTTCGATAAATCGGGAAAACTAAAAAATGCCAACGAAATGACTATGTTGGTGAAGGACGGCACCCAAAATTTGGCTGTTTTGATTGAGCAGGAAGGAATCAATACCGAGATGGTTTTTGATGTAGAAAACGAAAATATCATCACCTTGATGAATACAGGCGGTCAAAAAATGGCGACTACGACTTCACTGAAACGAGGTCAGCTAGAACAGAAGATGACGGATAATATGGATGCTGATAATGACGATATGGGTGAGATGCCAAAGTTTACAAAAACGGGAGCCACTAAAACCATTTCAGGGTACTCTTGCGATGAATATAAAGTAGAGAATATTGACGAGAAAGACGGCTCAACCATGACTTACTGGTTAACGGATGAAGCAGAGATCGATTGGGTGAGATCGATGTCGAACATGTCGGGCTTGAACAAGCAAATGGCGGATGTATCATTTGAAACCGGTTACCCTGAGGATGGATCCATTATTCAAATGGTGGTGACTGAAAAGAACGGAAACTATACCACTTTAACTGTCACGGATATTGAACAAGACCAGGACATCACCATCAGTACAAAGGGTTACACCTTCATGAATATGGGAAACATGGGAGGAAGATAACCCTATATGTCCAAATCCTCGTCTATGCATGAAGCCCCGAGCAGGCGAGAAATTAACCGCTTAGCCATCCCGGCTATTCTTACGGGCATAGCCGAACCGATCATCACCTTGGTCGATACTGCATTTGTCGGTCAGGTCGGAACCACGGAGTTAGCCGCGGTCGGAATTGCCGGTAGTTTTTACCTCATGACTGTATGGATATTGGCACAAACACTTACTGCCATTGCCGCCATCGTCAGTCGCTTTTACGGAAAAAATCAATTGGATCAAATCGAATCGCTAATTCCTCAAGCCTTGGGGTCCAATTTGGTTTTGGGAATTGGATTTTTCATTCTCACGAATGTATTCGCTACTGAGATTTTTCAATTTTACAATGCAGAGGGCGAGGTACTATTACTTTGTGAAGAGTACTTCAACATTCGCTCTTGGGGATTTCCATTCACCTTAGCCACATTGCTTTTATTCGGAGTTTTTCGAGGCTTGCAGAATACTTCTTGGGCTATGGTCATTTCCTTAATTGGTGCTGCGGTCAATTTAGTTCTCGATTACCTTCTCATTTTTGGCGTAGAGGGCAGCATCGAGCCCATGGGCATTAAAGGTGCCGCCGCAGCGAGTCTGGCTGCACAGGTGCTTATGTTCATTTTGGCTATTATTTTCCTTTCGGCAAAAACCTCCTTTCATCTCAAGCTCCGATTCCAACTCAATCCTGAATTTAAAAATCTCGCGGGGATGAGTGCCGATTTATTTATCCGCACTATTCTGCTAAACTTAACTTTCTACTTGGCCACGCGCTACGCAACGGGTTACGGAGAGGAGGTAATTGCCGCACATACCATCGCCATAAATATTTGGCTTTTTTCCTCTTTTTTCATTGATGGATACGCACATGCAGGAAATGCCTTGGCAGGAAGGCTTTTGGGCGAAGACCGACCAAAATCACTCTACCATATGGGTCTTCAAATAAATAAGATTGCCATCTTTATTGGAATAGCGCTAGCCGCAATCTATGCTATCGGTTATTTCCAAATCGGAAAGCTCTTCACCGATGATGCAGCGGTCTTGGCACAATTCGAGGCTATCTTTATCTTGGTTATCCTCACCCAACCAATTAATGCATCGGCTTTTGCCTTTGATGGAATTTACAAGGGATTGGGGGAAATGAAGCTGCTCAGAAATCTCCTTATCGCCTCCACCCTCTTGGGTTTTGTGCCGGTCTGTTTGGGATTTCACTACCTCTCACCCGGTTTACTTGGTATATGGATAGCTTTCGTGGTATGGATGATTATTCGGTCGGGGTGGTTGATATACGATTTCAAAAAACGGTATGGTACTTAGTCTGTGGCTAAGAGAAAATTTTCAGAATACCGATGAAATGCGAAATACCTCCACCCAAAACAAAGATGTGCCATATGGCGTGATGATAGGGGATTTTCTTCACGAGGTAAAAAATCACTCCTATTGTATAGCATATTCCTCCTGCAACAATCCATAAGAATTGTTCGTCAGGCAAATTTTCTTCGAACGAATCGGGCGCAAAGACGACCAGCCAACCCATCGCGAGATAAATCAGAGTGGAAACCAGTTGGAATTTACCAGTGAAAAACACTTTAAAAATAGTACCGGCAAAAGCCAATCCCCAAAGGATATAAAGCATCAACTTTGCGTCTTCAGGATCGGCGTAAGATAATAGAAACGGCGTGTAAGTGCCCGCAATCAAGTAATAGATGCTGATGTGATCCCATATCTTCATCAGCGCCCTGGGCTTTGTTTCTTTTTGTGCATGATATAAGGTGGAAAAGCCGAAGACCATCAAAAACCCTATTCCATAAACGACACCCCCGACCAAATCACCCGCAGTAGTCTCAGCAGATTGAGAGATGGCTACCACTAAAAAAGGAAGACCCACCAAACCAAATAAGAATCCGAACAGGTGGGTGAATACATTCGCACGCTCGTGCAATGGATCATAATCAGGCATGGGGTAAAGGTGGGAAAAAGTCTTAAGCCTTATTCAATTCGGAGCCCGATTTAAGCACCTCATCACCATCATCTTGTTCAATTAAATAGGCGGGATCGTCATCTGAAGCATTTCTCTTCACTTCTGAGCCTTTGATCTTGATGGAAACGTCGGAAGTGTATTTCTTCTTCACCTTACCCCTTCCGTGGCCGTTGCCCCACTCCCATTCTGCTTGGTCTCCGTTGCTAAAATTTTTCATTGCTCTATTACTTTATTCTCACCCATATCAGGTCTTGACCCGGTAACTTTTGCTTTGGCATATTCAAAGGCAGTCTTTAAAATACCTTTGTTGGTATCCCAAATTTCAGCTTGAATAACTTCGATTTTAATCAGTACAGCATTTTCCTTCGGATTCTTTGCATCCTCGAACCAGATTTTTACGCTATCTGACCATAGTTCATCAAATTTAGCCCCGCCTTCTTGTACGGTAGCTACTCCCGAAAGTGTGATGTAAAGCCCCTCATCAACACTCACAAAATTTAAATTTATGTGAGGATTCTTCTTAATCTCCGAAATTTTGTAGGCATGCTTATCCGCAAAAAGCCAAATGTTGCCTTCGTAATATTTTTGCACCAGATACATTGGTCTCGAATGCAAAATATTATCAGATACGGTGGTCAGCATACCCACGCGCAAATCTTTTAGATAATCCCAAATCTCTGCATGTTTTTTTTCTAAACTCATAATTCTCATATTTTAAAATAAACGTGCATCATCCATGCCATTCAAGACTCTATTCACAGCCCTACGGATCAATTTTTAAAGTTATTGGTCAGATGTGATCTACAAACTCTAGTTGGGTGTAAGGCTATCACCTGCCTCTCGATAGCCCATGGTGTCAAGACATCTTCTAGCTTCTGTCATAATAGCGTTATCATTCATGGTGGGCATTCCATATGTCACATCGTGTATGCAAGAACACAAGTTTCTCGTCAATTTATTAAAAGACTCGTCATCCTCAACCTCCATCGTATCGGCCCAGGACGATATGATACCCGCACAATTTGATTCTCGCGTATTTTCGGATGCCGCATGCCACTCCTTAACTGATACGGCGTAGAGGGTGGTGTCCGACTCAATACGCGCTTCTTTTTCGATTGGTATTGGTTTCTCCGGTGTCAGAACATCTTCGTCAGAAGCTGATTCACAGGAGGACAAAAGTGGTATGACTATTAGTACGAAGTAGAAAGAATTACGAAGATAAAGTCGGAACCGGGAATATTCCTTTAGTAATTTCATATTAAAAATATCTTGTCAACCATTGCCAAACTTCGTACCGTCGGCTACAATTGAACAAAAAGAGCTACAGACACTTAAATCTCTTGTAAACTTTACACGAAAAAAATATGGCTGATCAACCAAAAGAGAGTGAAGAAGTACTAAAGGAACAGTACACTTCGAGTATTATGGAGTACCGCCGCAGCATGCCGGGACTCTTCTTAAGTGCCTTAACAGCCGGTTTGGAGATAGGGTTCTCGATCGTATTAATGGGGTTATTTTACACAACTTTTGTAGAAGATGTAGAGAAAGATGTGCTTCACCTTATTATTTCTTTGGGCTATCCTCTGGGTTTCATTTTCGTAATAATTGGAAAGAGCCAGTTATTTACTGAGCAGACATCACTTGCCGTCGTTCCATTTCTGAAAGGTGTAGTAAACTTTAAGGAGCTCATGAAATTGTGGGCAGTAGTCCTTTCGGGGAATATTTTTGGCGGAATACTGTTTGCGCTTTTTATCTCATGGATTGGCCCCGAGAGAGGAATAATAAGCCCCGAAGCATTTGCTGAATTCGCCGACGCGTTAACACTTCCTCATTGGTATATCATCTTGGGCAGTGCCATTTTGGCCGGCTGGATGATGGGATTGTTGGGATGGCTCATCACGACCGCACAGGAAACCATCAGTCGAGTCTTCATGATTGTTTTGGTAACTTTCGTAATCGGATATGGAAAATTGCACCACTGCATCGTAGGAACAGTAGAGCTCGTCGGAGGTCTCGTGCATGCAGAAGACGCCAACTTGGCTCTATACGGCAGCACCTTGCTCTTTTCCATTATTGGCAACATTATTGGCGGTGCGTTCTTCGTAGCAGGGTTGAAATATTCGATAAATGAATTGTGAAGGAGAATCAATAAAAATCACCCTTGTATATTCAATGATCAACTTACTCTCACAGGAGGTTAAGCAGTGAAACGCAAGCACCTCATACCCATTTTGGCATTTCTTACTTTTGTAGGAGGCACGGTTGCTATTGTTCTGCCATTTCTACCGATCGGATGGTTTCTTTATGCGGTTACCGTTTTACTCTTAATTCCCTATTTCAAGCCTTTTCAAGATGGATTCAAGTGGTTGGCCGAAAGAGATACTACAGGATTTACCAAAAGGGCATCTCACTTTACGGCTGACATATACCGTTGGGCAAAAGACCCGGACAATGCAGATCGATTTGATGAATTATCAGAAGAATGCCCGCCTGCTGATGAAGAAAATGAGGTGAAGAAAAAGACCGGAAACGTCGAAAAAAATGATACCTCCGGCGCCAAACAACCTCCTGAATAAGACTACTGACCTCTCATCGGATATGGAAAATAAAATTTTTGAACCCCTCGAACAGATAAAGAATCAACTCGCTGACAAATTTCCATCCATTTTTTGGGGACTCGTCAGTTTCATCGTCCTGGTTTTTTTAGGGATCCTTCTCCGGTGGATCGTCATTAGCAGACTCAAACGCAGGGTTCAGGATATGCTCCTGCTCAACTTTATCGGCAGAACGATAGTCATCACCTTCATACTCTTGGGTTTAATATTCTTTCTGAACGCCATTGGTCTAGGCACGGCGGCAGGAAGCCTTTTGGCCGGCGCAGGAGTTTCTGCCATTATTTTAGGATTCGCCTTTAAAGATATCGGCGAAAATTTCTTAGCCGGTTTTTTTCTGGCCTTCTCCAGACCCTTCGGTATTGGAGATCTGATCGCCG
>JGI12048J13642_10193185_pt1 | contig 12017 bp, 5 predicted proteins | sample ElkSlonscriptome_16_FD_13642 | JGI IMG/M metagenome (IMG submission 13642) | reverse complement strand
GATAACCCCCGCGTCTCTGAAATAGACCTTGCACCGACCCAAGAGGCTGGACTAAGATGCAGATATACCCTTCAATTGCTCAGAGCATCGAGAACACACAGTCTCATGTCTGTATGATTGAAAACACGGATAATACGAACAGAAAACGAGCGGAGAGAGTCAAGAGGCAGCTTTCACATCGACATAAATAGAGTTTAAAAAGAAAAAGGAGCTGCACCTACCAAGTTTAGCTCCTCCCTCCCGAAACAGGGTCTTTTTAGCTCCTGCGGGGAAAGAAATCTTTCTTACCCTGGATGGATAAGTGTGTCCCCTCTCCCCACAGCGAACTGCAGGGAAGAGCTACTTCAAGTTATAAGTGATCAAAGTGCATACGTCAAGATTGAAAACACCAAACACCAACGATCTCTTTTGATTAGCCCTTAACAACAAACCCTTAGGCTCCTATGGGGAATCTCCGCGCCACCATGAGGAATGACTCACATGGCGCAAACGCAACTCAAAACGGGCAAAGGCATTTGCCCTGCGACTGGTTCCAATGGCAACTGGTCCTATAAAGGCAATCTACACAATCCCTCTTTTATCATCAGCTATTGCGGTGGTTCCGCGCTCGCTGGATGGGTCGCTGTTGGCGAAGCGACCACTGGTGGCGCCATGTTCAAACCTGAACAGAGTGATCTCAGAGATCGATCCGATGAGATCACTCTGGATCGCTGGTCCACCCATGCCGAAACAACCTCTGAGCAGGACAAGGGCAAGGCGGAGCCCTCGATCTTGCACCTGGTGTATGGGCTGATGCTGCGGTTTTGCTTGTTGACAGAAGCTCATGGGGCAATGCTGCAACAGCGAGGGATGCCTCTTGAGGCGCTGAAGAAGCGCCTGGTGATGGGCTCGTTGCCTGCACCCAAGCTGCGGCCTCAGATCGCCCAGAAGATCTACGAAGAATCGGGCCTTTCGCGAGAGCAGATCCTCCAGGTCCCAGGCTTTTTCATCAATAAGAAAGGCCACCTTTCCATTGCAGGACGTCAGGGCCTCCTAATCGCGACTCTGGATAGCAAGAGGCGGATCATCGGCTTTCAGATCCGCAGTGACCGCAAGATCTGCAAGCAGCGCTACACCTGGCTTAGCTCCAGCGGCAAAGAAGGCGGAACGGGCTCCGGGTCTCCAGCCAGCTTTTTGGGGGATCGCTACGCCAAAGTGGCGGCCCTGACCGAAGGTGCCTTTAAGATGGCGGCGTTGGACTTTGCGGGTCTGGCGACGGCGTCGGTATCGATCGCAGGGGTGGGCAATATCGCTGCGGCCATGGAGAGGCTCGATGAGCTGCCACATCTAGAAGAGCTGCACATCTACTATGACGCCGATTGGAGCGAAAAGCCCCAGGTCCTCAAAGCCCTGGTCAAGATGCTCAAAGCCGCCAGGATGCGAGGCCTCCGAGTTCGGGTGTGGGGTTGGAATGCAAGCTGGGGCAAAGGCATCGACGACGCTCTGTTGGCAGGGATGCCCAATGAGGCTCTGTTTGAGATCCCCACCGATGGGCTGCTGCGAAGTGTCGCTCTGCTCAAAACCAGCTCTCGCCTGAAGACCGACGTGATGCCAACCTGGAAGAAGCCAACCCCAACGCCGCCAGGCCAGGACTTCTTTCGCCAGCAGACCCAGGAGAAGCTGCAAGAGGCATTTGCCCAACCTTTGGGGACATTTGTATCGATCGGGGCGCCCACCAATACAGGCAAGACATACTGCACCAATCGCCACGTACCTGAGTGGAACATTCGGGTGTTTCCGAATTATGCGGCCCTGGAAGAGAGCGAGATCGAGCTTCGGAAGCTCTACGGAGAGGGCAAGGTCAATGTGTTATATGGCCGAATTTCCAGACCCAACAACCCCAATGACGAAGCGGCCCGCCAGCGATACGCCAGAGCTGGATGCCCCAACTACGGGCAGATGAAAGAGCGGGCCGAAAAGGGCCAGTGGGCCTGCAGCGGCTGCCCTCTGGCACCTGATCACAAAGAGCCTGGCAAAGAAACTTGCGCTTACTGGCGCCACAGAAAGAGCCTGTTTGAAAGGCCACCAGAGCACCTGTTATGTGTGATCCAGGCATTCACTCGCAATGGTGAACTTCTGGAGCTTTTGCCCACAGACAAGAATCTAGAGCTGTTTGAAGAGAAATATACGACGCTGGTGATCGACGATTGCCCTGACTTTGACGCCTATCTTAGTCACGAAAAGGCCATCAGACCGAAAGACGTGGAGATCTGGCAGAACCACCCAGACCTCGATCCCAAAGAGCCAGAGCACCAGACCTTAATCAAATGGCTTGGTACCCTACGAGGACTCCAACAAAAAGCACCAGGCAAAACGCTCAAGGAGCTGCGAGAACAATCAAAAGCCATCTGCAAGCTCAAATCGCTACCCTGTGAGGAAGAAGCCTTTGAGTATGAGCTACCGCTGCGAGCCATTGAGAGCCTATCGACCTGGCTGGCTCGGGGTGGAGCCATCCGTTTTGAGGAAGATCAGGCTTTCACCAAAGAACCACAAGCACCCCAGCAGCAGCAAGAAGGAAACAGAGAGCAAGCTCAAACACTTTTCTACCTGAGCCCTCCAGGAAAGCTGTTGGAACGGCTGAAGCATATGCGGGTGATCCATCTGGATGCGACGCCTGACGAGAGCAAGCTACAGTGGCTGGCTCACTCGCTCGGGATGGCCTTTGAAGCGCCTGAGTTCATCCGAAGGACTCCCAAGATCATCCAGGTCGGCAATCTGCTCTGGAATCGTGAGCAGATCATCAGCAACAAGGAACTGGTCAAGGCACTGATCCATCATATCCAGGCCCAAGGTGGTGTGGCTTTGGGCTTTAAGGAGATCGACGATCCCGAATTGAATGGGCTCTTCGATGGTCACTGGGGCCGTGATGAGAGAGGCCTCAATGTGTTCAAAGGAGCCAAAGGCGTTGGATTATTTGGACATTATGCCCTGCCTGTGGAAGAAGCGCGAAATGCAGCCTTTCGTCAACGGGCATTGGCCTGGCATCTGGGGGCAGAGTCACCAGATGCCTACATTCCCAAAGGACAGACAGAAGCAAGGATCTTCAGTGATTCTTGGAGGCCCTATATACGAACGATGCACTGCGAAAAAGATCCTTTGGTGGAATACCGCAGACGTCATCAACACACAAGCTCAGTGGTCCAAGGAGCTGATCGAGATCGAGATCTCGATTCGCTCTCTTTTGTGTTGAGCGGTGAGCCCCTGGATGGCCTATCCTGGGATGTCCCTGTGGAGCTGATGACCAAACAGGAGCTTCGTCAGCTTCTGGGAGTCTCGTTGCCTGTTGAAGAGAGCAGGGAGATCAACGCAGGCCTCCAACGCTACAACGACATCAAGAAGGCAGAGGCGAAGGAACGGATCGATGCAGTGATGCCCTCAGTGCGTCAGTGGGCGCAAGAGCTGGGGGAGTTACCAGGTGTGAGGCAGACCATTCGGTTTTTAAATGACTCTGGAGAGAAGGGAGGCCAGGCCATCGCCTACAAGCTCCTTGAGCAGCTCAAGGAAGAGATCAAAACAGGCCAACTTGAACTGCAGAAAACCACTGAACAGATCCAGGAAGAGGTATGGGATGGCTTGGTGATGGGGAAATGTGAGCTTGAGGAGCAGAAAGAATCATGGGATTCTCTTGGCGCACAAGGCTCAAGTGGCATTTTGGAGGGGTTTGAGGAAACCATTGAATGGGGTGTATCACACACACACCTTAAAGAATTAACTCCTTTAAGGCCTGTGTCTGATACACCCCATTCAATCCACCACTCATCTACCGAACAACCACCTTCTTCTGATTCTTCTCATTGGTTTGGTGAGCTTCAATCTGAGCCATGCCAGGATCCTTTTGTACCTTTTGAGTCTGGGCAGCTTCTTGGGAGCCTTGAACTGGAATCTGGACCCATCAGCATTGCGTTGGAGCTGGGCAACCATCGGAAGCAACCAGAGGCTTCGTGCTGGCCTTTGCACGAGGAGGGCATTCGGCAGATTGAGCAGCTCGGGGAGTCATTGCAGCTTGAGATGCTTCGGGCCTATGAGCTGCTTGTGGAAAGAGGACGGACCTGGTGGCAGGCAATGACCCAGTGTCTGAGCTGGCTTGGAGAGCTGGGATATCAGCTTGAGGAGGATGTATTTTGGTCGGTGCTCTGGTGGCGTAAGGGTCTTAGCACTGGACTTGTAAGGCCATGGTTGGTAAGTCCGTCCTAGCTCTTTCGGTGAGTCCTACTTTGCTTTCTGCACGAATGTAAAAATCTTGGCTCTTATTGCGTTTCAAGGTCTTGGCGCAGCCATATGTACGATAACAACCTGAAAGAAAAAGGGACATTTGCCAGGTCGCGCACAACTCAAGACCTGGAGATAAGCCTTTTTATTTTCAGGCGATTAGCCTCGCAATGACCGAATAAGACCTCAAAACACAATATGAGCCAACACCCGATGTTTTCAATCGACATCCTCTCCGCCTTTCAAGGCGGTGATTCTTCTACTCACGGAGGTTATTTTTTTGTTTCATACCAGTACTCTTTCTCCAGGACCGAGAGCCTTTTGCGGGCTGCCTGTTTGATCCTTGGATGCATGACAAAGTACTGCTTTCCATCTACTTTTTTCTGTGCCTTGGGCTCTATTTGACCATCTCTCATTCCTCGGAGGGTGGCCATTACGGCGTTGATCATCAGAGGCTCTATTCGCACCCGGAGAGATTCAAATGTGTCACCCTTTTCGATGGGCAGGTAAAACGACTTCAGGAGGGGTCCCGTGTCGATGCCTGTGTCCATCAGGTGGGTTGTGACACCCAAAGGAAAGGGCTCCAACGGCCGGTCGAGACGGCTGGTGTAAGCACGAAAGACTGTTTCGTCGAGGAGCGGCCACTCGACCACATCCATCCCTCTGTAGGGTGGTAATATTCCGCAATGGCAATTGATAATGCCGATGTCGGGCACATTGATGATATTTTTCCGAATGATGCCGCCGCCGGTGAAGACGATAAGGTCGGGTGCGCTCTGCGTAAGGGCTGCTTCAGCTTCGGGATCGTTGTGATCATCGACCCGCAGGATCGGGACGTTTAGCTGCTCTGCCAGTTGGTAGAGGTCGCCCTCTGGAAGGCCGATGGATTTGGCCATGGCTACGATGGTGTCGTCGTCTTTTGAATACGCAGACTTCCCGAGGATAAGCTTGCGGTAGGCCTTGCGGAGAAGTCGGGTGCCATCTCGCTGGATCTCTCCCTTCATGCGACGCCACGTCCATACTTTTCGAACGACGATGCAAGAGAGCTCCAGGCCTTCCTCACGAGCGATGAGGAGACTCATAATGCGAGAGTAAAAGCTATTGTCGATCGGAGCTAAAAGTGCTATGCGCATTCGTTTTCAAGCTCCATTTCTACGAAGGTCCGTTCTGCTTCGGACAGGGCCAACAGGTAGTCGACGAGAGCCCTGGAAGGGGAACATTTTAGGTGAGTGTGGTGCGCCCAATCATTGAGTTTGAGGGCAGAATTGAGGAAGCGAACATCTCGTTGTTCTCGTGACCAGCGGCTGAAGAGAATGGAGATCGCGTGTTTTTCGCTCCAATCTTCGGCTCGCGTTTGGTCGTTGCGTACGATGAGGAGGGCATCTTTCCGCCTGACCTCGACGTGTCTCATGAGGCCTTCGATGTTTCGGTTGAACTGCTTCAGCCTTTGGGTCTCGGAGGGAGGCAGATCGAGGAGCGAGAGCATCATTGCTCCAGTTTTAGGAGCGATACCTGCGCGACTTACACATAGGCCTTTGGGAAGCGCTTCGCTCCATGTGTTGGCTTCGTCGAGGGAGAATTTGGAAGGGACCTCGTTGTAAGACGACAATGGCCATATAGGAAGCTCGAGGCCTGCCAGGGCTGCGTTGTGGTACGCGCGCTCAAGATCCCTCAAAATAGCTGCATCATGCCCCCATCGATCCAGAGAGAAATCTCTGATGCAACGCTTGATCTGGTCGATCAGGTAGAGCTGAAGTGTCAGCGGTTCGATCGTCCCATCAAAGATCGGGCTTACCGCTTGCAGTAAAGGCTCTATGATTTTTTGTCTTAACATGTCTTCTCTTTTGTTGTTGTGACCTGGGCAGATAGCCACCAAGGCGCCTATATTGCTCTCAGGGACATGCTCATGGATCGTTGTGAGCCTGAGCCTCGGCATCGATCGATTTGCTCTTGTCTGGAGGGGCTGATAGACGCTTGAGAGACATCTGCAAGCTGCATCCATCGATGCCAAATAGGCCCTCTCCGCTGATGTAGAGAGCAGACTCCTTCATGGGACCAGAAGGGCAGCAGATCACGCCGTATTTGAATTTGCCCATGGGTACGAAGAAGTCTTTTTTGAACGAAAACGTGGCATGCCAACGGAATGCGTCGTCGCTGACGAGGATAAAGGCTCTATCGCTTTGTCCTCCGTAACCAGGCTCGACGACAGAGAACGCGATGTGAGTGCCTTCTACGGTCGTTGTGCCATACCACGACGAGCCAATAATCTCTTGGCCTAGCTCGAGATCACCTGTATTTCGATCCATCCGGCAAGCGTAATTTTGCTGGCACTCCGTGTCGGTGAGCCAACACACGTGATCTTCTGTAAAGAAGAGGTGGACGGCGCGCCATCTTTGGGTGCCTTCGCCATATCTTTTTATGGTTTGGAACTGATCGTCGCTGCGAAACAGATAGCACTCATTAAGATAATCCCCGACGCTGCACCAAAGCACTCCAGGCTCATAAGGATCGGCAAAAACGCCATGGATATGGCGGATGCTACCAGGCGCAAAACAGTGGGCGACTTCATGAGAGGAAAGGTCGGGAGCGACCTTCCAAAGTTTGACCTCTCGTCTCTTTGGATTCATGAAGTACTCACCGAAGTAGATCCAGCCATCAGGGTCTTCGCAGAGGGTACCGTGAAGGGAGCAATCGCCCGAGATAGAAAACAATAGGGTGGGCTCTTGCGATGGCTTGAGATGATACACCCGGTGAGCGCGGATCCCCAGAACATGGCCCTTCCGAGTCACGTGCACATTGCACTTGTCTGAGCGAGAAAGCCTTGTTGTGATGCGAGAGAAACTAAATGCATCCCTTGGCATGGAAAGAGGAAACTCGGAGTGAAACGCCCATTCCTCGCCCGGCCTTCTGTAGAGCACTTTTCGTCCACAGCTTCCCCACAGAGTGCCATCTGTATCTATTTGATGGAGCAACGTGATCTCTGAGTATGTTTGGCGGTGGGTGAGTGCGTATTCGGGATTGATCTGTTGTCTTGGTCGCAATCCCAAGATCTTCTGTATTTCGTCTCGAAGCAAATACCCGGCTCCTTTGTTAGGGGTCGCAGCGGCGATGTAGATGTAGATGTAGATGTAGATGATTCGTAACCGAAGTAGCCATCCTTTTCAAGGGAATGGTCGCTGCTTTGGTTCGCTTGTTTGAAGGCTTTTTCTCCTGCGTTCTGCGAGAGTAATTATCTGGAGATAGAATGGCTTGAACTGGGTTGGCAGGTATTGGACTGTGCCGATGGTAGACAATGCCGTCCTTCGCTTGCGCGGCTGCCTCAATGATAGAGTGTTCGACCCATGACGGCTTTTCTTACATCATGTCCCTTTTTAAATAGGCTTGGCCAGATGGTTGGAGGCCCTTTTTTCCCGGAAAATCGGATCCGCTCGTCCAAAAGAAACCTCCTGTTTAGCCATAATATAGCCCGCGGAGAACTCGTGGGCTATCCATCGACATCCTCTACATCTGCTCAAGGGTCGACAAATACCCTTTACTTGCTCGATAACTAGGGCGATTCTTGCATTTCACCTGGGAGTTGATTAGGTTGGAGCCTCCCTCTTGGGAGCCTCTTTCGGCGTTTTTCGCTGGGGTAGTCTTGCCAGAGCCTTGAAACATGGAGAGTTCTCACGACATGCGTGTGCTCATTGACGCTTCAACCATTCATTTTGGCGGTGCCCGATCTTATATCCGCAATGTTTTGAATGAGTTAATATTATTATCGGAACAAGATACATTTGGCATTTTTGCTTCGCAAGAGATCGTGGACTGGCTCTCCCACCAATTTACTAGCGACGCTATCGAGCTCTTCCCATGCCATCAAAAGCTTCCGGGACTGCTTCACAACCTCCAAGTGCGAGGCTGGGAAGTCTCTCGGTTAGCCAAGAAGTGGAAGGCTGACGTTCTCTTTAGTTCAACGGGATTTAGTGCCTTATGGAGGCCATGCCCTGAGCTACTTCTACTGCGCAATACGATCTATTTTTGCCAGCTGTTTCAAGAGAGAGACAATCCACAAGGCAAAGAGGCCATACGCTTCAACATACAAAAGCTGATGGCTAACATGTCCGTCCGCTGTGGTCAGGAGTTGATGTTTCCTTCTCAGGCCATGGCAGACGAAGCCCTTGCTCCGCTTGGCTCCAAACAGCCATCTTACTTTATCAATCACTACGGTGTTGGGCATGACAACTTTGCAGATCCAAAGCCACCTGCCCCTGAATTTATCAAGCAGATTCAGCAATGGAAAAGTGAAGGCTACAAGATCCTTCTACATGTCTCTATGTATGCCCCTCACAAGAATATGGAAACCGTCGTAGAGGCTCTCCCTAAGATCGTTGAGTCAGGTGTTCGATTCAAGTGGATCACCACCATTTCCAGAGACAAAACTGGTGCCAAAGAAGGCTATGACGCCATGCTCGCCCGGATCGATGAGCTTGGACTCCAAGACGTCTTTGTCAGCAATGGATACGTTCCCCACGACAAGCTGGGCCATCTTTACCATAGCGCCGATGCTTTCGTCTTTCCGTCTTACACAGAGTCATTTGGCCAGCCTCTTCTCGAAGCCATGGCATCATCTCTTCCGGTTGTTGCTGCCAATCGCCCTATACATCGAGAGTTAGGGCAGGATGCCTTTCGCTATTTTGGGACCTTTGACTCCGATGACTGCGCCAAAGTCCTCACTGAAGTCCTCAGCTCGGACTCACTTCGCGCTACCATGATCCAGCGCTCCCAAACCCGTGTCCAGGATTTCTCCTGGCGTAAGCATGCAAAAAAACTGATTGAAAAGCTGCGTTCCATGGCAAAAACGTAACTCCTCGACATCTTTTTGGAGCGGAGATCAGGCAGGCCAACGCCCTGCACCCACCAGGGGTCACGACCCCTGGACCCCGTGAAAAACTATCGTTTTTCTTTGATGTGATGTGGCTGTGGTTGCTCTGTTTGTCTGGTTGGTTGTCGGTGTTGAGGGATGTGGGGTTGGTTTTTTTCAGTGGAGCGAGCTTGCTGAACTTCCCAGAAGGAGGAGGCATCCCGCCCTGAGGGAAGCGCCTCCTGAAAAACTAAAAGACAAAAAAATCAAAACCATACAGCGACACACAAGCGCGTTATGTGGCATCCATGTGGTTCGTTCTCATCCACTGTCCACAGAAAGCGATCAGCTTTCTGAGGGGGGTATGTGGGGTGATCAAACAACCTAACCGAGTTTGATCAAAAAACCAGTCTCCTGTTCAAACCGTGCAGCGATCTCTTTCCACTCCTCTTCAGATGGCTCTTGTGCCAACCTAACAGACACATAGCCACCCTGTTCGTAAAACCCAGGGCTTTTCGTGAGGCCCCAACTTGCGGGGATGAGATCAGAGGCTCTTTCTTTGATTTTGTGTTGATTTGCGTGGGGTTTGATCCGCAGAGGCCAGCCGACCTGGCGCTGTAGCCTCTCGATCAGAGTTTGGTAACGGGCTCCGACCTGAGGGCTGATGAAGGCCAGCTCAATGAGTTGGCCTTTCAGGCTGCATTTCAGGAGTTGGTGGGGCTGGTCTTGGAATCCCTGGCGTATCAGCTGGTATGCCTGATTGATCTCCAAAGGCTCGGTGACTTCTGGGAGTTCTGAATTTTTAGAAGACGCTCCACTGGTGATGATGATGGGGTCTGGGCTGTTGGGTACCTGGTCGTAGGTGACGTCCAGTGCAAATCCGGTGTCACGTAGAAAAGTTTCTTTTATTTCTTGTAGTTGATCGACATCATCGGGTGCAGCTGCGAGCTTGATGGAGACCTGTTCGTCGCCAAGGTGAATGGCTGGATTTTTCTTTGGTTTCCAGGAAGAAGGCATGATCTCCTGAAGATGTTCGGCCAGGGCATGCTGATTGGCTTGCTCGTGGATGCGGATGGCCCAGCCGGTCTCTTCTTCAAACTGTTCCATGGCTTGCTGGACTTCGGGTGTGTGGGCCTGGACCTTGGGGAATTGGAAAAAGAGGCGGATGGCGGGCCCTGCGAGCTGGACTTTTCGCTTGTACATGCCTGTTTTTGGGGGAAATAGCGCAGCAACGAGCTCCAGGATTGGGTTTAAATCTGCTTTTCTGTTCTTTTTTTGGGATTGGCTCTGTTCGAGGCTCCACAAATTCCCGCGATTATCGACCCGCAATCGATAGAGGAATCCGCGCTTTTTGTCTTGCTTGAAGGGGCTCTCTTTGGCCTTGAGGATTTCGGCAGCGCGGACCATGATCTCGTCGTCGAGCTCCTGTTGGATTCCAAAGGCGAAGAGGATCTCTGGGATGGTATAATTGCGTCCGGTCCCGTCTCGATCGAGGAGCTTTTGACCGAGCCCGATGCTGCTCTCTACAGTGAGCTCATCGATAGAGCGAAGCGGCTGATCAGTCTCGCGTTTGGGCGTCTTTGTCCAGCGCCGTCTTTGGGGCTGAATCTCCAGCGAAGAGCCGATGGTCGGTCGATGGACTTGCTTGATGTGAGCGGCGTGGAGTGCTTCCTCCAAGGCTTCGCGGGCGCCGTGATCGCCGTGAACCAGCGAGATGTGCATCGGCTCCAGGACGCTCAAGGCGTTGACCAGCTGCTCCGTGTCTGCGTGGGCGCTGAGGCCGTAGGTTCCGACTTCGCATTTGAGATCGACTTCTTCGTCATACAGCCTGAGCATGCCGCCGCCAGCTCGGGCCACGTTCTGGACCCGACGTCCTGGCGACTCTTCGTCCTGATATCCCGTAATGGCAATACAATTCTTGGGGTTAGGCGCCAGCTTTTTGGCATAATAAGGTGAAGGTCCCCCCGTCAACATACCAGAGCTGGAGACGTACACGGAAGGCCTTGTATTGGCGTACTTTTCGCGGAATCCTGGCTTGTAGACAGGGACGACGTGGCCATCTGCTGGGTAAAATGGGTTTCCTTTTGTCTCCAGCCGCTTGCGCAGCCACTTGGTGAGCAGCTCAGGGTATGAGCGATAGGCCTGGCAGACAGCTCGGACCATACCATCGACGAAGATCGGTGCCTTGGGGATGGCGCCTTGCTCCATGGCCTTGGAGATAATCAGGATGACTTCTTGTGCTCGCCCCACCGCAAAGGCAGGAAATAAGATCCCACCGCCACGAGTTAAGACGTCTTTGGCTCGTTCGATGAGCCGGCCTTCCTCTGCCGAACGGTCGGCGTGAAAGCGACCTCCGTAAGTTGACTCCATGACCACCAGGTCGGGCTTTGAGGCCGGCGGCGACATCATCCCAGGGATCGTCATCTGATCTGTCACAGAGACGTCGCCGCCCATTAAAATGACCCCATCAGCGGACTCGATCAGCACGGTCGCAGCGCCCAGGATGTGACCTGCTGGCGTAAATGTCAGTCGGATATCGCCGCCAAAGATCTCCAGCGGAAGGCACATCTCCACCGGACGGCTGGAGCCGATCAACAGCTCGACTGCAGGGAGAGGATACAGCGGTATTTCTCCCTCTTGTTCGAACTCTGCCTGCATGATCTTCAACGAGTCCATCAAGAGGATCGTCGTCAAAGTCAATGTCGCTGCCGTCATGTAAACGGGCACATGAGGGTATGATTGATGGATCACAGGGAGACCGCCAGAGTGGTCTGTGTGGGCATGGGTCAAGATGATGGCGTCGAGGCCGCCAGCTTCCTCTATGGGTGCCAGGTAAGGCAAGACGTCGCCGTCGCGGGCCTTCATCCGGATGCCACAATCGACCAGGATTCGACGGCCTGCGATCTCCACTAACGTCGAAGAAGCA